>JGI1221J11331_1000408_pt1 | contig 14160 bp, 16 predicted proteins | sample LakVidmifraction_4_FD_11331 | JGI IMG/M metagenome (IMG submission 11331) | reverse complement strand
TTGCCATTGACCATATAAAAGAAAACTTTTTAAAGGATTTGCCCGATGAACCTTTTTGGGTAGATGGCTCCGGACTTTCAAGGTATAATCTTGTTACCCCGCGATCCATAATTAAATTACTGGAAAAAATAATCCGGGAAGTCCCACAGAAAAGACTTTTTGAATTGATGGCTACCGGAGGGAAATCAGGAACTATAAAAAATAGTTATGTTGCAGATGAACCTTATATTTTTGCCAAGACCGGAACTTTAAGTAACAACCACAATTTAAGCGGATATCTGAAAGCAAGATCCGGAAAAGTCCTGATCTTCAGTTTTATGAATAATAATTACACGGTTCCTACTTCTGATATAAAAAAACAGATGGAATTCATTCTCAGAAAAATTTATAAAAAATATTAAGCTTTGCCCCTTCCTCCTTAAAACTAAAAATAAATTGCTATAAATTACAACCGGCTTTAAAAGCAACTTGAATTAAATCAATCAAAACACATAAAATGGAAAGAAGAAATTTTTTAAGAAACCTGGGCTCAGGAGGATTAGCAATCACACTATCGTCATTTATTTCCCCTTTTGATCTTTCTTCGTCCCTGAATGATGGAAAATTTCTCTTACCGAAACACTTATCTGCCGGCGATACTATAGGGATTGTAAGTCCCTCATCGGCCATTTTTGAAACTGAACCTTATGAAATTGCGGTAGAAACTTTTGAGGCTATGGGCCTCAAGGTGAAATTGGGGAAAAATGTAAGCAACCGGTATGGTCATCTTGCCGGGACCGATGATGAAAGGGCGCAGGAACTCAACGATATGTTCATAGATCCGGAAGTAAACGCAATTATCGCTTTAAGAGGCGGTTCCGGCGCTGCCAGAATTTTAGATAAGATCGATTATGAGGCAATCTCAAAAAACCCTAAAATTTTCATTGGTTATAGTGATATTACCGCCCTGCATCTGGCTATTTACGCAAAAACCGGTTTGGTTACTTTTCACGGACCTTTAGCTGTTTCCACCTGGAATAAATTCAGTTATTCCTATTTTAAAAGGATCCTTTTTGACGGGGAGGCCATATTGATGAAAAATCCTATCGAACTCGGAGATAATCTCACCCAGGTTTCAAACAGGATACGTACGATTTATCCAGGGAAGGCCAAAGGCATTTTAATGGGAGGAAACTTATCTGTATTAACAGGGATTATGGGATCTGAATACCTGCCGGATTGGGAAAATAAGATAATTTACCTGGAAGATGTGGGTGAAAAAATTTATGCGGTAGACAGGATGATGTCCCAGTTGAAACTGGGAGGCGTTTTAAATAAAATTTCCGGATTTGTATTTGGAAAATGTACAGATTGTGATCCTGGCGGCAATGGATATGGATCGCTAACGATGGAAGAAGTAATAGACTCCTACGTTAAACCATTAAACATACCTGCTTATTCCGGGGCGATGTTCGGGCATATTAAGGATAACTTCACTATTCCAAACGGAATTGAAGCTGAAATAGATGCCGAAAAAGGAACGATACAAATGCTTGCTCCTGCTGTAAAATAGGTTTTAGTGAGATCTTTATTATTCCGAAGAATGTATTAAACGAGAATTTTCAGGCTTCGGTTTATTTTTTCCTATTTAATTCAAGCTCATATATTTCTCTGCCCAAAGCGGCGAAAAAAGGAATTCCAACACCGTCATATTCATAATTATTGTCATTATAAACCCCATTTTTATTAACCAAAACAGTGGCTGAAAGAAAGAATTCCACCTCTTTGGAGGCATTGGTTATATAAGCTGTTTCAGTAAGTGTTCCGTATGCCTGACCTATCTTATTGTAAATTTTTATCTCATCGGGAATGGAATTTTTTGTGTCTCCGTATAAAAAGAATTTTACATAACTATCAGAATATTCTCCGGGATCATACCCAGCCTCCCGGGGAAGTTGTTTCATAGCATTGAGCAAAAATTCCCTGTCTGCTTCATCCATATTAAAACGCTTATTTTCAGGAAAATTCTCAGGAAACATCAATTGTTTCATCAATTGGTGTTGTGACCGCAGCGGAAAATAATTTTTTAATGAAAAATCAAAGGCTCCATCAACCAAAGTATCATTCTGAATAAAACCGATCCCTTTTTGAATTCCCTCCATATTAAGAGGAATTGCAGACAGATTATTCGTGACGGGCAAACGGAAGGTTGAGGTATCACTGTTTTCAAGAATTTCAAAAATCATTGGAATTGTTTCGGTTTTTAATGCATTTCCAACTGAAAGTCGATGTGAAATCCTTACCGGATTAAATCCTTTCTGTTCTAATTTGTTATTGATGTAATCTTGTCCCAAAAATTCGAACAATCTGTTAAAGGCTTCATTATCGCTTATCGCAAATACAGCTTCAATATCCATAGAAATTGAATGTTTCACCGAATCACCTTCAATATAATAAGGAGAATTTCTGACTAATTCCAATCTGCTCTGAGTTTCGTAGTTCTTTCAATTTCTCCAAGGCCAGTGCTGCAACGGGAAGTTTAACAGAGCTCGCCGGATAAAAATAGGCGCTATCGTTCACCCTGTAATCAAAATCTATGAATTCAATTTCCCCGTTCGGCTTTCGGTTAACCTGGGTGTAAAGTATTTGTAACTCATATTTTTCGGCATTATCAAAAACCGGTTTTAATAGGTCATTTTTCGATTTCGACAATTTTTCAAGTCCGATTTTTTGGGTTTGGCACCCTAAGATCATCAAACTAAATAAAATTAAACAGTATCTTTTCATATCCATAAAATTACAGTTTTTAATCTATACTATTATCAACTATTTTAGGACTTGACCAGGACGAAAAATTGTTAAAACGGTTGGAATGGTTTTCGAATTAATTTACCCACGATTGAAATCGTGGGTAATAAAAAATTATATCTGCAATATTAAAAAGTTAAGAGATTGCTAAACTGGTTTTGTTTCAATTCCAATTTTTATAATAACTTAGTCGTATGGCAAGAGAGGAAAAATTCATTGAACATATTCAAAACGGATATACCACCAAGGGGGATTACATCTTTATGGGTGCAGCAATGCTGGAAGGCAAAGCCTTTCCGGAAGCCCAAATAAAAATTCCGTTAAAAACCCTGAACCGTCATGGCCTTATCGCGGGAGCTACAGGTACCGGAAAAACCAAAACATTACAGATCCTCGCTGAAAATTTATCCGAAAAAGGGATCCCGGTCTTGATGATGGACNTTAAAGGCGACCTAAGTGGGATTGCCCAGCCTGCCTCAATCAACGAAAAGCTGGAAGCCCGGCACAAAATCATAGGTTTTGAATTTAAACCTCAGGCATCTCCGGTTGAAATTTTAAGCCTTTCTGAACAACCCGGAGTGCGACTGAANGCTACNGNAAGTGAATTTGGCCCAGTATTACTTGCGCGTATCCTTGACCTTTCGGATGCTCAAACCGGGATTCTGGCCATTGTTTTTAAATATTGTGACGACAATCATTTACCCTTACTGGATTTAAAAGATCTCAAAAAAATTATTCAGTTTGCCACAGAGGAAGGCAAGGAAGAATTTGAGAAAAGCTATGGCCGTATGTCCAAAATGTCCACTGGCACTATCATTAGGAAAATTGTGGCTTTGGAGCAACAGGATGCAGATTTGTTTTTTGGCGAGCCTTCATTTGAGGTGCAGGATCTCATAAGAAAAACCCCTGAAGGAAAAGCTTATGTAAATATAATTCGGCTAACTGACATTCAGGATAAACCTAAATTATTTTCAACTTTTATGCTCAGTTTATTAGCTGAAATTTATTCGACATTTCCGGAAAAAGGAGATAGTGATAAACCGGAATTGGTGCTGTTTATAGACGAGGCGCATTTAATTTTTAAAGAAGCTTCCGGTGCCTTACTGGATCAAATTGAAAGTATTATTAAATTGATACGCTCAAAAGGAGTTGGCATTTTTTTTGTAACACAAAACCCAACCGATGTTCCTAAAGAAGTATTGAGTCAGTTAGGATTAAAAATCCAGCATTCGCTTCGTGCATTTACGGCCAATGACAGAAAAGCAATAAAATTAACTGCTGAAAATTATCCAATTTCAGAGTTTTACGATACCAAAGAGGTTTTAACTTCGTTAGGAATTGGAGAAGCTTTAATTTCAGCACTGGACGAAAAAGGAAGGCCTACTCCACTTGCGGCAACTATGATGCGCGCCCAATGAGCAGGATGGATATTTTAACACCGCAGGAAATAAACAATTTGATAAATGTTTCACAGCTTTTTCCCAAATACAATAAAACTATAGACAGGGAAAGCGCTTATGAATTATTAAATCATAAAATTGAACGTGCCGAGGAAGAAGATGCCAAAGAGAAAGCTAAAAAGGAACGGGAAACTGTCGAACGTACAGCTTCAAAATCGAGGAGAAGCTCCGGCAAATCTCAAGGTGCCATTATGAAAGTGCTAACCAGCGCGACCTTTATAAGAGGCGTTATGAGCATTCTGAACAAAGCATTTAAATAGCCCACAATGGGTATTTATCAAAAAAAACCGTAGCTGTGCCCAATAATTATAAAGTTATAGGATCATCAAATTAAAGATTACACTATTGGCCGGAAAAAATAAATTAAGTATGAAAACATTAAGTTTTGTAATAATTGCAGTTCTATTAATGTCCTGTGGCAGGGATTCCAATCCTTTTTTAATTGATAATACCCGGGTTGGATCCCTAACTAAAGAAATTAGAATCAATCAGTTGGACTCCATTTTTAAAGAAGATTCCATCGTTCGAAATATCTCCAAAAGCCAGTTTTTGAATGTAGTGAACAATATTGAAATTTTTGACCGTGACGGCTCCCCACTTTTAATTCTGGAACCGGTTCAACAATTTGATTCTACCAGTACCATTGGATACATCCAAATTTTGGATCCCAAATTTCAAACTGCTAAAGGNTTGAACATCAAAAGCACTTTTGGGGANGTGGTTGAGAAATATGCAATCTCNAGAATTGAAAACACCCTTAATTCGGNGGTGGTATTTATAGATGAACTCAATTTATACCTCACTATCGATAAAAAAGAATTGCCCTCCAGCCTCAGGTACGACACCGATACCAGAATAATTGCTTCCCAAATTCCCGACAATGCAAAAATTAAATATTTTATGATTAGTTGGTAAATCGTTCTGACGAATAATAGATTGAGTATAATATCAGGATCTAAACCCAGGAAATTATCAATTATTTATTTTGAGAACAATCTAAAATTATTGAGAGTTTATTTTGTTTCCTCGTAGGAAATGTTAATAAGAAGTAGCGTTTAAATTCTTTGTTTACCTTTATCCTCTAACTAATAATATTTTATTATGATCAAGATTTTAGCGCTAATCATGACAATTGCCGGATCTGTAAGTTTGGTAATGGGTGTTCTGGGGATTTTTGGAAGTTCATTAATACCGTCTTTAAGTCCATGGACTTTGGCAATTCTCGGAATTATTTTTTTTATCGCTGGGATTTCAATGCTGAAATACCGAAAAGATTCTGAAGTTATTGAAACTGAAAATTCACGCAATAAATAATTTCTTTAAAAGGACTGCAAATTTAAATTGTTCATATCAGCTGAATTTTTAGCTGCTGAACCATTACCTTTGCAGTCCTAATTTATATAATCAGATGCAACTTACCAGAATCAATAAATATTTAAGCGAAGCCGGATATTGTTCAAGGCGTGAAGCCGACAAATTAATTGAACAGGGAAGAGTTACCCTAAATGGAAAAGTCCCGGAAATGGGCACTAAGATTGCCGAAGGCGATATCGTAAAGGTTGACGGGGAAACCATTCTGAATAAGAATGAAAAACCTGTTTACATAGCCTTTAACAAACCTGTGGGGATTGTTTGTACCACCGATACGGGTGTGGAAAAAGACAATATCATAGACTATATAAATTATCCCAAACGCATCTTTCCAATAGGCAGGTTAGACAAAGCCAGTGAAGGGCTTATCTTTTTAACGGACGATGGTGAAATAGTAAACAAAATTTTAAGAGCCAGAAACAATCACGAAAAAGAATATATTGTGACTGTAAACCGGCCAATTACTTCAAACTTTATTGAACGTTTGGGCCAGGGAGTTCCTATACTGGAGACCTATACCAAAAAGTGCCTGGTTGAACGCCTCGGTAAATTTGATTTTCGGATTGTACTTACCCAGGGCCTGAATAGGCAAATTCGTCGGATGTGTGAATATTTAGGATATGAGGTTACTCATTTAAAACGAGTAAGGATAATGAATGTCCAACTTGATATTCCAGTGGGTGAATGGCGCGATTTAACTTTGGAGGAACTGCAAACCATTAATGATATGGTTTTAAAATCTGAAAAAACTTTTAACTCCTCAAATTTACCTGCGAATAAACCATCGGGATTGGCAGAGTCAAGACCTCATCAAAATCCATCCAATTCTTCAGATTCAAAACATTTTAAGCGCAGGAATTCTTCAGAATAGAAATATTAACAGATTATTAGCGATTACCCTTGAGATATTATAAGGATATCTTTATATTTTTACAATAAATTCAGGCAAGTAATAATCAAATCAGGGATCAAGATCCGGACGAAGCCTTTAGAAGGGAAGCTTTGACAAAATTCTTCTCCATCGCTCATAATTTTATTTAGGAAATAATCATTAAATTCATCTCTTTAACAGATAATTGTAAGAAGTGCGAAAAAACAAATAATTAATATGACCAAACTACAACCTTTTCACCTTGCTATTCCAGTATCCAATCTTGAAAAAAACAGGGTCTTTTACCGTGAAACCTTAGGATGTGCTGAAGGCAGGAGTAGCGACCATTGGGTGGATTTTAATTTTTTCGGTCATCAGTTGGTATTGCACGAACAACAACCTCAACCATCTCCATCCATAAAAGGCAATCCGGTGGATGGAAAAGAAGTGCCAATTCCACATTTTGGGGTGGTTTTAGAATGGGAAGTATTTCAGGAATTTGCTGAGGATTTAAGGGAGAAAAGCATTGAGTTTGTGATTAAACCTTATATTAGGTTTCAAGGAAAAACCGGGGAACAAGCAACGATGTTTTTTAGAGATCCTTCAGGAAATGCATTGGAATTTAAAGCTTTCAAAAACATCGATCAGCTATTTGCTAAATAATTAATCCATGAATAAACTAAATCCCTCGCTAGTTCGTCAATTGCTCGTGCTATTCATAATTTTGTTTTTAGGGATTTTAATATTTAAGGAATTAGTTCCTTATATCTCAGGAGTACTTGGAGCTATAACCCTTTTTGTGATTTCCAGAAAATGGATGCAAAAGTTGGTGGCTAAAGGCTTGAAAAAATCCCTGGCAGCAGGATTATTGATGCTGGCATCCTTTATAGTAATTCTGATTCCGGTGGGCTTAATAGCCTTAATGCTTTCCTCAAAAATTAAGAGATCCATAACCAATTCAGAAAAAATAATCGATATTTTTAAAGGCCAAATCGAGAAGCTGAAGTATATTTTAATTATAACTTGAGCAATACTATAGATAGTTCGTCAATTACGAATTGGATATCTCAAAACCTGCAAAATTTTGCCGGTAGCACATTTAACGCCACTATAGCTATTGCTATAATGTATTTCCTGCTCTACTATATGCTGATCAACCAGGAAAAACTGAAAGAACTTTTGAATTCGTATATTCCTTTAGGAAAAGAAAATGTCAAGTTAATAGGGAAAGAAAGTGATATTTCAGTACGCTCAAATGCTCTGGGAATTCCTTTGGTAGCGCTGTTTCAGGGAATTGTTGCTTTAATAGGATATCTTATTTTTGGAGTTCCGGAACCCTTATTTTGGTTCACTATTACAGCCATTAGTTCCTTGATCCCATTTTTAGGAACTGCTTTGGGAATTATCCCCGTGTCCATTTTGCTGTTTTCACAAGGCCAAACCTGGCCAGCTATAGGGATTCTGATATATGGATTTACCGTTGTAGGGTTGACAGATAATTTGGTGAGACTCTATGTTTTGGAAAAACTATCCAGCGTGCATCCTTTAATCACCTTGATTGGCGTAGTAATTGGTGTTCCTTTGTTCGGGTTTATAGGGCTTATCTTCGGGCCTCTTTTAATCTCATTATTTTTGCTTATATTAAAAATATATAAGAAAGAATATGGAAATGAAGAAGATGAAATTAAAACAACAATCTCTTAAATAAAATAAAATTATGTTTAATAAAAAGAGCAAGATCATTGATGACGATTATATGAGTGATTCCATCGTTCAAATTAAAGAGGATGATGTAGATGTGGTTATGGACAGCCAAGAGGACATTTCCAGTAAAATAGTCAATGCGAGTGTCCTGAAGAAATACTCTGAACTTGGTAAGGTTATGCTGGGAATGCTCACAGATTACCGAAAAGGAATTTATACCAAAGTGCCTTGGTTTACAATAGCAACCATAGCATTCGGTTTTTTATATATCTTAAATCCATTTGATATTATCCCTGATTTATTCCTATTATAGGATATATTGATGATCTGGCGGTATTTACTTTCGGATTACGATTTATAGAAACTGATCTGCATAATTACCTGGATTGGAAACTGGAATCTCAGGCATAGAAATGATCAAATATTAAAAAAAATTGGCCGTCAATAGACGGCCAATTAAGTATATATCAAAATTAAATCAGGCTGAGCATTTCTTTAGAAAAAAATTTTAGCCAAATTTAAACTGGTATTTTTATCAAAAACACCAATGCTTGATGGCATAAAGGTTCTCCTGATCAATTTAAAAGCCAGTGGCATTAATCTTGAAAAAGCTCAAAACTTTTTATCCCTACCGGTGATTTTCTCTTGCCAGCAACGTGTTTTTTAGCAACATTGCGATGGTCATAGGCCCTACTCCTCCGGGAACTGGCGTTATAAAAGACGCTTTTTTACTCACGTTTTCAAAATCCACATCTCCGGAAATGCGGTAACCTTTTTCAGTATTTTCATCTGTAACTCTTGTGATCCCCACATCGATAATTACGACTCCTTCTTTTACCATTTCGGCTTTTAAAAATCCAGGATTTCCTAAAGCAGTTATAATTATATCAGCTTGAGAAGTTATTTGAGTGATATTTTTGGTATAACTATGGGTAAGGGTTACGGTTGAATTTCCTGGAAATCCTTTTCTTCCCATCAAAATACTCATTGGCCTGCCAACAATATGACTCCTGCCAATTACAACGGTGTGTTTTCCCTGTGTTTCAACCTTATATCTTTTCAATAATTCCAGAATTCCAAAAGGTGTGGCGGGAATAAAACTGGTCATATCCAAGGCCATTTTTCCAAAATTTGTAGGATGAAATCCGTCTACATCCTTATCCGGATTTACTGTTAGCAACACTTTCTGGGTATCAATTTGTGGCGGCAAGGGTAATTGAACGATAAATCCATCTATATCCGGATTTTCGTTTAATTCCTTAATTTTATTCAACAGTTCCGTCTCACTTGTAGTACTTGACAATTTAACCAAAGTAGATTTAAAACCCACCCTTACACAAGCTTTTACCTTGCTGGCTACATAAGTTTCGCTCGCACCATCATTACCGACAATGATTGCTGCCAAATGCGGAACTTTTTCTCCACGGTTCTTCATTTTCTGAACTTCCCCCGCAATTTCATTCTTAATTTCGTTGCTGATTTTTTTACCGTCAAGAATTGTCATTTCAAATTTCCAGTTTATAGCCTCCCTTTCTGTCAATCCAAGGAAAAAAGCTTAATTAATTATATTTTAAAAATTCCCCCTTCGGGGCTTAGAGGGCTTATTTCATTCCCTTCATCATTTGCATCATTTTTTTACCTCCACCGCCTTGCATCATCTTCATCATTTTCCCCATCTGGTTGAACTGTTTCAACAATTGGTTAATCTGTTGTACAGACGTTCCAGACCCTTTTGCAATTCGTTTTTTTCTATTCGCATTAATTAAGTTTGGCGTACTTCTTTCCTCTGGAGTCATAGAGTAAATAAGGGCTTCTATGTGTTTGAAAGAATCGTCATCAATATCCACATCTTTCAGCATTTTTCCGGCACCAGGAATCATCGCCATAAGGTCTTTCATAGATCCCATTTTTTTGATTTGATGTAATTGGTTTAAGAAATCATCAAATCCAAATTGGTTCTTGGCTATTTTTTTCTGAAGTTTCCTTGCTTCCTCTTCATCATATTGTTCCTGTGCACGTTCTACCAATGAAACAACATCACCCATTCCCAGGATCCTATCGGCCATACGCGAAGGATAAAACACATCTATCGCATCCATTTTTTCGCCGGTACCTATAAACTTAATAGGTTTATTAACTACCGATTTTATGGAAATAGCTGCTCCACCACGGGTATCACCATCCAATTTTGTGAGGATTACCCCATCAAAATTCAACTTTTCATTAAAAGATTTCGCCGTGTTCACCGCATCCTGACCTGTCATGGAATCCACCACAAACAGGATTTCCTCAGGTTTAATAGCATCGCGAATATTTGAAATTTCAGTCATCATAGCCTCATCTACCGCCAAACGACCCGCAGTATCTATAATTACCACATTGTGACCATTTTTCTTAGCATGAGCAATAGCTGCTTTTGAAATTGCAACGGGATCCTGATTTCCTTCGTCGCTAAAAACCTCAACCCCTATTTGTTCTCCAACAACTTGTAATTGCTGAATTGCAGCAGGCCTGTAAACATCACAGGCAACCAAAAGAGGATTTTTGGTTTTTTTGTTTTTGAGATAATTCGCGAGTTTCCCGGAAAAGGTGGTTTTACCACTCCCCTGCAAACCAGCCATTAATATTACCGAAGGATTCCCAGAAAGGTCAATTCCTTCAGCCTCTCCCCCCATTAATTGGGTTAACTCATCTTTTACGAGTTTCACCATTAACTGCCCCGGCTTTAACGCTGATAACACGTTTTGCCCCATGGCTTTTTCCTTAACGACGGAGGTGAATTCTTTAGCTATTTTATAATTTACATCGGCATCAACCAGCGCACGGCGTACTTCCTTTAAGGTTTCTGCAACATTTATCTCGGTGATTTGTCCATGGCCTTTTAAGACGTGTAAGGCACTTTCTAACTTATCGCTTAAATTATCAAACATATTCTTTCTTGTGTTTTAATATTCCTGCTCCTAAAGTGCAGATTGCAAATTTAATGATTTGATACTGAAGTGAAAAGTTTTATTTTCCGTTTTCCGTTAATTCCCCCTTCGGGACTATTACATCCTCTCCGGCACCTGGATGCCCAATAGCTGAAAAGCCGATTTAACTACCTTTCCAACTGAATCTGATAATTGAACGCGGAATTTTTTCTCCTCTATTTCTTCTGTTCCTAAAATTGTAACATTTTGATAGAAGGCATTAAATTCTTTTACCAAATCGTAGGTGTAATTGGCAATTAAAGCAGGACTGTGATTCCCAGCGGATAATTGCACTGTTTCAGGATATAACTGAAGTTGTTTTATCAACTCTTTTTCCTTTTCATGTAAATTATAGCCTTGATCTAATGTAAGTTCCTGAGTATAATCAAAACCGGATTTTCTTAGAATAGATTGGATCCTGGCGTAAGTATATTGGATAAACGGCCCGGTATTTCCCTGAAAATCCACAGATTCCTCCGGATTGAACAAAATACGTTTCTTGGGATCCACCTTGAGTATGTAATACTTTAAAGCACCCAAACCAATTATCTTATATAATTCTTCTTTTTCCTCTTCAGAATAACCATCCAGTTTTCCCAATTCTTCCGAAATAGTTCTTGCTGTTTCTTTCATTTGATCAATCAGATCATCGGCATCAACCACTGTTCCTTCGCGGCTTTTCATTTTTCCTTCAGGTAAATCAACCATTCCGTAACTTAAATGATACAGATAATTTGACCAATTAAAGCCGAGTTTTTTCAGAATTAAAAACAACACCTTAAAATGATAGTCCTGTTCGTTACCAACGGTGTAAACCATTCCATCTATAGCAAAATCCTTTACACGTTGAATGGCAGTTCCTATATCCTGTGTCATGTAAACTGCGGTGCCATCGCTTCGCAAAACAATTTTTTCATCCAGACCATCAGCGGTAAGATCAATCCATACGCTACCATCTTCTTTTTTAAAGAAAACGCCTTTTTTCAGGCCTTGCTCCACCACTTCTTTTCCTAAAAGGTAGGTTTCGCTTTCGTAGTAATTCTTATCGAAATCCACGCCTAAAGCACTGTATGTTTTTTCAAAACCTTCGTACACCCACTGATTCATTTTTTTCCAAAGAGAAATCACCTCAGGATCTCCGCCTTCCCATTTGAGGAGCATTTCCTGGGCTTCCAACAAAATAGGTGCTTGTGCCTTGGCTTCCTCTTCGGATTTACCTTCTGCAATTAATTCTGAAATTTCCTTCTTATATTCCTGATCGAATTTAACGTAATAATTTCCTACCAACTTATCGCCTTTTAAACCGGTGGATTCAGGAGTTTCCCCATTCCCAAATCGCTTCCAGGCGAGCATGGATTTACAAATGTGTATTCCCCGGTCATTGATGATCTGGGTTTTGTATACCTTATTCCCGCTTGCTTTCAGAATTTCAGCTACAGAATATCCAAGCAGGTTATTTCTCACATGTCCCAAATGCAAAGGCTTATTGGTATTGGGCGAGGAATATTCAACCATAATGGTTTTTGAATTTTCGGTAATCCCAAGTCTGCCAAAATCTTTACTACTTTTAATTTCATCAAATACGTTGAGGAAATAGCGGTCGCTGAGCACGATATTCAGGAATCCCTGAACCACGTTAAACCGGACAACTTCAGGAACGTTCTCCACCAAATAATCCCCAATTGCCTGTCCCAATTGAACAGGGTTGGTTTTTATTTGCCTCAACATAGGAAAAGTCACCAGGGTAATATCCCCTTCAAAATCCTTTCTGGTAGGTTGAAATTCCACGTGTTCAAGTGTGATCTTATAAACCTGCGTTATCGCGTTTTTTACCTGCTTTTCAATGGTTTCCTGAATGCTCATTTATAGATTTTTTTAATCTTTTTCTTATAAATTCAAGGCGCAAAGATAGTGGAAAATAGGCGCAAGCTGTGGCGCTTTATCCTCAAATATGTATCTTTATAAAAAATGCACGATGTTATTGAATATTAGCTATAATCAACCCGAAATTCGCCGAAAAATAAAGGATGAAGTAGGAGTTGCTTTTACCCTTATGGAAAGATTTAAATTAAAAGGTATCGGCTCCCCAAAATTGCATATTACAAGTGTGAGTATCGACATTCACAACTTATTGGTTTTGGACCAAAATACCAATGTTTGCAATATTGAAATGCGGCCAAATGGCATACTTGTCATGTTCCGCGCATTATTGGAAACATATGCCCTGGTGATTCCGTATTACAAGTTAAACCTGTACAAGGGCAAATCTCAGGAATATTCTATTTATAAAGACCATTATTTTATTAAAATAAAGGCAGATGATCCTTCCATACATAAGTTTATGAAGAAAATTCTGGATTATAAAACCGGGAATGCCCCTACCCAGGTTGAGGACCTACTCTGATAATTTATTAACGAACCTTAGTGAAAAAGCTGGTTTTATTGTAATTGCTATAGGGATAGAATATATCAGTTCCTCGATAATAGTTTTATTTGGAAAAATTCTCAGTTAATTGACTTTTATCTTTTTTTGAAAGCTACGCCACCTATAAGAGCTAAAATGCCTAAACCTATCATCGCATAAGATTGGGTTTTATCTCCTTGTGCTTCTACTTTTAAGGGGCCGGCCTGCATTATAACTTCTGGCGTAAACAAAGTATATAAACCATAACCTACCAATAACACACCAACAATTAACAAAACAATTCTAAGAACATTTTTAAGAAGACTGGTATCATTCATATATTTTAAGTTTTAATATTTAAAACGAAAGTAACCTTTTAATTTCTGATTTATTGGATAAAAAAATTATGCTGTTGAATTAACCTTCAATCTCTGATATATCAGATTTGAAAAATATCGTACGCTCTTAATTTTTCGAAAATCGACCTAGTTATACTACCCTGTTTACTTTCCCAATAAGTGCTTTGAAAATCTTCATACTCCGCCTGAGAGATTTTCAATCCATTTTAACAAACATTTATAAAATAAAAGTGTA
>JGI1221J11331_1000406_pt1 | contig 14214 bp, 13 predicted proteins | sample LakVidmifraction_4_FD_11331 | JGI IMG/M metagenome (IMG submission 11331) | reverse complement strand
GATACATTAGTAAACGATTTGGAAGAGGAAGAAATTGTGGCTGTGCTTGCCCACGAAGTTGGCCATTATAAAAAGAAACATATCCTGGTCAATTTAATCGCTTCCATCTTAACTACTGGGTTCACCTTGTGGTTACTTTCCTTGTTTGTTGGTAACCCTGCGCTCTCCCAGGCACTTGGAGTGGCAGAGCCCAGTTTTCATATTGGATTAATAGCCTTTGGGATTTTGTACAGTCCTATTTCAGAAATCACAGGATTATTAATGAATTTTCTCTCGCGCAAATTTGAATATCAAGCAGATAATTATGCAAAAAACACCTATGCTGCAAGTCCGTTAATTTCAAGTTTAAAAAAGCTTTCCAAAAACAGCCTAAGCAATTTAACGCCGCATAAGGCCTATGTCTTTATGCATTATTCCCATCCCACGCTTTTACAAAGATTCAGCAACTTAGGGTTTGGGATGAAATAAAATGACCGGAATTGACGATGCTATTTTGTACATTGACGAGGCAAAAAACACAGCTATAGCCGCCTGTGCTGAGCCTTGTCGAAGTGTAGCTAAAGCGAGGCTTTTTAACGATGTGAATGTGCAAAAAGAGCAAGTCAAAATGGATAGGTTATTTCGTTCCAATCCCTCAAAGCGGAAAGCATAGTTGTTTCTTTATAATCTTAATTGTACTTTTAAAATATGACAGAAGAAGCTATAGAAAAGGAAAACAAACAAATTGCCAGGCAGTATAAAGAATTACTGCGCATAAGTTACCGTGGGTTAAATGATGAAGACAAAAAACAAATTAGAAAAGCTTTTGATACCGCTGTAGATGCGCATAAAGACCAACGCAGAAAATCTGGGGAAGCCTATATTTTTCATCCTATAAATGTGGCAAAAATAGTGGCTTCAGAAATTGGTTTGGATGCAACTTCTATAACTGCGGCTCTCTTACACGATGTGGTAGAAGATACCAAATATAGCCTTGAAGATATTGAGGAAATGTTTGGGGATACTGTGGCGAGCATTGTTGATGGACTCACCAAAATATCCAGCTTAAAAAAGGACAAAGACGTTTCGCTACAAGCCGAAAATTTCAGAAAAATGCTACTTACCCTTAATGACGATATTAGGGTAATCATCATTAAAATAGCCGACCGTTTGCACAATATGCAAACCATGGCCGCTATGCGAAAAGACAAGCAGGAAAAAATATCTTCTGAAACCCTTTATATTTATGCTCCGCTGGCCCATAGGATAGGACTTTATAACATAAAGACCGAACTGGAAGATCTTAGTTTAAAATACACCGAACCCGAGATTTTTAATGAAATTTACACTAAGATTAGGCAGAGTAAAGAAGAACAAGATGCTTATATTAAAGAATTCTCTAAGGTTATTGAAGATTCTTTGAATAAGGAAGATTTTTCTTACGACATAAAAGGAAGAACAAAATCTATTTACTCTATTCATCGTAAAATGAAAGCCCAAAACGTCGGTTTTGATGAAGTTTACGATAAGTTTGCCATCAGGATTATTTACAATAGTGACCAGACGAATGAAAAATTCCTGGCCTGGAAAATCTACTCTATTGTAACCGATCATTTTAGGCCAAACCCCACCCGTTTACGAGATTGGATTTCTTCGCCTAAATCTACCGGTTACGAAGCTTTGCACATTACCGTGATGGGACCAAAAGGGCGTTGGGTAGAGGTGCAAATTAGAAGTAAGCGTATGAATGAGATTGCCGAAAAAGGTTATGCGGCTCATTACAAATATAAGCAGGGAGATGTTCAGGAAGAACGAGGGATTGAAGAATGGCTAAACCGGCTTCAGGAAGCACTGGAAAATCCAGACGCGAATGCCGTTGACTTTGTAGAGCAGTTTAAGCTGAACCTTTATTCAAAAGAGATTTTTATTTTCACCCCGCAAGGAGATTTAAAATCCCTTCCCAAGGGAGCAACACCTTTAGATTTTGCCTTTAGTATTCATACCGAGATTGGTTTAAAAACCAGAGGGGCTCGTGTAAACAATAAACTGGTGCCTTTAAGCCACGAGCTAAAAAGTGGGGACCAGGTAGAAATCATTACTTCAGAAAATGCAAAACCAAATGTAAACTGGCTCGATTATGCAACATCCGCCAGGGCCCGGGCCAAAATTAAAACTTCTCTAAAAGACGAGAAACGCGAAATAGCCGAAGAAGGCAAAGCGATTCTTACCAGGAAATTAAGAGCGCAAAAAATACCTTTTAGTGAATCAACTATCAATGAATTGGTAGTTCATTTTAACCTTAAAACCAGTCTGGACCTTTTTTACCGGGTAGGAATAGGAAAAATAGATAATAAGAAATTAAAGGAATTTGCTTCTTCCCGAAGTAATGCTTTGGTAAGCTACATTAAGCGAAAGATAAAAAGACCTATTATCGCTGAAGATCTCGATAAAGATGAGATTACTTCCAAATACGATCAGCTTGTTTTTGGGCGCGATGAAGACGAAACCCTGGAGTACAAATTGGCCAACTGTTGCAATCCCATTGCGGGAGATCAGGTTTTTGGTTTTGTTACCGTAAATGACGGGATAAAAGTTCATAAAAAAAACTGTCCAAATGCACTCCAATTGCAAAGCAATTATGCCTATAGGATTATCCCCGCTAAATGGATAGATTCTTCGCAACAAGATTTTAAAGCCGTGGTTAAATTGACTGGAATTGATAATTTAGGCCTGGTTAGTGAAATTACTAAAGAAATTTCCAGCAACCTGAATGTCAATATGCAGAAGATTAATTTTGAAAGTGTAGATGGCGTCTTTAGCGGACAAATAACCCTTAAGGTAAAGAACAATGCTATCCTCACCAAGATCATAAACCGACTCAAAAAAATTAACGGCATCGACAAGGTTAGCCGTGAATAATCACATATCTTTGTAAGCTACATATTATTATGAGCAAAAAAGTTGTAAATAAGAACGATCAGGCAGTAGTTAAAAACGTTTTCACGAAGTATTTGGAAGAAAAGGGACATAGAAAGACCCCGGAGCGTTTTGCTATTCTTCAGGAAGTCTATAATAACGACGATCATTTTGATATAGAGTCACTCTATATCAAAATGAAAAATAAAAAATATCGGGTAAGTAGGGCCACGCTATACAATACCATTGAATTATTATTGGAGTGTGGATTGGTTAGAAAACACCAATTTGGGAAAAATCAATCTCAATATGAGAAGTCCTATTTTGACAGACAGCACGATCACGTTATTTTAACCGATACCGGAGAAGTCATTGAATTTTGTGACCCGCGTATCCAATCTATTAAAACGACTATTGAAGAAGTGTTTGATATAGAAATCACCAAACATTCTTTATATTTTTACGGCAATAAAAAAACAACCAACTAACTTAAGATTTTCATGGCGGTAGATTTACTACTCGGGCTCCAATGGGGTGACGAGGGCAAAGGAAAAATTGTTGATGTACTCACCTCTAAATACGATATTATTGCGAGATTTCAAGGCGGCCCCAATGCGGGACATACCCTGGAATTTGATGGGCAAAAACACGTACTCCACACCATCCCTTCGGGGATTTTTCACGACGACACCTTAAACCTGGTTGGAAATGGCGTGGTAATAGATCCGGTAATCTTTAAAAAAGAACTGGATAACCTCAGCAGGAATAACATAGACTACAAGTCTAAATTACTTATTTCACGAAAAGCACATTTAATTCTGCCTACCCATAGGCTTTTAGACGCGGCTTCTGAAACCTCTAAAGGGAAAGCCAAAATTGGATCTACCCTTAAAGGAATTGGACCTACCTATATGGATAAAACCGGTAGAAACGGAATTCGGGTAGGAGATTTAGAATTGGATAATTGGAAGGACAAATACCGAAGTTTAGCCGATAAGCACCAGAAAATGATCAAATTCTACAATGTAGATGTACAATATGATCTTGCAGAATTGGAAAAAGAATTCTTTGATGCTGTCGAAACTTTAAAAACCCTAACTTTTATAGATAGCGAAGCCTTTTTGCATCAAGCACAAAAAGAAGGCAAAACCATCTTAGCAGAAGGCGCCCAGGGCTCTCTATTGGATATTGATTTTGGAACCTATCCTTTTGTAACCTCATCAACTACCACTGCTGCCGGTGCCTGCACAGGTCTTGGCGTAGCACCAAACAAAATTGGGGAAGCATACGGGATTTTTAAAGCCTATACTACGCGTGTAGGTAGCGGCCCCTTCCCTACCGAGCTTTTTGATAAAGATGGGGAAACCATGGGACGCGTAGGCAATGAATTTGGCGCCACCACAGGCCGCGCGCGTAGATGCGGTTGGTTAGATTTGGTAGCTTTAAAATATGCCGTTGAAATAAATGGAATTACACAGCTAATTATGATGAAAGGCGATGTACTTAGCGGCTTTAAAACCCTTAAAGTATGTACTGCCTATAATTACAAAGGAGAAGAGGTTAAACACTTACCTTATAATATTGAACCGGAAAATATTAGTCCGGTTTATACTGAAATTAAAGGTTGGGCGGCAGATCTTACAGGAATGACCAAAACTGAACAACTTCCGAAAGAGTTTAATGAGTATGTTGAATTCCTGGAAAAAGAATTGGAAATCCCAATTAAAATCGTTTCTGTAGGACCAGATAGGACGCAGACGATAGAACGATAAATATTTAGAGCCATTAATGTCCGGTTAAAGATTAAAGATCGCTTCGCTAAAAGAAACAAGAATAAAGATTTGATTTTAACTATCTGATAAACAGTTTAAATTTTCATTAATTAATTTTTAAAAAACAATAATCAAAATAGTGTAAGACAGGCTTCAAGATAAATAAAAGCCTCAATAAGGCACACAATTAAAAAGCCGTTTCAAAACTGAAACGGCTTTTTTTATAACAAAACTTAGAATAGTATTCTAGCTTTCTTTTGGAACGATAAAAGTACCTGCTATTGCATTTACTTCCGCCATAGTTAATGGTTCATCAAAGGCTTCAGTTACAGCAGCATTTCCGCCAAGATCCGAGAACTTACCGGCAAGTTCTACCCCACCTTGTACCGTATTGGCTTCAGACAGAATGCGGCGACCCTTCTCCACTATCGGGCACCCCAGCATAAATTCCATTGAAAGGAGCTGGCAAGGTATTTTCAGCATTTGTAATCCAACCTTTTTCTCCCCGCATTCTCCTAACCTTAGAAGCGTGTCTTGCTTCTACCGAATGAATTTGCAAAGCGTACTCCAGCAAAGTCTTATCATTGGCCAAAGCTCCAGCCTGACCTTTATAAGCTCTAACTCCGGTATCTTCAAAACCTTGAGCAACGGCCATAAACGTCGCATAGTTACTAAAGGTATCCAAATTCAAGCCTCCTGGTGCTCCGGTATAATCAAAGGTTGGTTCTTCTATGGCATCATCACCCAACGCTCCTGCCAAAAAACTAACATGATCTTTTTCATGTTTCAAGATTTGACCAAATACAGCCCTATCCTCTTCAGGAATAAGTCCGTCCATATCCATTCCCATTTGATAAAAATTGCGTTCTAAATATTCCAAAGTCAATGCAAATTTTAAAACATCAGTAGGATCTGCCTGAAAAGCGGCGGCTGCCATGTTCATGGTCGCAGCTTTAGATTTGCTGCTGGTAGCGGCAAGACCAAAGGGAATAGAAGCAATAGCTGCCCCTTTTCCGAAGTCTTTAAATTGTTTAAATGATTCCCTTCTGGAACCTTTTGAATTTAATGCTTTCTCATCAGAAAGCTTATCTAAAAATTTTATAAAACTCATAATATCTTTTTTTTTGAATTAGAAAAATGGAAAATTGATTATTGCAATTCCTTTGCAGTAAATTCTGTTTTCACAAAACCTGTGTCAATAACTGCAGGCAGAACTTCTGATGGTAGAAGAGCTTTATCATACGCTTTTCCTGAATCACCAATACTCACAAGTACTTCGTCTCTTGCAAAAGCAGTAGTGTTTGGCTCTATTAAATCTGCAATCGCTGAAGCGTGCCTTGCTTCTACCGATACAATTTTACCGGCAATTAATAAATAAGCACCTCCCAATTCTGCATCAACATCAATTAATTTTCCAGCACCATTAAAGGCAGAAACGCCGGTATCTTCTAACAAACGTGATGTTGTAAGTACGGTCATTCTATCGTCAAAATCTACGCTGGAGAAATCGAATTCAAGCTCAGGAAGGACCTTTTCTTCATTTCCTTCTCCTACTGCGGCCGTAATGGCTGTTTTAAAGAATGCTTTATGAATTGACTCATGATAATAAAGATCGTCCATTATTTGCTTCTCTTCTTCGTTAGCGCCAGAGTAATAGCCTCCTTCTCTTACCTTTTTGTAAAAAGCAGCTTCCAACTGTTCTAAAGCATAAGCATAATTAAGGACACCAAGGTTTCCTGCGCCAAGATCAAAAACATCTCCTGGTTTTGGTGGGTTGGGCTTATCTGGCAAATCATCATCATCACTACATGCTAATAAAACTCCCGATCCGGCAATTGCCAAACCACTCATTTTAATAAATCTTCTACGCGATTTTGTGTTTTTAGAAGTAGATTCTGCTACTTCCACTTTTACAACAGGTTTTTTTTTAAAAGTTAAAGTTTTCCAAAGAAATGATTTTCGATCTTAATTTTTGTGAATTTTGTGATAATTTTCACTTTACGCAGGCTAAACTAAAGGTTTTCTCAAGTTTGTAATGAAAAATTTGAATAAAAATCAAAATCGGGATATGGGGTGCCCTAAATCCTTTCAGCTAAATTTTAATTACTTTTGAAGAAAATTTTTCGGTTTGAAAAAACTCCTTCTATTATTCTTGCTCAGTATAGTTTTCTACGGACAACTTTTTTCCCAGGAAACCAAAAAGATCGATTACACCAGCGACCGGACTTTAAAGGATGAAGATAAATATCCCGGTGCTATTGTTTTAAGTAAAGTTGAGAATCAGGTTTATTTTATTCATGAAGGCATCGAGATTTGGTGTGACCAGGCTATTCATTACGATAAAGAAAACTTTTTTAAAGCTTATGGTAATGTTAGGATGCAACAAGGCGATACCGTAAGCATGGAAAGTAAATATGCAGAATATAATGGGAACACTCAATTCGCTTTTGCCAGTGGCGATGTGGTCATGCAGCGACCACAAACAACGCTTAAAAGTGACAGTTTATTCTTTGATCGTTTAAAGCAACAAGCCTATTACAGAAGTGGCGGAAAAGTAATCGATACCGGCGGGGTAATTACCAGTAATATTGGCAGGTACTTTTTGGAAAAAGATAAATATTCATTCGTTTCAGAGGTAGTACTCACCAATCCCGAATATGTAATAAATTCAGAACAATTAGATTTTTATGGAGAAACCGGGCACGCATACCTCTATGGCCCCTCTACTATCAAAAGTGAAAGCAGCACGGTTTATTGTGAACGCGGATTCTATGACACCCGGGGAGACATAGGTTATTTCGTGAAAAATTCAAGAATAGATTACGAAAACCGCACGGTAAAGGGCGATAGCATGTATTTTAACCGGAACACCAATTTTGCATCAGCAACCAACAATATTGAAGTTATTGATACTACTAATGAAAGCGTGGTTACCGGTCACTATGCTGAAGTTTACAAAGTGAAAGATTCGGTGTTTATCACCAAAAAGGCGGTGGCAGCCAGCGTTCAGGGTAAAGATTCCCTTTTTATACACAGTGATACCATTATGATTACCGGGAAACCGGAGAAGCGCATTATTCGCGGCTTTTATGATGTTCGGTTGTATAAAAAAGATATGAGTGGTAAAAGTGATTCGGTACATATAAATCAGGCCACCGGTCTCACTAAAATGATTAATATTAACTCGGGGCCTGTTTCTTCTATAGATACCCGAAGAAGCCCCATAATATGGTCTGGCCTTAGCCAAATGACAGGAGATACCATTCATTTACAAAATAATTTAACTACCGAAAAGTTAGATTCGTTAAGAGTGTTCAATAATGCGTTCCTAATTCAGAAAGATAGTATAAAAGGTTACAACCAGGTAAAAGGTCAGGACTTGGTGGGCTTATTTGAAGATAATGAATTGTACCAGGTAGATATAAACAAAAATACAGAGACCTTATATTATAGTAGAAATAGCGAGCAAGAACTTATTGGAATAAACAAAACCCTCTCCAGCTCTATTAAGATATTATTTAGCAACCGGCAAATAGACGATATTTATTACTACAATAATGTGGACGGAAATTTAACTCCGGAAGAAGATTTTCCAATCAACGTGCGGGAACTAATAGGTTTCAACTGGCGTGGCGACGAAAGATTATTGACCAAAGAAGACCTTTTTAAAGGTCAACCTGAACCGGAATTGGTTAAAATTGAAGGTATTCCCCTCCCCGAGGAACAAAATGATTTCTTTGATGAACGGGAAGAAGGAGATGATATGCTCCTAAATGAAAAATCCAGGTTGAAGCCGGAAGATTTAAAAAACAGGAAAAAAGACAGCATTCCGCAGCAAAGGAAACCCCAGAAGTTAATTAAAGAAGAAGAAAGCAAAAATGAAACGAAGGCCGATGCCGAAGAAGATCAAGATCATGAATAAAGATTTTCTAAAATACCAGGCGCAAACCACCCCGCATCCTTTAGGTCTGGAAGTGGAACGGGCAAAAGGAACTTATATTTATACTACCGATGGCAGGAAACACCTGGATTTCGTAGCGGGAGTTTCTGCCTGCAGCCTGGGGCATTGCCATCCAAAAGTGGTAAGTGCTATAAAAGAACAGGCAGAAAAATACCTTCATGTGATGGTATATGGGGAGTATGCTCAAAATCCCGCGGTGGAATTAACCAAATTATTAGCGCAAAATTTCCCAAAACCCCTGGAGAAAACCTATCTCACTAATTCCGGTACCGAGGCTATTGAAGGTGCCATGAAGCTTGCCAGGCGCTACACCGGCCGCTCTGAAATTATCGCCGCTCACAAAGCTTATCACGGTAATACTATGGGATCTTTAAGTCTTATGGATTTTGAAGAGCGCCAAAAACCTTTTAGACCACTTGTAGGTGGTATTTCTTTTATTCGTTTTAATGAAACGGAGGACCTAAAAGAAATCACTAAAAAAACCGCTGCGGTAATCCTGGAAACCATTCAGGGTGGAGCCGGCTTTATTTTCCCGAAGCAAGATTATTTAAAAAAGGTGAAACAACGCTGTGAAGAAGTTGGAGCCTTGCTAATTTTAGATGAAATCCAGTCAGGATTTGGAAGAACAGGCAAACTCTTCGGATTTCAACATTTTGATATGGTACCCGATATTGTGGCCCTGGGAAAAGGAATGGGTGGCGGAATGCCCATTGGCGCATTTTCTGCTTCCGCCGAAATGATGGATAGCTTATCTGATAACCCAAAAATGGGACATATTACCACGTTTGGGGGAAATCCCGTGATTGCTGCTTCAGCATTAGCCACTTTAAAGGAAATTACCACTTCCCGACTTATGACAGAAAGTCTGGAAAAAGAAATGCTCTTTAGGGAATTATTGGTTCATCCGCTAATTTCAGAAGTTCGCGGCAAGGGCTTAATGCTTGCTCTCATTGCCACTTCCGAAGAAACAGCCAATTCCCTCATCTTAAAATGCAAAGCGAAAAACCTCATTCTTTTCTGGCTTTTATTTGAACAGAAAGCGGTAAGAATCACCCCACCCTTAACTATTTCAAAAGCTGAAATAAGAGAAGGCTGTGGCATCATTATTGCCGTATTAGATTCAATAATGACCCAACAAAAAGCTGTTGATTAATTTGTTAACAACAATATTAATTTTCTGGATTTTCACCCAATATCATTTCTAATTTTAATAAGGTAGAAATCCAGTAATTCACTACGTATGCAATTGAGCCATAACGACGAAAACAATTTCTCACTCGCCCGCTTCGAATCCATGCTTAAAACGAATGACGTTTTATTTTTTGATTCGGCAGAATTTGAAGATATTATTCATTATTATCTGGAAAACGGAAAATTCGCTTTAGCGAAAAAGGCTGTGAAATTAGGGCTTACCCAACACCCAAGCTCCACAAATTTAAAACTCTTTAAAATAGAGATTTTAGTTTTTGAAGACAAGTTGGATGTAGCCGAAAATATGCTTACCGAATTACAACAATTGGAGGCTTCCAACGAGGAGGTTTATATCCAAAAAGCCCAAATTCTTTCTAAACGGGATAGACATACGCAAGCCATTGGTGCACTAAACCTGGCTTTAGAAATAAGCCTTGATCCTGCTGATGTTTACTCCCTGATTGGAATGGAGTATTTGTTTCTGGAAAATTTCGAGAAAGCGAAATTTAGTTTCATGAAATGTCTTGAAGCCGATGAAGATGATTATTCGGCCTTGTACAATATTATGTATTGCTTCGATTTTTTAGATCAAAAACCTGATGCTATTGCATATCTAAATTTGTACCTGGACAAAAATCCTTATTGCGAAGTGGCCTGGCACCAGATAGGGAAACAATACTTCGATTTAGAAGAATACGACAAAGCCCTTTCCGCATTCGATTTCGCCATAATTAGCGACGATTATTTTATTGGGGCTTACCTGGAGAAAGGAAAGGTGCTGGAGAAATTAGGACGCCATCACGAAGCTATAGAAAATTATCGATTAACCCTGGAAATGGACGATCCTACATCTTTCGCTTATTTGCGCATTGGCAAATGCTTTGAGAAATTGGGTCTAAACGAATTGGCGCTTAAGCATTATAAGGACTGCATGCACGAAGATCCACTTTTGGATAAAGGTTGGATCGCAATTACCGATTTCTATATTAAAAAGAAAAATTATCAAAAAGCGCTTTATTATATCAATAAAGCTATAAATATAGATGAAGAGAACGTGCTTTACTGGCAACGCTACGCCAGAATAAATAACCGCTTGAAGTTTTATGAAGAAGCCGAACACGGTTATAAAAAAAGCCTTGACCTTGGAAACTTTGAGCTAGAAACCTGGGTGAGGCGCTGCGATATTTTAATAGACCTGGGCGAATTTGAAACCGCAATCCAAAATTTGAATCAGGCGCTGGAATTTTATCCGCATACGGCCGAAATAGAGTTTCGATTGGCTGGACTTTATTTTTGCCAAAATGAAGGAGAGAAAGCTTATTTTCACCTCAATAAAGGGCTTAAATTAGATGCCGAATATTATATTGTAATCGAAGAATTATTTCCAAAAATATTTAATCGAAAAAGTGTAAAACAAATTATAAATTCCTTTATAAACCTCTCTTAGTTATTTTGCTAACTTTGAGCCAGAATTTTTAATTTGTCAACATGCAAAGAAGCCTTTTGGACCATCTGAAAATCACCCTAAAAGGGATGGCGATGGGTGCGGCAGATGTAGTGCCCGGAGTTTCGGGTGGTACTATCGCTTTTATTTCGGGAATTTACGAAGAACTTATCTCTACCATTAGCGGGGTAAACCTATCGCTAATCACCACTTGGAAAGAGAAAGGCTTTAAAGCCATGTGGCAGCAATTAAACGGTTCTTTTATATTAGCCCTGTTCACCGGGATTTTAATTAGCGTTTTTACCGTAATGCGGCTCGCCAATTATTTGCTAGAAAATCATCCTATCCTTATCTGGTCTTTTTTCTTTGGTCTCGTGGTAGCCAGTATTTGGTTTATTGGCAAACAGATTCCCAAATGGAATTTTAAAATTATCCTGGCTTTATTGGCTGGGGCGGCGGTAGCATTTTATATTGTATCCCTGCCACCCATGGCCGGCAACGAGAGTTATTTGTTTATTTTCTTTTCTGGCGCTATCGCTATATGCGCCATGATCCTGCCGGGAATTTCCGGAGCTTTTATTTTGGTGCTCCTGGGTGCGTACAAAACAATTACCGAGGCCGCTCATGATTTTGATTTTCAAACCCTAGGCATCTTTGCCCTGGGAGCCGTAATAGGCTTGCTTAGTTTTTCTAAAGTCCTCAAATGGCTTTTTGTGCATTACAGTAGTATAACCCTTGCGGTTTTAACCGGTTTTATTGCGGGTTCTTTAAACAAAATATGGCCCTGGAAGCACGTTTTGGAAACCGAAATGTATAGTGATAAAGAAGTGGTGCTTAAAGAAGCCTCGGTATTACCCTGGAATTTTGAAAACGATTCCCATACACTTTTTGCCGTTGTTTTAATGCTATTGGGCTTTTTTTTGATTATTGGCTTAGAAGCTTTCGCCTCCAAAAATCCGGAAGAAGAAAATGCAACAAACTAGAAGCTTTACAGATAAAGTACTCTTAGTGCTTAAAGGTTTAGGGATGGGAGCAGCCAATAAAGTTCCCGGCGTATCTGGTGGTGTAGTTGCTTTTGTGGCCGGATTTTATGAAGAATTTATTTTTTCGCTGCAAAGATTTAATTACAAGGCTTTTATTCTATTTATTAACGGGCATTTTAGAAGTTTGTATCATTATGTAAATGGCAAATTTCTTGGTTTACTTATCCTGGGAATGCTCATTAGCTATTTTAGTGTTTCCAAATTGCTCGATTATTTAATTCTTCACTATGAATTGTATGTTTGGGCAGCTTTCTTCGGAATGATTATCGGCTCTATTTATTATATAAGTAAAGATTTTGATGAATGGACCAAACGTTCGCTGCTCTTTATCTTTCTTGGTATAATTACCGGCGTGGCTATTAGTTTTTTAGAACCGGCCAAAGAAAATGACAATTTATGGTTTGTATTTTTCTGCGGAATAATAGGGGTTTCCGGAATGACCCTTCCAGGACTTTCAGGCTCTTTTATCCTTATTTTACTGGGAAACTACGTCTTGCTGTTGGTAGATTCGGTAAATGCGCTTTATGATACCATCACCGATTTGTTGCTGCTGGATTTTAGTTTCTTCGAAAATGCTGCAAGAATGCGATTACTACAAGTGATGTTGGTTTTTGCCGCAGGCTCCCTGGCCGGTCTGGTAAGCCTTTCCCATCTATTGGGATTTGTACTTAAACATTATAAAAAAGATACTTTCGCGGCTATTATTGGTTTTATTACCGGTTCTCTGGGTGTTGTTTGGCCCTGGAAAGAAAAAATATTTAAAACACAAGCAAATGGCGAAATGCTAGTGGATAGCCAGGGCAATGGCGTAATAGATTTTTACGATCGTTATTTCCCCACTTTTAGCACCCTGGAAACCTGGCTCGCAATTTTCTTTATCTTTGTGGGTGTACTCATTGTATTGGGACTCGCCTGGTACGAGAAAAACAATAACAAACCTGCAACAAGATGAGAACTTTTGGCCTTATAGGAAAAAATATAGATTACTCTTTTTCTAAATCTTATTTTTCAGATAAATTTGAAAAGGAAAATATCAATGCGGAATACTTGAATTTTGATTTGAAAAATATCGAGGAATTCCGGGATGTTATTAAAGAAACCCTAAATTTATCGGGGCTTAATGTCACTATCCCATATAAGCAGGAAATCATATCCTTTTTAGATGATTTAGCACCTGAAGCGAGAGAAATTGGCGCGGTAAATACCATTAAAGTACAGGGAAATAAACTTACCGGTTTCAATACCGATTATATTGGATTTTCTGAATCTATAAAACCTTTTCTCAAACCAGAACACAAAAAAGCGCTTATCCTGGGAACAGGTGGAGCCTCGAAAGCCGTTGATTACGCTTTTAAAAAATTAAATATCGAAACTAAATTCGTCTCCAGAAGCGGAGGAGAAAATAAAATTAGTTACCAGGAGCTTTCTAAAGACNTGCTTCAGGAATTTACCATCGTTGTAAATACCACACCTTTGGGCACTTTCCCAGAAGTGATGGAGCATCCAGCCATTCCTTTTAATCATTTAAACGAGAAGCATTTAGTTTACGATCTTATTTACAATCCTTCTACTACAGCCTTGATGAAACTTGCAAAAGACCAAGGCGCTACGACCACAAACGGATTAAAAATGTTAGAATTACAAGCCGAAAACGCCTGGAAGATTTGGAATCAATGAAAAGACGAAAAATTTATTGAATATCCCGAAACAGTCATACTTAAAATTTGACGTCACCCTAAACTGATTTCAGAGCCTGCCCCGAAATTTATTCGGGGGTCTAAGTTGAGTGTGTAAGTACTGTTCATGTTAGATTCCCGAAGTAAATTCGGGATAAAGTCTGAAACAAGTTCAGCATGACGGTTTATTCATAAAATCAGAAATTCGTTAACCACCAGATCTCACAGGTTT
>JGI1221J11331_1000405_pt1 | contig 14222 bp, 8 predicted proteins | sample LakVidmifraction_4_FD_11331 | JGI IMG/M metagenome (IMG submission 11331) | reverse complement strand
CAAAACCTTTCGAAACTTCAAGATCATTATTTATTTGGTTACTGGAGACTTGGATTTCACAAAAGTTAATGAACATTATAAAGCACTAACATAAAATAGTTGCCCACTCATTTTGAGAAAGAACCATAAATTATAAATTGAACAGGAAGCCCTATCTAACCATCTAACTAATTATATGCCTACCGAGCTGTAGCTGTAATCAGCCCCGACCACGCGCTAGCTTTGCTAGCTCCTTTATTTCATTGATTGAAATACATCTTTGTGCCCTCAACCAGAAATCTAAGATTTATATAAATTGTCTTCGAAGTTAGTTGTATATATCATTCTTTGCATCTTTAAAGAATGATTGGTATATGTGAAATAATTCTGCTGTTCATTTCTTGGAAACATATTTTTTATGGTTCTGTCACGGTTTGTGTGGTTGAGACGTTTTGGTTCAACCACACAAACCGTGACAGAACCATTTTTATTATTTTGGGTAAATTTTAAGACAATGCCACAAAATGATTGCGTTAATTAAGCGAGAAAGAAAAAGTCCATTAAGAAATGGAGCCAGCAAACGGACTCGAACCGTTGACCTGCTGATTACAAATCAGCTGCTCTACCAACTGAGCTATGCTGGCTCAAAAGAACGAGAATTAAAGCGTTTTTTCATGGAAAAGTCAAGATGTTTGTTTCCTTTTTGCAAACCTTTTTACAAAAAATCGTGATCTTTAGTTCAATTATGATATTTTAATTGAAAATAACTCGTCATTACAATATAATAAGCTAAAAGATGATTTCGTGATTTTGATAAGAATCAATAACTAACTTTATATCCCAAAGGAAAACAAAGATGCATGATTATAACGATATATACACCAACGAAAACCTAAAACATATTGCGTTCCCTCTTGGAGGAATTGGTGCCGGCATGATTTGCATTGAAGGTTCAGGCATGATAGGCAAGGTATCCATAAGAAATGAACCGGATGTAAATTTCGAACCATGTGTTTTCTCGGCAATATATACAGAACAAAACGGTATAAGCAATGCTAAGATTCTGGAAGGTCAAGTGCCTTATAACAAAATCTTTGGATTTTCAGGAGAGTCGTTTGCTGGAGCAGGCAATGGGTTAACCGGCAAGCTTTATGGTCTACCTCGTTTTTCTAATAATGACTTCAAAGCTCGTTTCCCATTTGCAATAATCAATCTAAAGGATGAATTAATTCCATTAGATGTGGATATTACTGGTTGGAGCCCATTCATGCCCCTCAACACTGACGAATCATCCAAACCTGTAGCCGCATTGGAATTCAAATTCAAAAATAATTCAAGTGAAAATGTTAAAGCTGTCTACTATTTTAGTGCAAGAAACTTTATGGAACTTAAGCCGGAAGTTAAAAAACCTAGCGTTGACGAAACAGTATGCGTCTACAACAGACCAAATGGTTTTATCCTGAACCAGCCAGTAATTGAAGGTGAAGAATACAAACAGGGGGCTTTCTATGCAACAATTGACGATGCAGATATCAAAGTCAATACTGACTGGTTTCGTGGTGGTTGGTTTGACACTCAGACCATGCAGTGGAACGATATTAAAAGCGGCAATCAAAAATCTGTTGAGGCATCTGACAACAAAAGTCCTGGGGCATCTATCTCATTAAGCTTTGAACTAAAACCTCAGGAAGAAAAAACAGTAAAACTGAAACTGGCATGGTATGTTCCAAAAACGAAATTAAGACTTGGCTCTGGTCCTGAAGATGAACTAGGCAACTGCTGCTCCACGTCTACTACAAAACCAACACATGTTCCATGGTACACAACACAATATAAAGACGTTGAAGAAGTAATGTCAGATTTTAATAAAAACTACAAAAAACTACATTATGAATCTAAAAAATTTAGCGATACATTTTATGACTCCACCCTACCCAATGCAGCTCTTGAGGCAATCAGTGCAAATTTGACGATATTAAAATCGCCGACAGTACTTAGAGAAACAAGCGGAGACATATGGGCTTGGGAAGGATGTTGCGATTCTGCCGGCTGCTGCCATGGAAGTTGTACTCATGTATGGAACTATGCTCAGGCAATGCCGCATTTATTTCCTGAACTTGAGCAAACATTAAGAAAAACTGAATTTTTTGTATGTCAGAATAGTGATGGTCATCAAAACTTCAGAGCCCCCCTACCAATTAGAGAACCTGACCACAATTATCATGCGGCATCTGATGGACAGCTTGGTGGTATAATGAAACTATATCGCGATTGGAGAATATCTGGCGACAAGAACCTTATTGTGAAATATTGGGATAAATTAAAAGATAGCTTAGACTACTGCATTAAAATATGGGATCCTGAAAAACAGGGAGTTTTAACAGAACCACACCACAATACTTATGACATAGAGTTCTGGGGGGCAGACGGAATGTGCACCTCTTTTTATCTTGGTGCATTAAAAGCAGCATGTAAGATTGGTATAGCTCTTGGCAAGGACATAACCGAATATGACGATTTATACAGCAAGGGTAGAGAATACATGGAAACAGTGTTGTATAATGGAGAATATTTCTATCAAAAAGTTGACTGGACTAATCTTAATGCCAAGTTAAATATGTCAAACCAAAGCAAACATACACAAGAACTGCTGGAAAAAGAGGGACCAAAATATCAATATGGCACAGGCTGCTTATCCGATGGAATACTTGGTGCATGGATGGCAAAAGTTTGCGGTCTTGGCGATATACTTGACCCGGAAAAAATAAAAAGTCATCTGATGGCTATATACAAATATAATTTTAAAGAGACTTTAATAAACCATGATAATCCTCAACGTCCAGGTTACGCAGTCGGAGACGAAGCTGGTCTACTCTTATGTTCATGGCCAAATGGAGAAAAACCATCCTTACCATTTATATACAGTGATGAAGTATTTACAGGCATTGAATATCAAGTCGCCTCGCACCTGATTCTCATGGGATATGAAGAAGAAGGAATGAAAATTGTAGCAGCCTGCCGAGATAGATATGATGGTACAAAAAGAAATCCATTCAATGAATATGAATGTGGGCATTGGTATGCAAGAGCTATGGCATCATATGCACTTATTCAAAGTATTTCAGGCATAAGATACGATGCTGTAGAGAATATACTATATGTAAGAAAAAGAGATAAGAACTTTAAATCATTTATTAGCACATCAACAGGTTACGGGACAGTCACACAACAAGGTAATAAAATTTCAGTTGATGTTAAATTTGGAAAGATTGAAATTAGAGAAATAAGATTTAATTAATGAAATTTTCTAGTTAGCATTTCTAAGTTATAAGGTTATTCTTTCTGGATGTGACTGTAATATGAGAGTACTGTTAATAGTATATTCATTAACTTCTCAGTACATTGTTAAAAATGCAACATACGACAATATATTATGCACATCCTTATACTTCAGCGAGATTCCAATGATAATATAAACATATTTATACGACATCTTATTGATAAATGAAGTGATAAAAGTCACATACAAAGCTAGAAGCAGAGCAGTCCATAGACTGAACAAATCAATAGCCTAAAAAAATGGAACACAAAATAGTCGAGAAATATTTTAAACAAAAATAATGAGCAGCACTACTTCACTATTAATTTAAGTTGGTCATAAAACTTACTTATAGTCTGTTGAATATTGAAATATTCTTCAAGCCGTTTATATCCAGCATTTCCATACTTACTACACAATGCTGGCTCATTCTCAAGTTTTAGAAATGCAGATACCAAAGCCACCTCATCTTTAGGTTCGACAATCAATCCACATTTTCCATCTACAATTTGCTCTTTCATACCTCCAACATTTGAAACAACAACGGGTTTACGCAAAGCCATTGCCTCAAATACAGCTCGAGGTAATCCCTCTCTTTCAACCGATGGCATAACAAAAACATCAGATGATTTAATAAAATTCAAGGCATCCGCACGGTAACCTACAAATGTTGTACGGCTCTGTACTTCTTTATCGTTTAATAGTTGTTTTATGCTGGGATCACGGACTTCTCCTACAAAGAGAAAATGCAGATGACTTTCTGGAGGAATCTGACTTATTGAACGAAGTAAGACATCAACCCCTTTAACAGGACGTATATTACCAACAAAGGCCACAACAAAAGCATCGGATGGAACACTAAACTGCTGCAAATCAATCTTTTCGGCATTCTGATACCATTGGACATCATGTCCCTTATATATTGTTATCAATTTGCTATCTTTAATATGCATCTTATTATGCAGATAGTCCTCAACCGCATGAGATACACAGAAAATTTTATTCAGGCGCGGATTAAGATATGTCATCCATGAAGCAGGGTCTAAACGGCTTATATGACCTATTGTTCCCCTATACCCCACAATTTTAATACTCTTTCCCCTAGATGCCAGCAAAGTCACCGAAAGTGTTTTATTGGCGGGAGCATAAATTACATCTGGATCAAACAGACCAATAAGCTTTTTATATTGTCGAACAGCAGCAAAATCCAATCGACTTTTAACGACAACACTCTCAAGCCTAAAGCCATATTCTTTTAAGACATCGAACTTCTCCGCCCTTGGGTCACATACAACAAATAGTTCAACTCCTGCATCAAAGAGACCTTTGCAAATAGCAACCAACGGACGGTCTGCATATGTGAGACAAATCATTAATTTTAAGCTAACATGCTTTACATCATTCCCATCATTCTTGATTTTCATTGTATTCAATTTGTCCTCTCTATCTTAATATCTAAATTAGCAAATAAATTGTCTTTTGAGACAGTTAGAGTACTATCCGAAGATAAAGACACATAGGCTCTTCCTTCACCGGCATAAACCAGAACATCTCCTGTTGACGTATAAGAATTTACATAACCCTCACCAGAAAGCTTAGTCTGAACATTTCCAGTCCAATTGGATATTTGACAATTTAGTGCATCAACAATTTTTATTCTTATAATTACCAGTTTTTCATAAGAGTTCTTATCTAAAACTTTCTCACAATCAACAATAATTGCTTTTGCCGGATTTTCGTTCTTCTCAATTAAAGGGTAGCGTAATTTAAATTCATTCGGTTTATCAGCATACTGCTCGCATAACCACCTTGCTGATAATTTTGGCATACGCCAAGCATCAACAAGACCTGAATAACGTACATACCGATCCTTCCTTAAAGTAGAATAATCATTAAAACACCATAAACAAAAACCGGCAACCCATGGTTTATCCTTTATTATTGCCAAGTCCGACTTAATTAACTCTAGTTGGTTTGTTTCTTGATCAATGTCTCCACGTTTTGCGTGTGGGTTATTAGAACATTCTGTAACTATTACATTCTTAAGTTTACTTGCATCACATCCATCTTGCAAGATATCAAACTCATAATTAGCCCCCCACACATCAGGAATACCAATAGTTCCATATCTTCTTGCTCGTCTAATATGATTTTCTGCATAAATAACAGAACGATTATCGTCTAAACTTTTACACAAATTATATAAAACAGAATAAGCCTTTTTATGACGACCCTCATTACCCATACCCCATAAAATTATAGATGGATGGTTTCTATCTCGTCGAATCATTGCTTCCATCTGCGTACAAGCATTTTTGAGCCATCTTCCACCCCTAACAGATTTCCAGCTTGCTAACTCCGCTAAAACAAGAATCCCCAAACGATCACACGCATCCAAAAAAGAAGGACTTTGAGGATAATGAGATAAACGGACAAAATTACAACCTAAACTTTTAATTAAAAGAGCATCTTCATAGTGAAGACAGTCAGGTATTGCAGAGCCAAAACTAGGTATTGATTCATGCCGGTTACACCCATTTAGAGAGACTCTTTTGTTATTTAGAAAAAATCCTTTATATGGACGAAACTCTATTTTGCGTATACCAAAAGATGTTGAAATTGAATCTATAATTTCATCGTCAGATTTTATAACTCCTATAATCTCATACATATATGGATTGTCAACATCCCATAGTTTGGCATTGCTCATTGCAATATCACAGAGAAAATCTTTGGAATTAATTAATTTAGAAGCAGCAGTCTCTGCAACACATATTCCAGTATCATCGAATATTTGCCAGGATACCATAAGTTTCTTGCCAGCAAATTTTTCTGGAATTATAATAGATGAACGAACAGACACNGTAATGTCNGAATCTAAATTAATTTTGCTCTCAACAAAGAATTCTTTATCATCAAAATGTATGAGAGGAGTTTTCTTTATAAAAACTCGACCGCTCATTCCCCCATGTAATAGAAAATCTGGCATTTTATGCCCTGGCAATACAGATAAATTACATAAATTTGTCAGCCGTAGAGCTATACAATTATTGTGTTCATCAATAAGATCAGTTATATCAAAATCAAAGCCAAGATACTGACCATCAACTTTACCGAGATGTACTTTGTTTAACCAAATATCTCCAGTACCATAAAAACCTTCTGACACCAATGAATAACGATACATGTCAGTATCAGAAAATGATTCTTCTACAGAAAAAAACTTTTTATAACTCCCCCATCCTCTATAATAAGCAACATCTTTCTGAAAACCATCTAGATCATTCCAACAATGAGGCAAATTAATATATTCTCCTTGCAGTGAGTCATCAAACAACCATTTTTTAGATGCCTTATTTTTTATAAAACTCCAATTGTTAGATATATCAACTTTAGTTTTTCCCGACTTCATATATTCCTTTTATTTCACAGATTTTATCATATGCGTCTAATGTCCCTGATATGGTTTGCGAAAATGTGAAATGCTTCACAGCAAAACAGTAGGCCTCATCTGTTATTTTATTTCTTTGATTTATATTGGTCAACAATTCTTTTATAGCCTCGAAGGCTGCTTCCAGATCATCGGGAGCAACCACATAGCCATGCCCATTCAATGACTCCACGGTACCATCTGCATTGATGGCCACAACTGGTGTTTTTAATGTCATAGACTCTCTAACTGCACCTGGGGCACCTTCCATCAAAGATGGAAAAAATAAGATGTCCAAACTTTTAATTATTTCTGTTGCATTATCCTTAAAACCAATTAAGTAAACATACTCCCGCAAACCATATTCTTCAATTAATTTTTCTAAACGTTCCTTATCCGGTCCTTCACCAGCAATTATCCAACGAATATCAAGACCATTTTTCTTACAAAGATCTGCAACTTTTATAAGCATCTGCCAATTCTTCTTTATACTTAATTTTCCCAAACCACCAATTAAAAAGGAACTTGGAGCATACTTTTTACGCAAAGATTTATCAACACTTATATTCTCCATCTCTTCAATTTTTATTCCAGACGGAACTACAAAAAGTCTATTTTCAGGAAAAACAGTATTTTCTTTAAATACATTCTTTACTGTATTACTAACAGCAAGAACCCCATCCAGCTTCTTTAAAGAATACTTGCGTTTGGAAAAATAATGATTTCTGATAGGAGAAGAAATCCTTCGAGAATAAACAATAGGTATTCCAAGTTTTCTTGCAACAAAGCTTCCTGTTTTTACCGATCTGGAATCGTTAACATGTAAAAAATTAATTCCATTTTTTTTGCAGGAATTTAAAATATCAGCATTTGAGAAACTCTTTTTCAGAGAGATAACTGGTATATTAGCCAATTCTGCTTTTTTCAACAGAGCACTTTCTTCGATGACAACAAGAGTAACTCTTAGCCCCATCTGATGCAAACAACTTGTTAAATTGAAAATTTGATTTTCTCCACCACCCCATCCCAAATTAAAATTAAAGTATCCAATATTCAATTTATGTTCATTAAGTTTTTTTATAGATACCAATATTTCGTCGTTAATTTTCATCCTGACACCCTTTCCACTTTATAAAGTAATAAATCATCAAACAAAAGACCTGTATTCTCGAATCCATAAGGTATTGGGTCGTCTTGAGAAACAAAGAAAAACTTTCTAAAATAATTTGAGTTTGGCAGGGAATCTAAACTAACAAATAGGTATCTATATAAAATGGCATCATAGAGTGAAGACTGAAACACATCATAATGTTCAGATTTAATTCTGTTGTATTCACTTATGCCAATAATAGAATCTTTTGGTATCGCTTTAATAAGAGCGGGCAACTGATAATAAATGTTTTTGTTCTTTCTTGGAGTATTAATAAGAGTAAATAAAGAACCCGTTATTAACACTATACATGACACCAATATAATTTTTATATATTTTGATTGTATGAAATTATATATTTTATTTGAACAATTAAACTTGTGATTTTTAGGAATGCAAGATGATATCAACATTGCAAAACCCAAGGCATAAAATGGTAAAGTCGTTACTAGGTAAAAGCCTCTAAACTTGTGACTAATCATCAACGGGAACGTACCTGACAGAGCAATAAGCAAACAACAAATACCACATAAAACAATACCACGATCAAACTCAACTTTTTTTAAACTCTTCTTCAAATATATATACCAAACAGAACACAACACTATTAATGGTATAACATTTTTTGTCAAATGCTTAAAGAACTCTACCCTAGGTGATTCTGTTTCCCTTACACCTAATAACGCAGGATACAAATGCTGGTTGAAATAAGAAAGAATATTATCTTGTAATGGCTCATACAACATAATTGCCCAAGTTGCTAATCCTAAAGTAACAAAACATATTATGTAGACAAAAACAACTCTTTATCTTAGGGACACAAGAAATAGTAATAGCAATTATAAATGGAGATACCACCGGAAACAAACCTGGAATCCCCTTAGTCAAGACAGCTGCAACCAATGATAACGCCATTAAAAAAGAAGTGACAACAACCAACATAGGCTGCTTTGAAAACATAGCTTTCAGCCATAAATAAAAGGATAACAAACAAAAAAAACACATTGTATTCTCTAAAACATTGCTTTTGTAAGCCCAAATGCACTTGGGCATAATTAGCCATAGTAAAACTGGAAGCCAAGAAAGATGGGCAAACTGCTCTTTTTTAATGCCTGTAAACAAACATTTCCAAGTTTTATGAATTAGAAACAGCGTGATTAGCATAGTAAACAGAGAATAAACTTTTTCTGTTAGGTAATGATCTCCACCTATTCTAAAAAAGATTGATTGTAATATAAATGCCAAAGGTGGCTGTTCGTAAAAAGGAGACCAAAGCGTATCCGTGTAACATGGCAAACACGAAGAACCTATTCCAATAGATAAATTACGGCTAATTGTTGCATATGTAATACCATCTATAAACATCCCCCAAGGTATTAATTGAGGAAGAAGCCCTACACATATTATCAAAACAACAAAAAACCAACCATAGAAATCAATATTCTTCTTTAAATTACCACAAGTTTGTTCACTCATAAAATCTTTTCCTTATTTCAACAAATCAGCTTTTTTAAATTATATGTTATTTCATTCATGTCGGAAAGTATATATTTTACAGTATACAGTGTACAGTTCTAATTTCAGTATGAATTATGCAGTTGACTTATGAGAAGCCATCCTTTAAAGGAAAGCTAATACGAATAGTAGCATCTTGGATCAGCTAATGCAACTAATTTATAAGAGATATTACTAGAGATATTACTAGAGATATTACTAGATGACCTTGATTTTACGGTTAATACCTTTTTATGTCAGCGGGGACGCTGACCCTCCCAATTCGCAAATCAATATTGTATTGCAAAACGGGAGGGATGCCGTCCTCGGCGTCCGCCAAAACTAATTTTCTAATTTGTCACCCAACGGGTAATAAATTTGTATTTTTAATTCTACATTTATTGACCCAAATGAATGTTTTCTCTATCAACCGAAAAATTAAGGTAGATGACCTTGGTTTTACGGTTGGTGGCTGTTTTTTCTTTTCGGTTCACAGAACCGACTCTACCCCGCAATGCGGGATTAGCAAAGCTAACTTAATCCGCATGTATTGTAACTGCTAACTTGTTAGTCCCGCAAAGCGGGATAGCGTTCGATCTATGATCGAAATTATATTATATATCTCTTTAATTTATCACCCAAAAGCGTAGAAAATGAATATTATTTGCTGATTCTATTGATTGAAACTTATGTTTTTTCTATCAACCGTGAACCTAAGGTAGATGACCCTGTTTTTCTGGTTGAATGCCTTTTTCGGCGGGGTGAAGCACCCCGTCCCTACAGTTGCTGATGCTGTAACCAACGTTAAACCATTAATTGGCAGGTGTTTTGTAGGGTCGGGGTCCGTGACCCCGCCTTTAAAATATATATTTCCTGTTTACCTGTCCCGCCAAGCGTGGATCACCAAAAAAGTGATAAAAAATAATTCAAACCCTAATTCTATTGATTAAAACTCATGTTGATACCCTCAACCAGAAATCTAAGGTAGATAAAATTGCTTGCTAAAAAATATGTACATCAGTTTTTTTGCACTAGGCATTTTGTGGCATTGGTGTATGGTCATATTGCACATGTTAAAAGTTAAACAAAATATGTGATGGAAATTATTATTCGCATCTAAGCTTACTCTTTTTACACTTTTTAACCACGACAGAGCCTTATTTTAAATCTTGCAATTTAAATATTTTTTTGATAAAATTGCTTTAATTTAATTAGGGTATTTGTGTTGATAATTCATAATAAATTGCACCCAGAAAAATGGATTAGAATAACAAAAAGGTCCAACACTTAAGTTTTGTTATATTTATCCAGAATCAACCATATTTAAGGAAAGGTAAAAATGAAAATTAGTGGTTTTTCATTTGTGAGAAATGGCGATAAATTGTACTATCCAGTAGTTGAATCAATTCAATCAATTTTACCAATATGCGATGAGTTTATTGTGGCTGTTGGTGATTGTGATGATGATGATAAAACACTTGAACTAATAAAAGCCATTGACAGCAACAAAATACGTATTATACAAACTAAATGGACAGATAGAGACAAACTAAAAGGCAAGATCCATTCACAGCAGACAAATATTGCTCTAAAAGAGTGTACAGGAGACTGGTGTTTTTATATTCAAAGCGATGAAGTCGTACATGAAAACGATTTGCCTGCTATAAAACAACGCTGTGAAGAACTACTCGAAGACAAAGATGTTGAAGGATTACTATTTAAATATAACCATTTTTGGGGAGATTATAATCATGTGCACAGAAACCATGCATGGTATCCCAATGAAATTCGTATAATAAAAAATAATAGAAATATTATTTCATGGAATACTGCACAGTCGTTTAGGAAATCTGATGGCTCAAAAATAAAAGCGACCTATGTAAATGCTGAAATATTCCATTATGGATGGGTTAGACCACCTCAACTAATGCAGAATAAACGTGCAGAATTTGGACGCACACACCTTGGATTAAAAAAACAGCTCAAAATGTTTGAAGACGAAAAAACTAAATATAACTATGGATCTCTTGAAAATATATCTGTTTTTAGAGGGACACATCCCAAGGTTATGCAACCACGCATTAGCCAATTTAATTGGGGTGATAAACTTCAGTATGAAGGAAAATCATCTATGATGCATCAACACAACAAATTTAAATATAAATTTCTATCATTTATTGAATACGTCATATTTGGAGGAAAAGTTCATTTGGGTGCAAAAAAATGGAGTTTAATTAGAAGATAGATTTTATATCGCAGATGTTATATATATCGGAGACTCTGTCAGCTTTATGATATTAGTATTGTTATCTAGTGTTAAGCCACATATATCTACAACCGTAGCTGACTTTTTAATGTTTATACTTGCTCCATTATTCAATGTTGAGTAACCAACTGCAAGTTGAAATCCAGCTCCTGAAAATATAAATACACCACCATTATCCTCACTGTTTTCAGGTGAAATCATTTGTTTAAATCTAACACCTTGCATTGCTTTTAGCAATTGCTTAAATGCAAAAAATGCTTTTCGTCGTCTCCAAACATTTTCATTCCTGTCGTCAATCATACCAAACCCATGTGCAACAAGTTGCCACCAGTAAACAGCATCAACAAAGCCACTACAACAAGCAATTAGATAGTAACGAATCATGTATATTGCGTATAGTTCTTCAGAAACACTTGGATTATTGTACTTTACACCTGGAATAAGATAAGGAGATCCAACAGGTGAATAAACCCCCGTACCAACAATTGGCCAGTTAACTTCAGAAATAATAAGCCGATTCTTGGTGGCATAATGGACCTTTGCAATAGATTTTGCCCATACAATTTTATTTAGAGTAGCCTGACCCATCTGCTTGTTTTCTGGAGCTCCACGTCTATCAACATAAAGTTGATGAGACATTGCATCAAATTGCCACTGCCTAGGAACACAGTCCAATACATTAAGTAGATCAGAATAGTCAAAGTCAATTACAGCAGGTCCACACCACTCAATATCAGAAAACTTTTCTTTAACAGGCATTAGGACTTCTAACATTTTAGCGTATTCTTTGTAATTCCAAATACCCCACTTAACTCTGTTTATCGTATGACCTATTTCAACTCTCTGAACATATCCATCAGTTTCCTTAAGAATTCTTTCTATAAATAAACTCCAACTCTCTGGATGCTTTACAGCAAACCGGTTCTGACAAAATGCTATCATGATAGGATACCCCTCTGATCCTAACTCCTTAATAATTTTTATTAAGAATTGATGGTGATTTTCTGTCTCGTGGTAATACGCTCGCATAAGAAGCGAAACCTTGTATCCAAGGTCTTTTAAACAAGCATACTCTTTATCCCAAGTTGATTCCAAAGGACTAATTGACATACCAATTAAAGATTCTGGTTTGACTTGTATAGTAAAAGCATCTAGTCTTAATTTTCTAAATTGTTTATATAACAATATAAACCAACGCAAAACCGAGACAACAATACTTAAGTTCCTGAATGGTGGATAGAGTTTGTTTTTATCTTTCGACAACCAAACATTTTGTGCCTGCTGTGAACGGTCATCCCAAACCCACAAATCAAGATTATCTAAATACTCTGGTTTATAATTTGGGTCATTGACAATTAGACGTTCACGGAATGGATGTCGGAATTTACGTGATTTATGATGCCACTGGTAACACTTCCTATACACACTTTCTGCCTTTTTAAACTCCTTGGGAATACTATGACCAAAATACATTTCAAAAAACACTCTTAAGAAATCTGAAGGAAGCCAAACCCTGGAAAGGTCTTTTGCTCGTTGCTTCATTGACAATTGTGGAAATATTTTTGCTCTATTAAGATCAATTATGTTAAAATTCTGCCAGTCATCTGTCCCCTTTCTTTGTAATAAAATGTTTTGGTTTCCTAAATCTCGATGCTGTATTCCACTATCATGCATCAGCTTGATGTTGTCTGCCACAATTTGAAGAAGATTCATAAACTTTTTACATAAGGGATCTTTTTCAAAAAGTCTGCCTAACTCTTCTGTCATTGTATAAGTTTCTACAACATAATTTGTTATAAAATAACTTTCTATCACTCTCAATCCATCGTTTTTTTCAACAATAGCAACCGGTAATGGAGTTCCAACTCCGTTCTTAATGAGATGACAAGCATTTTCCCAACTTTTTTGTGCTTTCGCAGCTCCTCCAGACATCCCGTGACGATGATTGAAACTTGATCCTAGACCAAATCTCTTAATGACAAAATCACATTTAACATCTCCTATTACTCCTTGAAACCTAACATTCCTATTACGCCCATCTTGAAGAACAATAGCATCATCAGCGTCTACAACACTGTCTAATGTACTCATAAAATCAATAATCTTAACCGAATTATAGTCGGTCAAAAGTTCTCCGGAAAAACCATTCCTATTAAATTTTATCGTCTTTAATGCTGTCATAACATGAAATTATAAATATATTTGAATTGCATAATTAAATAGCCCTAGAGCCTCTTTCAAAAGTCAAAATACTTTGTTTTTTTGACAAAACAAGGGGCAACGCCCCGAAATAGCAAAGCCTAGGGCAACGCCCTAGGTATAATGTAACAGATAAACAAAGGGGTGAAGCCCCAAAATAAATACATTTAAAATATAACTTATCTCAGGCTTTCAGCCCTTGGTTTGGCGGAAACTATAACCCAGACCGTTGCCCTGGGCTGTGTTATTACGGGCTTTCAGCCCTAATTTATCTTATTTGTTAAAATTATAATTAGTCGACTTTTGAAAGAGGCTCCCTATTATACCTAAATTACAAACAATATAAAAGTAAAACAATTGATCTCCTTAATAAAAAACTTTAAAA
>JGI1221J11331_1000402_pt1 | contig 14328 bp, 10 predicted proteins | sample LakVidmifraction_4_FD_11331 | JGI IMG/M metagenome (IMG submission 11331) | reverse complement strand
TTATCCCTGGGTTTACACCCAGGGCTACATGCTGTCGCTCCTTCAGTCTTCGCTCTACGAGCTTCGCCTAACTAAAGATGGAGCTATCAACAGAATTGCTGTTACATTTTATGATGATGAGGAAATCGTCGCTCCCAACCACACTGTAAGCTGGAAGCATGCGTTACATAAATACCTGCAGAGCTTTTCCGGCATTAACCATTAACCATTAACCATTAACCATTAATAACCATTCTATAGTAGTCTTAGGACTTCCTGAGTGGTGGTATTTTGTTTAAGTACTTCCAACCATGCACTGTCTTCCAGTGTATGCTGCTTGTTTTCAATCATATAGTCGCGTATAGTCTGTTCCGGTAGAAGACCTGTAATCATTTTGGAGATTGCTGTATCTATATGAAGGATTTCGAATATAGGTTTTCTTCCTTTGAAGCCTGTAAATTTGCAGGCAGGACATCCCACTTCCTGATATATATTAAGTTTGTCCTTGTTGGGGAAATCGAGATTTTCAATTTTTCCTTTTAATTCCTCAGGAAATGGTATTTCTTTGGCACATATTTTACATACTTTACGTATCAGTCTTTGTGCAACAGCTGCTCTTACTGAGCCAGCAATAAGAAATGGCTCGATGCCCATATCAATAAGTCTTGAGACAGCAGAGATGGAGTCATTTGTATGCAGGGTGCTGAATACCTGATGTCCTGTCATTGATGCACTAATTGCAATTTGTGCAGTTTCTCTGTCTCTGATTTCTCCAACAAGAATAACATCAGGGTCATGTCTTAGAATTGATCTTAGTCCTTCTGCAAATGAGAAACCAATGGATTCATGCACCTGCATTTGTGTTATGTCATCAATCTTGTACTCTATTGGATCTTCAATTGTAATGATTTTTCGTTCATCTGATTTTTTATAATCCAGAGCAGCGTACAAGCTGGTTGTTTTACCACTTCCTGTTGGTCCAGTGAAGAGGGTAACTCCTGTTGAATAATCCAGAATTGATTCAAGAGTTTCCCTTGAACCTGATGATATATCAAGCTCTTTTAAGTTCATAAAGGATGACTGTGAATTTAGTAGTCTAAGGTTTATTGTTTCGCCAAAATTAGATGGTAATACTGATACTCTTATATCAATTTGTGTTCCGTCACATTCAATAGAGAATCGTCCATCCTGTGGAGTTCTTTTCTCCGCAATATTAAGTTGCGCCATAACTTTTATAGATGATATAATAGATCTGGTGTAGGCATCGGAGCCTGTTGGAGTAGGGATGGTATGTAATATTCCATCAATTCTATATCTTAGTCTTATTGAATTTTTGGTTGGTTCAATATGCACATCTGAAGCATTACTGTAAATTGCATCAAGTATTATTGAGTTCACAAATTTAGTTACATATGTCTGACTTTCGGTTGATAGTTCTTTGTTAACTGAAAAACTTTTAAATGCAACACCGAAATAGTGTTTGATGCACTCTCTAAGCTCCTCTGAAGAACAGAGATACCAGGCAGTTTTCATATTAAGCAGAACATTAAGTTCCTCAAGATTCTCTTGAGTTAGGATTCTGTCAGCAGCAAATACAATTACATTGTCAGACATTTGTATTGGCATTATATCGAAGTGGGAAACTATAGAAGTATCAAATGCCTTTAGTGCTTCACGGTCTATTTGTATTCTGCTTAATGATATAACAGGAATACCTGTTATATCTGAAACATGATTGAGGAGACGTTCGTTGGGGTAGGCAGACATCTCTTCCAGAATAGTAAATACATTATCTCCGAGCCATGTGACTTTGTGTTCAATAGTTTCAACATGACTTGGTTGGAATTGATTTTCCTGTTTTATTTTTTTTAGTAGAGCATCATTTAAGCCCTCTCTTCCAGCCATGGGTCTAGGTGCATAACTTTTTTTCATTCAACCTCCAATAAAACTATGTTGCCTCTTTGTATTGTGTATATGTTACCATCTTTGCTAAGTTCAAGTTTCTCATTATCAAATGATTCGACTGTATAATTTTCTATGGTTTCATTTTTTTTGATATAGCATATTTCTCGGTTTTCAAGAATCTCTACAAGAATTAATTGCTGCTTATTTACAAGAGTATATCCAATATATCTGAACTGCTTCTTTTGTTTCGGTTTTTGAACAGTCTTTTGAGTGTTTTGTTGTGCCGGTTTTTGTTGAGCTTGTTGCTGTTGTTGTGCTGTAGCTTCAGCTTGTGCTTTTTCTTTTGCAATCCGCTCTTCTTCAAGTCTTCTTTTTTCTTCTTCAGCTTTATGAGCATCTTCAATTCTTCGAGCTTCAGCTTCGGCCTCGAGTCTTTTCTTCTCGGCGATAGCTTGTTGTCTTAGCCAACCTGAAACAAATGGATTTGGCAGAGTATTGTCAACGGCAAGCTTTTCCACACCAAAGTTAGGGTGTTGAGTGTTTTGTGTTCTGTTTGTTGACATGTTTTGAACAAAAGAAACATTGATATTGTTTTTCTCATCTTCAACTGATTCAAAAGTTTTAAATGCAAAGTATATGCATATAATAAACACTAATAAAATTAGGTGCTTGTTCGACAGGAAGTCACCAAATTTTGATAATCCATTCATCATTCACTTCCTCTTGTTCGGCCCCTTCTGCTGGGAGATGTTTTGCCTGTTTTTTCTAATTCTTTAAGGTATTCATTAACAGTATCATTGTTAATGTAGTCATCTTCAGGCTGTCTTTCATTAAATCCAAATGAAGAACACATTAAATCAACATATAATATATCTTTATTAAATCTGTCCGCTTTAAGAATTTCAATTTCAGAAACAGCTATAAAGGTTCCCTTTTTATTGAAATTAATTAATAGATTTAGTAGTTCTTTGTATGAAACAACTATATTCATTTTGATTGGAAATTCAGTTACAACAGCATTTTCTTTCTCAATAAGCAGGTAATCTTTCGGCGGATAGCATTTTATGCTGACCACTTCCTTAACACCTGACTTCATTGCAAGTCTTGTAAGCTTACTAATCACAGAGAGTTGATCGAATAGTACTTCAATATTCTGGTTTTCCTCAACTTCTTGCAGAAGACCTATACTTTCCGGCAGAGTCATGTTGTATGATGAAGCTTCTTCTCTAAGCATTACATCGATATTAAATAGCGAAATTTTGTAATCAATAATTGCGTCTTCGTTGATTGATCTAAAGGTATCATCAGCCGACAGAGTATTGATCTGCCTGATTGTTGATTTGATTTTTTGCCAATTATCTTTTGTTTTCTCATTAATATGTTTGGTTATTGCATTTTCTTTTTCTATAGGTATATCAAAATTTGAACGAATACTAATTAGATCTTGCTCTAATGTTTCGTTTTCCTTGGACAAGGTAATGAATCTCTGTCTAATTGGATTTATGAATAGCAATAATACAACAGGTATAAGTATAATTAGCGTTATAATTATGCTATAATCAAAAATTGTATTTTCATCTCGTTTTTTAGTTTTCATTATTTGGTAATTCCAGTTCAACAGCAAATGATTTATATTCTTGGTTTGTCCATAGGTTTAGAGGAATGTAGTCTCTCCTTACATTGTCACCAATTAGGTCGGCGTTGTATATATATTGGCTATCTTTAAGTTTTGCAATCATATCTTTTACAGTTGATAGGTCGTCTTTCAGTGTATAACCTTCAATAACAAATGATTCAAACCTTTTTGTAGATCCCTCTTTGGCTTTACTGTCATTAACTTTTGTTTGTGCAGAGTATTTGTTTTTGTCAGCAATTACAGTGATCCAGTCATCTGATGATTTTGCATTTGAAACAGCTTCCAGAGTCCTTACTAAGGAGTGATTATTTTTGATTGCATTTTTGAAAGGTCTCTCCTGTATGTGATACATAATGTTTTCCTGTCTCAAGGATTTAACTTCCAATGCTAGTGTCTGCTCTTGTTTTAAATGTTCAGCAAGTTGGTTTTTGCGTTGTGAAAGTTCAGATATACCACCTTTTAATAAATATATTATTAAGACTTCCGTTAAGATAATTAGCAGAGGAGCCATAAAGAAGGCTTTTTTGTTGAATTTTAACATTTTCTTCTGTCTGCGTTTTTCAGGTAACAATGAGATATGTGGTTTTTCCTGAATACCAAGTGTTGCCAGACCTAATGCGGAAAGGAACTTTGTTTCCAGACTCAGTTTTTCGAGGTTTACGTTAGCAACTTTCAAACCAGTTTTTTCTGTAAGTGTTTTGGAAAATGTTGGTGAAGAATTTTCAAGAGCAAGTGAGACATTCTTCAATGTTATGTTATGTTTTGAAGAGAAGTTAACCGCTTTGCCAATGGAAGCATTGACCTCTGATTGCCAAATTGTATTTAGTCCACTTTTATTAAAACGTCCAGTTTCAATTAATGAAAGTTGTTTGGGAAACACAATTGTACTTTCCTCTAAGGGATTGTCAAGGTTTTCTCGAGAGTATCCTGAAGAAGAGATTGATGAGTGATAAAAATAAAGCGGGCAGGCATTTTTGCCCATTATTATATCTGTACCAAATAATGCGGCATTTACTGTTAATATGAACTCTTCCTGCGTATTTATAGATTCCAGACCTGATAAAACACCTACTGAAAGATGGACAATATCTACAACTGCTAAATTAAGTTCCTGTAGAAATGTTAAGAATCGATTAATATGAACTTCCCGGCCGGCAATTGCAACTAGAAGTTTTCTTTTGTTTAGTTTTACAATCTGATAATCAAGTAATGCAAGACCTTTCGATACCAGAGAGAACTCGTTCTCAAGTTTTTCAAGACCAAAAGATATGGCTTTTGCAGAGCCATCCTGTATTTCTATGGTTCTAAGCAGAGAAGAATTGTGATATGATGAGACAATACAAGGCATATTCTCCCAGTGGTTGGCTTTAAGAAACGCTTTGATAACCTTCTGCTGTTCAACCTCGTTTTCAGGAAGCCTTGCCCACTCTTTGCCAAGTATTTTGGATCCTGTAACTTTTTTAGCAACATGAACAACATGTATGGAGTCTGGTTTGAGATCAATACCTAATATTTCATTGTATTTATAACTATACATTATACCTATTCAATTATGTTGTCGGTTGATATATCGTCAATCTTTTTCATATTAACCTCATTGTTGTTTTGATCTGAGGTCACAGGTATTTCTTTATTTAGACCTATTGCATCTGTGGTGAACACATTTTCACCTCTGGAAGATAGAACTGTTGCCGTAACAAAAATAATTAAATTTTTTCTGACTTCTGTTGAAGATTTAGACTGAAAAAGTTTGCCAAGTATCGGAATGTCGCCAAGGAGAGGGATTTTCTTTGTGCTTTTTTGAATAACAGATGTGATAAGTCCGCCCATTACAACAGTTTCACCGCTGTCAACAACAACTTTAGTCTGAATTTCTCTACGTTCAATTGTTGGTAGTTTAATTTCTACCTGACCAAATGCCATATACGATGCATTTGTTCCACCGCCTGTGTAGTAGTTATAGTCAGATAGTTCGCTTATGGTTGGAGTAAGAAGTAAACTTATTGTGTTCAGATCCGCACCAACACTCGGTACTGCAACCAGTGTTATACCCAGCTCTGAGAGGGTTGGCTTACCTTTTGGCATGATAGCTGTTGTGCTGTATTTATTACCGAGATTATCAAGCAGGTTAAATGCTTTTGCTTCAAACTCCTCATAATAGAGAAGGTCTTTACCATGGCGTAATTTTGCAGGGTTATTGTTGATTGTTGTAACTCTTGGAACAGATAAAGTCTGTGCTGAACCAGTTTGATCCAGAGCATGAATGACGGCTTCAAACATTGGTTGTGTCAAAATACCTTCAAATGCGAGATTTAACCCCTGACTCTGGTTGGCAAGTTCTGCAAAGTTGACCACGTTTCCAGGAGAAACGGCCATTTTGTCTTCTTCAACCCATTGTCCGTTCTTCATAACTTTTTTTGATGTTACGCCTAGAGGTGAGTTCAAGTACCAGTCTACACCAAGTTCTTCAAGTTCATTCATGTTGACTTCAATAAATCTTGCTTCAATCAAAACCTGTGTCGGAGTTGTATCTGTAGATGTTAGAATTTCTTCAATGAGTTTTAAATTGTCCGGTGTATTCTTAACATAAAGAGTTTGTGTATTTTTTTCAAGGAAGTATTGTGAACCATTTACAACAGGTACAAACTGTTTGATAAGCTCTTCAATGTATGTAGTTGTATCAGCAATTTCTGTTGCAGAAAAAGATAGACTTGGTTCGTCTTGTTTTACAGTCTTACTCCAGTCTGATGTGTGAAATTGAATTCCTTTATGCAGTTTGTAAATTCTTGTAACCAAAGGTGCATTTTCCTGCTTAGGATCTTTTGCTGTAATCCATATAACATTCTCACCTGAATAAAACTCAACATTGAAGTTTCTAGATACATACTGCAGTAGTTCAATAAGAGGTACATCATCAATGTTTATATCCAGTTTTTTACCCTGACCAATGTCCTGATCGGCAATGATATTAACACCAGTTGTATTTGATAGCAGGTTTATTATGGATGTCAGGTCGGCACCAGTAAGATGCATGCTTACTGACTGATTGATGATCTTGTCCATTTTGCTACTTTGTTGTGTATGCGGTTGAACATCTGACTGAACAACAGTTCTTAAGCCATAGTTTTCAGGAATGTTTTCTGCATTCAGGACTTCTAGCCCCATACGTTTTCTGCTTGATTCATTTCTTTTCTTTGCAATTATGGTTTTTTTCTCAATCAGAGCCTGTTCGACCTTAGTATTTAAATCGTCCAAACCTTTAATACTTGGATCTTTTTTCTTTAAATCAATTAATTTGTTCAGGGCTTCTTCATATTTGCCCGCATTGTAAAGAGCTACAATAGGTTCAATTCCTTTGTCAACCATTTCTACAATATCATTATCTGTACCATCTGTTTTAGTTTCAGGCATTACTGTTACACCGCAACCACTAAATATAAATATATAACTGACAATTGACAACAACAGAATATAACTTTTTTTCTTCATGAATTTTCCTAAATATTGTAAGTTTTGGCATTTAAAATGCCCCATAGTAAAATAAAACAAGTATTATACGCATTTAACATGTACAAAACAATACAAAGTTATTAAAATAATTTCAATTTTTAAATACCAACAAAGGAAAGTTTTTTAATATGTACAAGAAAAATATTGTTTTTATGACGTTTTGCACTCTGTTTCTTGGATTCAGTCTGTTTGCCGAGACTATAAATCAGACAGATATCCCTATATTTAGTTTCACAGGAAATCAGCCGTTTGCTTTTAATGTTAAAGCAGAGCTTGGAAGTAGGGATCTTGTAAGTGATAATATTGTATCTTCGATGGATAAAACAAGATTTACTGCAGGAATCGACGTGGACATAATGCCGTTTTTGGGTCTATCTGCTGAAGCTGGCGTTTCTCAAGCAGAGTTGGATATCAACAACGACAAAGGATCGTATGGTTTCTCTTGGGGAGTAGGGGCTGATGTTAACATCTTTGAGTTTATAATATCAGAGTCTCCAGTGATTGGAAAGAAGCAGTGGCTCCAACTTAGAGCAAATGCAAAACTTGAATCAAATGAATCAAATTTTCCAGGAGTTGACTTCTCATGGTATGAATATAAAATTATACCATCTATAGTATATAATCAAAATCTTAAAACTGCTGTAAATGCAAAATCTTCACAACCAATGGCTGTTGCTCTTGAATTGGGTTTGATTTTCTCTGAGATTGATGGTGAAGCTAAAAACATTGATGATGATACAAAAATTGATTTTTCTGAAGAGACCAATGTTGGAGTACTTGTTGGTGTGGCATTCCTTGCAAAGAGTGATTGGGTAGGCAGAGTGAATGGAGAGTTTTATGGTAGTGATGGGGGAAGTGCAATCTTTTCTGTTGAGTACAATTTCTAAATTCGCAAATGCGTAAGTGCGAAAATTGTGGAGAACTATTTTGTTGAACAGCTACTATTTAGTTCCTGAAAACAACATCATTCCCATAGTTCCCATAAATCCCATATAAAATAAACCCTAAGAAAACTATTTTTTGAACGTTTATATAGTAAAGCATAAAGGTACTGTCAAAAATTTCATGAACAATATGAAAATTAAAAATTTTCTAATTCGGACGCCGAGGACGGCATCCCTCCCGTGTGAACCTTGCAGATTAATGTTAGATTGCAGCTTTAACAGGGAGGGTCATCGTCCCCGATGACCGAAATGAAAGAAATACTGTAGGGATAAGATAATAATGTCTATATCCCGTTTGTTTATAAAGATTTAAGTGCAGGATCAGCCTGCAACTTTTGACAGAACCAGCATAAACGAAAGGAAAAGAAAAAATGAAAAGAACAACTTTAATATTATTGGTTTGCATGCTCTTTGTATATAGTAATGCTTCTGCACAGAACTTAGTTTCAAAGTCATCAAATACCCGTGTACTTGATATATCTGTCCAGCATGAAGTGGACGCCGCCATATCAAGGGGATTGGATTGGCTTGTTGAAAATCAGAATGCAGATGGTTCTTGGTCAAACACAAATTATCCGGCTCTTACCGCACTTCCAATGATGGCATTTATTAACTCCGATTATCCAAACAGAAAAAAAGTAATTGCCTCTGCAACAAAGTTTTTGCTTTCATGTGTTCAGAAAGATGGTGGAATTTATATTGATAATATACAGAGGAAAGGTGGCGGTTTATCTAACTACAATACATCAATATCAATGATGGCATTATATATGTTGAAAAATCCTGCTCTAAACCAGACTATTTTAAATGCCAGAACATTTGTTGCCAAAGGTCAGCTGTTTGGTGATACAACCTTTGCAGGTGGTTTTGGTTATGACAAAAATCGTAATCGAGATTATACTGACCTTCTTAATACATATTACTCGGTACAGGCAATGGCTGTGACACAAGGAGTTGAAGAGAGTAGACCAAGGGGGCAGAAACAAGCATCAGTTGATTGGGATGGTGTAAGAACATATATTGAGAAGATGCAGAACAAACCAGATACTGGGGCAGGCAATGCCGGTGGCTTCTTTTATAAACCAGGAGAATCAAAGGCTGGTACAACTAATGTAAATGATAAGGTTGTTTTTCGCTCTTATGGTAGTATAACGTATACAGGTATAATGGCTCTGATTTATTCAGATGTCAGCCGAGATGATCCGCGGGTGATATCGGCTTTAGATTGGGCATCAAAACATTGGTCTCTTGAAGAAAATCCAAATATGGGAAATCAGGGATTATTCTTTTTCTATAATATTCTCTCAAAATCTTTGAATGCAGCAAATGTTAATGTTATCACAACTTCAGATAAAAAACACGTGGCTTGGAGACAACAAGTTGCTGAAAAGGTTGTTAGTACCCAGAAAGTTGAAAATGGAAAAGGTTATTGGCTTAATGATACCGGAAGATTTTGGGAAAATGACAAAGTTTTGGATACAGCATATGCATTGCTAACATTGGAATCAGTTATCAATTAATAATTAATAATTAATAATTAAAAATGGTGGAAAAGCTCCGCAGGTATGAATTAATTTAGAATTAAAAAAGCATAAAACAGAAGAGTATGATATCTTTCTAAGGACGTTAAAGACCTTAACGACTTTAAAGTCCTTAAAGAATGGCAATGAGGACATTGCCGCTCCCGGGGAAAATTCAACAAAACCAAGAATTACGAGTGCTGCTAATAAATTATTTTAGTCCTTGGTCCTTAGTCCTTTAGTCCTGTGGTAGCACAAGCTTCTAGCTTGTAGGCGGTTTCACTTGCAACGAGGATCGTTGCGTTACCTTAATGGAACAACTTTTAAACAGTAAATACGGTATTGTCAAAAATTCTATGAACAAACAACTGCGCCCTGAAAAGGCACATTATACCAGCCTTAGGCAACGCCTAGGGTAATAAGAATCAATTTTTGTTGCGCCCTGTAAGGGCAACTTAATAAATATAGGATTAAGCTGCCCTTACAGGGCGAAGGCGTATAATGTTGACATACCCAGGGCGTTGCCCTGGGCTGGTATAAACTGGGCTTTCAGCCCGTAAACCAAGGGATAAGACAGAATAGTCTGTATCCCGACCTGTTAGGCGTAGCTCGCAGAGCGAAGACTGATTGATTTGCAAAGAATTGGGTGCAGGCTCATCCTGCAACTTTTGACAGAACTAAATAATATAAAAAGAGGATAAATGAAAAAAGGATTTCTTGAAAAATTAATAGAGAAGATTGATTTAGTTGACTCCGAAAGTCTCCAGGGACACTTTTTGAATCTTAGTAATGAACGAGGTGTTCTTGAGACAATTTTTCAGTCTATCCACGAAGGAATATTGGTTCTGGATGTTGAAGGACAGGTTAATTATGCAAATAAATCTGCCGAACTTCTGCTTGGGGTTAATTCCAAAGAGATTAAGAACAAGCACATTGAAAATTTTATTCCGGGAGTTCACTGGGACAGAATAATCTCCTTTGATGAGAGCGAATGGTCCAGACTCATATCTCGAGACATTGAAATCCTGTATCCGGAATATAAGCTGCTAAATTTCTATGTTGTTCCATTTTCTAAAGACCAGAATAAACCAGAGGGTTTAATTGTTATTCTTCGTGATATTATGGAAAAGAGACAACAGGAAGAGAGTACAATTAGTTCTGAAAGATTTGAAGCTATACAGCTTCTTGCAGCTGGGGTGGCACATGAAATCGGCAATCCCCTTAATGCTCTTAACATTCACCTGCAATTATTGCAGCGAGAAACAAAACAAATCACAGATGAGAGGGTTAAAGAGAATATTGAGGAACTTACACAGGTTGCTGTTGATGAAGTCTCTAGACTTGATTCGATAATTACAGAATTTCTCAAGGCAATAAGACCTACAAAACCATGTTTGAAAACAGAGAATATTCAGAGGATACTTGAAGATACTTTAATGCTTATCAAAAATGATATTGCCAATAAAAATATTGAAATAGAGGTTAATACAAATGGGGTGCTACCCTTGATTAAAGTTGATAAGGATCAAATCAAACAGGCATTCTACAATGTCATTAAAAATGCTCTACAGGTTATGCCGGACGGTGGAAAACTTATGATTTCGCTCTCCAGTTCTGATGAGTTCTTTGGCATTGCTTTTAGAGATACTGGTTCAGGAATATCTCAAGATGATTTTCCACATGTTTTTGATCCATACCATACGACTAAAGAGACTGGTAGTGGAATAGGGTTAATGATTGTTAAAAGAATTGTACAGAACCATGGCGGCCAGATTGAACTGGTCTCTCAGGAAAACAAGGGTACTATTTTTACAATATTACTTCCACTTACAGAACGAAGAGTTCGTCTTCTTACCTCAAATAATTAAAAATACTGGTTCTGTCATGGTTTCCGTGGATTGAAAAAAAATAAATCCAACTGCTTTGCTGTCCTGAAAATTCATTTCCGTGCCCACGGGACACGGCTACAGTAAGTTGTTCTTGCATAAAACGGTGGTTTTGTAGCATAATAACTGTAGCCGAGTCGCTCCGGCTCGGAGACAAACAACGTTTGTCTAAGTCTTATGACAAACCCAAGTATAATAAAATAATATGTCCCTGACGGCGTCCTGCGTAACTTGAAAAGCGAAGCATGGAAGGGGTCGAACATAAAGGCATGACCAACGGAAACCGTGGCAGAGCCAAAATATTTAATGAAAATATGTGACGTTATACAATTTTATAGTCCTCTTAGTGGTGGAATTAAAAACTATGTTCATACTAAAGCAATATGGTTTGCAGAAAATCGCCCAGATGTGGAACATTTTGTGATTGTTCCGGGAGAACGGGATGAGGAGTTTAAGGTTGGCAACTCAACATTCTACTCAATAAAATCAACAAGATTACCATTCTCTAAAAGTTACAGACTTCTATGTTCAAAACGAGCAATAGAAAGATTACTTATCACGGAGAAACCTGATGTGATGGAGACGTGTGACCCATATATTACCGCTCAAATATGTAAGAAACTCTCTTTAGTTCATAATATACCATTGGTTGCCTTTTATCATTCTGATTTTCCAAGAACAATTCCTCCTCAAATCAAAAAGTTCCTCGGAAATTGTTTATCTTCTTTCCTTTCAAAATGTTCCCAAAGATATTTAAAGAAACTATATAAACCTAATAAGGCACTTATTGTTGCCTCATCCTCCATTGCATCTGCTTTGCAAAGCGAGGGATTTGAAAATATTGTAAACATACCTTTAGGTATTGATACCGAAATGTATGTGCCCGTAAAAGAGGCCGAAAATATTAGAGAGAAATATGGTATCTCAAATAATAAGAAAATGATATTTTTTGTAGGGCGTTTCTGTTTTGAGAAGAATATCTTAAATCTTGTAAATGGATTTAAGATTCTACATAAGACAGCAGATGATGTGCAACTTGTTTTGGTAGGGGATGGTGAATTGAAAGATAAAATATGCAAAATTTCAGAGGGCATTGATGATATTCATGTTCTGCCCTATTGTGAAAACAAACAGGAGTTGCTGAAACTTTATTCCACTGCAGATGTTTTTGTGCATCCCGGTGTTTTAGAAACTTTTGGTTTTGTTGCTATTGAGGCTCAATCATGCGGGACAAAGGTTGTATCTGTGAAGGATTCTGTGGTCAGCGAAGGTTGTATGCATGACGCAGATAATGTTGTCGCAGAAAATGCTTCCCCGCAGGCAATTGCAGTCGCCATTGAAAAGTCTCTGTTGTCTGAAACCTCATGGGAACAAAGATTAATCCGTCATAAAGCAATTGAAGAACGCTTCTCTAATAATAACACCTACTCAAAATTGACAGAACTTTACGAGAAAACCATGAATAGTTGTTAATTGTTAGTTGTTAGTTGTCAACCGCCTTCGCAATGCCTACGGCGCGTCAAAGATGGTTAATGGAAGACGTAAATGTGTCAGAGGTTTGGGGCGGGCATAATGTAGTGTCGGCTCTGTGAGCCGAAGATGTTGTATGAGAAAAATATATTTCCGCTCATAGAGCGGACGCTACACTGAGTGCTCGTAATACAAACAGAGGTGTTTCAAAGGGCAAGATGTAGGTGGCAGACCTAGGTTCGTACCTTTTTTGTGCGCCGGTGCGACTCGGCTATAACAGGACAAAAATCGCGAATGCGGCCCCCATAGGGGCTTGTCCCCGTGGAGCCATGATACAGCTCCATAGGAGCGACAGAATATAGCCACGGGTGTAAACCCGTGGAAAATAAAATGAGTAAAACTCATACCTGCTCACGGCAGTGTATTTCATTCGATGTTGAATGTTGGATAGCCTGTCCGGCGTAGCTCGTAGAGCGAAGACTGATTCGATTTGTCGAGCCGTAGACATTGCGAAGGCTGATGTTGGACGGCCTGTCCGGCGAAGCTCGAAGAGCGAAGACTGATTGGACGTTCTTTAATGTCCATCATTGGTTATGAATTGAACAGGAAACCTTATATTAAAGGAGATATAATGGAAGAAAAAAGTTTACATGGGTTGAGACACATCTGCAATATTTGAAATTGTGAAACAGCCTGTTTCACCAATTCCATGGGAACAATATTTTCTAAAAAATCTATCTTTGTTGCACAAAGATAGGGTTGTTGAAATATAATGAATCAATACACGGTAACGCAGTGACACTGTCAGATAAAACATCAGTTTTATCAACACTAGGTCACTGAGTCACTGAGTCATCTGTAGCCGAGTCTCGTGGGCTCGGAAAAGGGTTGGCACCCCTCAAGAATGTAGCCCTGGGTTTGAACCCAGTGCTGATAAAACCGATGTTTTATCCCAAAATCTACTGGGTCATTGAGTCACAAGGTCACTGAGTCACCAAATACTGAGTCACTGAGTCCTAGGAACAAGAGCAAAGCTCGTTCCTCCCCACGGAGTGTCTTGACTAATAACAAAAAGAACTGGTCTCAAATTGCGAGTGGTTCAATAGCTAAAGATGAGTTGGCAAAGGGAAAAGAGATATCTATTAAAGCCTTTCAACTACCTGTGTTAAATTCAGCTGTTTTAGAACAGGATCTGGAAGTCAACATAACCTTAAGTGAGTTGTTTGAAGATACCAAGCAAGAGTTGAAGATGGCTATTAAGGAAGTTTTTAATCAAGAATTGTAGAGAAGATATTTAGCCACAAAGAACTCAAAGGAGCACAAAGTTTTTTTTAGCTCCATCGGAGCGACATCTTTGTAGCCCCGGGTGTAAACCCGCGGGGAAGAAACAACACGAGCAACGCTCGCTCCAGCTCACGGCAGTGTCCTCTATTCTTCATTGGATGTTGAATAGCCTGTCCGGCGTAGCTCGAAGAGCG
>JGI1221J11331_1000400_pt1 | contig 14347 bp, 14 predicted proteins | sample LakVidmifraction_4_FD_11331 | JGI IMG/M metagenome (IMG submission 11331) | reverse complement strand
AAGGCGCTTGCAGTTGATACGCCAATCCCAACCCCGAAAGGCTGGGTGGCTATTGGAAGCTTAAGGGCTGGCGACTTTGTTTTTGATGAAAACGGAGCACCCACAAAGGTTGTTGCTGTTTCGCCTGTATGGAAAGACCGAAAATGTTACAAAGTATCCACAAGGAATTCAAGCATTGTCGCAGACGCTGAGCATGAATGGCTTGTTAGATTGTGCCGAAAAGCTCAAGTTTTTAAAAAGAAAACAACCGAATACCTAGCAAATAGGTCAAGCCCTAGAGGGCCTCTCGTCGAGCATGCCGGCCCCATCCAATACGGCGAAAAGAATTTCACAATAAAACCTTATTTGCTGGGCGTTTGGCTTGGCGATGGAACATCTAAGAACTTCACAATCTCTAGCACAGGTGAAAAGCTGCGGTGGATTCGCTCACGAATAGACAACCTTGGCGTTAAAACGTCGGACAGGGCAGGCAATCAAAGCTTTGGAGTCATTGGCCTTATAAGGGACCTTCGGGCTTACGGGCTTTCCCCTAGAAAATTTATCCCGCAAATATTCCTAGAAGGAAGTATCGAGCAACGATTGGAACTATTGCGCGGCTTAGTTGACACTGACGGTCATGTCACCAAAGGCGGACAGGTGGAAATTACAACAATCCACAAAGGGCTTAGCGACAATATTTTGGAGCTTGTGCGCTCGCTGGGCGTTAAGGCTTCAATGTCAGAGGGTGACGCCACAATATACGGACGCTTCATATCGAGAAAATATAGGGTGACTTTTTACATGGAAGGGTGCGCAACCTTGCCGCATAAGGCCAGGAAGACAAGGAACGCAGAAAGAAGCACCGGGCACTATCTAAGATTTGAAAAGGTTAAAAACCAAGACACGGTTTGTATTGAAGTCGAAAGCCCGAGCCATTTATTCTTGGCGGGGCCTGAGATGATACCAACCTGTAATTCGGAGCTTTGTTCGCACTGGCTACCGATTTGGTTTCTTGATATGTTTCCAGGAAAGCGAGTCATTCTTGCATCGTACAATGCGCAGCTCGCTACCGACTTTGGCCGTCAAATTCGCAACACAATCGAATCAAATAAATACGTAACGACTGCGGTTTCTGGGGACTCATCCGCAGCTCATAGATTTTCGACGCTAACCCAAAACCCTTCCAAGCGCGGCGGTTTTTTGGCGGCGGGCGTGAATGGAACCATGACAGGTAAAGGCGCTGACCTTCTAATTATTGACGACCCGGTGAAGGGCTGGGAAGACGCCAAGAGCGTGAGGCACCAAGAACGCACTATCGATTGGTATAATTCAGTAGCTAGAACGAGGCTAGAACCAGGCGCTTCGATTGTGATTATGCAGACCAGGTGGCATGAATCTGACCTTGCGGGGAAGCTAACGGGCCCTTCGTTCACTAAGATAACGATGCCAGCGATCGCCGAAGAAAACGACATATTAGGCCGCAAGGAAGGCGAGCCGCTTTGTACAGAACGCTTTAGCCTTGAGGCATTGCAAGAAATCAAAAGGGAAGTAGGCGGCTTAGTTTGGTCTGCGCTATTCCAACAAGACCCAAGCCCACAAACCGGCTCGATTATAAAAAGCGAATGGTGGAAGTTCTACAAAGTCGCTCCAAAGTTCGACCGCGTTATCCAATTCTGGGATTGCGCGCACAAGGCGGGCGTAGATAATGACTATTCTGTATGTGCAACCTGGGGAGAAAATGACACGGGATTTTATCTTTTAGATGTATGGAGACAAAAAGTTGAGGCCCCCGACCTTGAACGCGCAGCAATAACGCTTTACAATCGAGATAAGCCGCATTCAATCGTAATAGAAGACAAGGCTTCTGGAATCGGTTTAATTCAGTCTTTAAGACGAAAGCGGCTTCCAGTGTTAGCATACAAAACCGGGAGCAGGGACAAAGTGACAAGAGCATTAAACGCATCGCCACAAATTGAAGCCGGTAATTGCTACCTACCAGAAGACAAGCCTTTCGTGGCTGACTTCCTTTTAGAGCACCAAAAATTTCCCAACGGGAAACATGACGACCAAGTTGACACACGTCAATGGCCATAGAAACCTTCACAAGCAAATCAAAACCAATGATAAGGGCGCGCCTAATATGAACATCCTAGAATTTTTATTCTCTAATAAAACACCCGTTGAACAAAAGGGCCTAACCAGAAGCGCCGTATCAATGGAGACAGCAACAGCGCAATTCTCGCCCCGAGATTATGAGTCATTTTCTAAACAGGCTTACATGATCAACACAGTAGCTTTTAAGGCCATTAGCCTTACCGCGAAAGCAGCGGCTTCTATCCCGCTCAAGGTTATGGAGAAGCGCGGGAAGGAATACGTTGAGATAGAAAATCAACCGATCAATGACCTATTAAAAAACCCTAACCCCATGCAGTCACAAAGCCAATTCTTCGAGGCGGCCTATTCTTATTACCAGATTTCAGGCAATAACTTCACTGAGAAATGCACGTCAATGAATGGAAAGCCAATGGAAATTTGGAGCGTTAACCCGCAGTATTTGCAGGTTGTGCCTGGTAAATCTAAACTTCCTTCTAGTTATATTTTCAAATTCAAAGGAACAGAAATTCATTTTCCAGTAGACCCCATCAAGGGAACTTCTGACATGCTGCACGTTAAGTCTTTTCATCCTTTGAATCATTGGTGGGGAATGTCGGCACTAGAGGCGGCGCTTTACTCTATTGACCAACACAACGCCGCAGGGGAATGGAACTTAGCATTGCTTCAAAACGGGGCGCGTCCATCGGGAGCTTTAAAGGTTCCAGTATCAGAGACAAACAGTTCTGGAACATTGTCAGACGAGCAATACGAAAACCTAAAGTCTATGATTCGTAAGCAAAACACCGGCCAGGCCAACGCAGGGAAAACACTATTGCTAGAAGGCGGTTTAGAATGGCAAGAAATGGGCATGAGCTTAGTTGATATTGCTTGGATTGAAGGCAAGAATTGCTCAGCTCGCGAGATTGCTTTAGCCCTTGGGATGCCGCCGATTCTCTTAAGCATTCCAGGCGATAGCACCTTTAAGAACTACGAAACGGCGCGCATGGCTCTTTACGAGGAGTCAGTTATTCCCTTGTGTCGTTTGTACCTTGGCGAGCTTTCTAGGTGGCTAAGTGTAGGCTATCGAAAAGATTATAAAATTGTTCCAGACCTAGACAAGATCGAAGCACTAGCGCCTAAGCGCAAAATGAAGTTTGCAATGATTAAAGATGCCACTTGGATGTTGATCAACGAGAAGAGAAAGGAGATGGGCTTAGTCGAAATTGACGGCCTAGACCTTCTTGAGCCTCAACTATTTAGCGCCGAAAAGGTAGACGCGCCCAAGTTTGACTATCCTATCGGTGAAACGAAGACCCAAGAACTAGACCCGCATGAGGTAAAGTTTGTAGAACCTAGTGAGATTAAGCAAGTAAACCCCATTACAAAAAGCGAGAAGAAAAAGGTTTTTGCCCAAATCAACCAACAAAGGAACTTTTTCGCCAAGTCATTCGAGCAAGACTTGAAGAGAAATATTTGAAAACTTAGCNGNTGANCTAGGTGGTATTGAGGCATCAAGCAAAATTCAGGCTGAATCGTCATCACTTCGCATTTTAGACTCTTACAACTCAAACTTTGAAAAGGTTATNTCTAAGCACATTAGACGCTCTGCCGAAGCATTTGGNGAAAACATCATTATGGGGGCCAAGTCAGCATTCGGGACTTCATACGAAAAGAAGAACGAGAGGCAGTTTTCGGGATGGGTTGANGAGTATGTNGAGGAGCGCACGGGCGAAAGCGTTACTAATATTCAGGGAACTAACGAAAAACAAATCCGNAAGGCNATTCGTGACGCTATAAACGAAGGCNTAAACGACGGCCTAGCAACCCCTAAGATTGCCGAGCGCATTCGTGAATCAATGGGNGACATATCNAAAGCACGCTCCATTATGATAGCTAGGACAGAGATTGGAATGGCATCAAACAACTCATCACTGGCAGCGGCTAAATCTTTAGGGGTTCCGAACTTAGAAAAGGAATGGATCTCAGCACAAGATCAACGCACAAGACCCGGGGACTTTAGCGGGGACCTAGAGCATCCCAATCATTTAGTGATGAACGGGGTGAAGGTAGACCAGGACGCTAAGTTTTTGGTGCCACCCGGTGACGAGATGAGTTCCCCTGGCGATTCGGCAGGCGGCGCGGGGCAGGTTATAAATTGCCGTTGCGTGATGACTTTTGGATTGGGGAATTAAAACATGCCGAACATCGGGCCACGTAAAAAGCTAGGGCCTCAAGGTCCAAAAGTAAGCGTTAAAAAGATAGAAGAAAAGCCCAAGGCAATTTTGGGCTACGTCTGCGCCGAACAGAAAGAAAAAGGCGTGATTGTAGGAAGGGTACAAGATGAAACTAACCTTTAAAATGTTCACACATGGGGGTTTACCCCTGGATTTAGAAGGGGCCGACTCGGTCGAAGTCGTTTTTCCATACGCCAACAACCGAACCAAAAGGAAAACCAGGGGCAAGGGCCTTGAGATTACCGGGAAAAATCAGTGTGAAGTGACGCTTGACGATTTTGAAATTGACGCAATGCCGGAGAATGAAAGCGTGAATGTATACGCTCAAGTAAAAAAAAGCGGGATTGTCCATGACGTTTTGTTTAAAGACGCCTTCGCTGTTATCATGAAGAAAGGGCGCAAGGGGATCGAACTTAAATGACAGAGAAATATCAAGTCAAGTCTTTCAGCATGAAGGTTGATGAGGTTGACGAGAATGACGGCTTCGGTGTTATTCGCGGGCTTGCGTCTACATTCAACAATATTGATCTTGGCGACGACAGGGTGATGCCTGGGGCATTTAAAAGAACCCTAAAGCAGAACCACGGGAACGTTATGGTTTTGGCCGATCACATGTTTTTCGATCAAATCGGCTGGGGTATTCATGCCCTCGAAACCGAAAAGGGTTTAGAGGTCGAAGCCGAAATTGACCTTAAAAACCAAAAGGGACTTGAAAAATACCGCCTAGCCAAGCGAGCCTTGACTTTAAAGGGCGCGAATATGGGCCTTTCTATCGGTTATCAGGCCGTTAAGTTTGACTTTGAAGAGTTAGAAACCGGCGAGATGATTCGCAATCTAAAAGAAGTTAAGCTTTTTGAATATTCACTCACGGCTATGCCGATGAACACAGAAGCTATTATAACAGACGTGAAGACGGCGCAGGGCAAGGAATTGTTCCTTAAACAAATGCACGAGCACGCGATTAAAATTGGTTTAACAATGCCNGAAATGGCTGAATGGGCACTCGCACAGCGACCCGCCCGCGACATCGACGACCCGAACTTAGATGTTCACTCGTTATCGTCACAGTTAAAAGGCATTTTGAATAACATAAAAACAAAATAGGAGAATACCAAAATGAGTATGGAAGACATCAAAGGCGACATCCAAAAAATCGGTGAAGCCGTCAATGCATTTAAAAGCACTGACACAAAATTAGAAGCAGAAATCAAATCACGCGGCGAAGCTACGGCTGAGAGCAAAGCAAACCTTGAAAAAGCTAACGAGGCTATTTCTAAACTAGAAACTAAAGTCGACGAGGCTTATGCGGCTATGAAGCGCAGCGCTGCGGGCGATTCTGATAAAGACTCAAACACTATCGATCAAAAGTACAACAAAGCTTTCTTGAACTTCATGCGAAAAAACGATTCTAGCGAAATGCATTCCGTTTTGGCCGAAGCTCGCAAGGGTGTTGCTACTGGGGAAATCGAAGTTAAAGACCTTAGCCGAATCGTTGCTGAAGACGGTGGTTTTTTGGTTCCCGTTCAAATCTCTAACGACGTTATCACTCAAACGTTTGATTCTAACCCACTACTTGAGCTTGCTTCTCGAGAAACAATTTCAGGCGGCGCTCTAGAAATCACTCAAGACCTTGGCGACATGGACGCTGAATGGGTTGCTGAAAGACAAGCACGCTCAAAAACAGATACCCCAGTCCTTAAAGTTCAAAAGATTGACGTTTTTGAAATGTACGCGTACCCTCGCGCAACTACTCAAATACTTGAGGATGCTAGCCGCAATCTTGAGCAGTGGCTTTCTGGCAAAGCTGCCGACAAGTTCAAGCGTAAATTGGCTTTGGCTGGTTTGCTTGGTACTGGTCAAGGTCAACCAGACGGAATTTTGACTTATCCTGCACTCGCTGGTTCTGGCCCGGTTGTTGGACAAGTTGAAGACGTTGAGTTTTCCACTGCACTTGTAACGGCTGATGACTTGATTGACCTTTCTGAATTGAAAGAAGAGTATCTTGCAAACGCAGTTTATGGAATGCACAGATCTACAATCAAGCAAATCCGTAAATTGAAGGATTCTCAAGGACAATACTTGTGGCAGCCTTCTCTTCAAGCGGGCGTTCCTAGCTTGTTTAACGGATACCCTGTTAGACAGTTTAACGACCTAGTAACCGCAGCAACAACTTTTTCTACCGACGCGGTTCCCGTTTTATTCGGCGACTTCAAGGCAGGATATAAGTTCGTTGACCGTCGCGGTATGAAAGTCATTCGTGACGAAATTACTGAGCCTGGTTTCGTTAAATTCAACTTTAGTGCTCGCTTCGGCGGCGCGGTTGTTAACTTTGAAGCTATCAAACGCCTCAAAAAAGCATAAGAAAGGAATAAAAGAATATGACTTTAAATATTAGTGCCCACGTAAAAAGAGTAAACGCCTTAACTTCGGCGTCTGTTACTGCTAGTTTTAACGGAATCTCTATTGATCTCGACGGAATTTCCGCTAAAGGTCTTCAGGTTTACCGTGACGCTGCCGTCACTTATGACGCTTCTAACTACTTTCAATTTCTAATCCAACACAGTGACGACAATTCCGCATGGTCTGACGCTGAGTACACGCAAGTAGACTTGCTAGGTGCTGAGCTTCAAGCTGACGGAAACCTAGTCCTTGTGGATTACGAAGGACCTAAAAGATACATGCGCCTTCGTGGTGTTGCGGTTGGTTCGCCTAGCATTACGCTTAGAGCCGACGCGCTTTTGGAACCTAAAGTAAAGCCAGTTAAGTAATTTTCCAAATGACTCGGGCGCTCCATTAAGTTTGGGGTGCCCGTTTTCCTTTTGTGCTAGGCTAGAATCATGAAAAAGATCCACGTTAACTATCCCTATTTCTGCGACGGTGAGATGCTAATGCCTGGCATGGTTTACGGGGTTCAAAATAATGACGCTGATTTTCTGCTTGGTCACGGCCTAGCTTTTCCTATTGGCAAAACTGGTTTAGAATTGAAATCAAATGACGATCTTAAAACAACAATCACAGGGCCCACTTCTAAAGAGCGTTCGAAGGCTAACAAACGCAGCGGTTCCAGTGGTAACAGTCGCCGAAATAAAAAACAGCCTAAGGATAAACGCCTCAGTAACAAATGACGACACGCTACTAGCTGAGTATGTGGCAACGGCGACACGCCTTATAGAAAACAAGCTTGGCCTTGTTATGATTGACCAGACATTTAGAGTTAGCTGGGACACGCTACCCAGAACACAGATTATTGACGCTTTAGCGGGACATTCGTCTTCGCTTGGTTTTTCTGACTATCACTTGGGCTCGAATCCTTTAACAATATTCTACGCGATTACTGACAACATGAACCTAGGACTTTACCCGGTGACTGCGGTTGATAAGTTCGCATACTATGACGACGAAAATAATGAGAACATTTGGGCTAGTTCAAACTATGTTTTGGATGCTGAGTCACGGCCTAGCAGGGTTTCTAAGCTTCCCAATGGTTCATGGTTCACTGGCCCCTTTCTTAAGTCTTCGGCTGTTAGAGTCGAGGTCACGGCGGGATTTGGGGCGGCATCAACCGACGTTCCCCCAGAGTTGAAAATGGCAGTTCTAAGGTTTGCTGAATATTTGTATGAAAATCGAGGTTGCGACCTATCTATACCTGCAAGCGTTTGGGGCATGGTTTCTGACTGGCGAGTTTATCGGTTATGAGGTGCAAAAAAACAGACGGGCGNGGTNCTGCCACAANGCCGTGCGCTTCCGCATTGAACGAGCAAGTGACCTTCGTTCAGTTGTCGCAAACCAAGAACGACACAGGCGGCTTTGAAGTAACACGCTCAACCTTTGCTGTTTGCATGGCTAGCGTCACGCCTAAGCACGGGCGCGAGTTTCTTATAGCTGGCCGTATTGACTCGGTTGATAGGTACGAGATTAAGATGAGATACCTTCCTGGCATCAATTCTGCTATGGAAATCACGTGGGAAGAAAGCACCCTTCAGATCGAAAGCGTCATTTTAGTCGATGGAAAAAAGAACTTTTACTCGATTATAGCGCGCAACGAAGGGGCCGGAACGTGACCACATTACAGTTTGTTAACATCAAAAGCCTCACTAAGAAGCTTGCAAAGTACAATGCGTTAGTTCACAAGGCGGTTGCTGAGCAAGTAACACTTGGAACGCTTAAGATAGCAGCTGATGCTATTAAAAGCATTCGAAACATTTCCCCAGGAAGCTCGCCAAACAAAAAGAATCATCCCGTTTCGCCACCGGGGGAGCCGCCAAACACAGACACAGGAAGACTTATACAAAGCATTTTCTACAAAGTGGAAGACGGCGGGCTTAGCGGAGTGGCGGGCACTGACTTAGAATATGGCAAGCATTTAGAATTTGGAACTACTTACATGGACGAAAGACCTTGGCTTAGGCCAGCTTTCGAGGCGAACGTGCAAGAAATTCAAGATAAAATTTCGGTGGCAGTAGCCAAGGCAATCAAAAAGGGGTCTCAATAATGCTTCCTTTAGCTCAATTTCAAAGGGTGCTTTACGCGCTTTTAAACAACGACGTGACACTGGCCCCGCTAATTCAAGGTGTTTTCGACTTCATTCCGCAAGGCGAAGCCTTCAACACTTTGCAAATTGGCGTTCCTGAATTTAGAAACACGTCTGGAATAGGTGTCAGAAAAGTATCAGGAAGCATTCAACTAAACACATGGGTTCGGGGCACAACCAGGGGCAAGATTGCCGCCTATGAAATAATGGAAGAAATAAGCAGAATTTTACGCAATGCAGAAGATGATTTTGTTTTAACTAACTGGAAAATGATAGCGTTTTCTGAGAGTTTTTCAACCGTCCTTGTAGAATCTGACACAGTAACTTATCATGGTGTAATGAGGTTTCGATTTGAAGCCGTTGAAAATTGCCCACGACAATAAATAAAATGGAGAATCAAAAAAATGGCTTGTGAAAATACCTTAAACCCTCGCAAGGGTAACGACATCTTGATTAAAGTTAGCAATGACTTTAACGCTAAAGCAGTGACTTTTTCGACACCTGACGACAAGGTCAACTTTGTTGCTCACGGTTTAATTAACGGCGATGCGGTTGCGTTTAGCGCGGTTACAACCACAACTACCGTTGTTATCGATACCGTCTATTATGTTGTAGACAAAGCGGCTGATACTTTCGAACTTAGTTCAACTGACCCCAACAGCTCTGCCGGCACTACATTAGTGACAATAGACGCGGACGGCTCAGGCGTTTCAATTAAGGTTTTCCGAGAAGTTGCTTCTCTAACCTCTGCTTCTATCGGTCTTTCTTCTGAAGAAGTAGACATCACTAATAAAAACTCTAACCAGTGGAAAGAATTACTTAACGGTGCCGGTGTTAAATCAGCTTCTATTTCTGGTTCTGGGTTTTCGTCTAACGACTTTTCACAAGGTCTTATCGATTCATTGTTCCTTAGCGGAGAAATCCGAGAATATCGTCTTTACCGTGAGGGCGCAATTGGAGCTTCGCTTGACGTATCAGGTGACGACTACTTCCAAATGTGCGCTAAGATTACTTCGTTGACTTATGCCGGCGAAGCAAACCAAGCGCAAACAATCGAAATCAGTCTTTCTTCTAGTGGAACGGTAACACAAAACCAAGTTGCTTAATGAAAATAGACATTAGAAAAGTAGGCAGGTTTGACGTTAGGGGTGAGCAATTAGTGCTTACCCCTAGTTTTGCTTGCTACCAGAAGATACTTGAAGAGACCGGTAAAACGGTTGCTCAGCTGGCCGTCGATTTCCACGAAAACCACGCCTCAATTACACCTATGCAAATAGCAACAATCGTTTGGGCTTCGCAGTGGAACGGGATTAAAAACCCGCCGATAAACGACATTGAGCACTACGGGGAGCTATTGGTTTCCTACGGATACAACAACGCATATCGTGAAGTTTTGACTTGGCTATTTGGTTCTATTGCAGGTTGGGATGAGACTATAGCAACCGTTGACGAAACGCCTGAAGAAAAAAAAAGTTAGACGCCACAGACGGCGAAAAGCGCGACCCGTCTTTTTTTCCCGTTAGGGATTACATAGGCAAAGCAATGTCATCTTTTAATTGCGTTGTGGAAGACGCCTGGGGCCTCACGTTGTGGGATTTTTGGGCGGCATACCTTGCGCGGTTTGGTAATCCGGGGGAAACTAGGCAAGAGAAACTTAAGAAGTTAAGGACTCTTATCCGTATGCAAGAAAAGTTCGGGGGATTTGAAATTGGCTGAAATAATTGAAGAGTTAATCGTAAAGATTAGCAGCGACCAAAAGCAATTTACCCAGGATATGAAGGGCCTACAGGCCGAAGTTAAGAATTTGACCGGGACCGCTGACAAAGCTTCTAAGTCTTTCGGCGGCTTTGCTGGGACTTTAAACTTAGCTAAGGGAATTTTGGCGGGCCTTGGAATTGCCGGCGGAATTCAAGCAATCGGCAACTCAATGAAGGCGGCGGCGGTTGAATCTATTCAATTCCAAAAAGCCATTGCAGAAATTAACTCAATTTTACCTGCTAACGGGCGGCTAACGACAGCAACAACTAACGCAATTCGTGACTTGTCTTCTGAGTTTGGCACAAGCCAGCGCGAGCAAGCTAAGTCTTTTTATCAAATTGTTTCGGCGGGTGTTTCTGGCACTGCTAAGCAAATGGAGCTGTTACGGGTTGCCAACAAAGCAGCGGTTGCCGGTCTTACTTCGACAACAACGGCAATCAACGGGCTCACGTCTGTTTTAGCCGTGTTTCAAAGCAGGGGATTAGACGCAACGACGGCTTCGGACGTTTTATTTGCTTCGGTTCGAGAAGGTAAAACTACTTTTGGCGAGCTTGCGAATAACATAGGCAAGGTTTCTGCAATTGCCGCCTCTGCGGAGCTATCTTTTGACGAGCTTTCGGGCTCGCTTTCGTTCCTGACTAAGTCTGGTTTAAGCACGGAAGAAGCAACGACTTCTTTTAAGGGGTTGCTGACCTCACTAATCAAGCCGACTGAAGAAGCCAAAAAGGTAATGAACGAGCTGGGTCTTGATTTAAGCGTAAACGCAATCAGGACTAAGGGCTTTGCTACCGTCATGGAAGAACTTAGAACGGCAACGGGTGGAAACATTGAAACCCTAGCTAAGATAATACCGAATATCACGGCATTGACTGCGGCAACACAAATTGCGCAAGGTGATTTTGCCGACTTTAAAAGAATCTTAGGCGCGACGGCCAACACGACCGACGACACTTCGAAGGCGTTTAGCATTTTATCAGAAACAGCCGACTTCAAACTTGACCGAGCTAAGTCTCAAATCACTCAGCTAGGAACTAGCCTCACAGATAATTTATTGCCCGCGCTGGGCGCTGCGGCTGACGGTTTATCAGAAATCATCACACGCTCAAACATGCTTGATAAGGCAATGGCTACTCTTCAACAGCCAACGAAGACGGCGGGCGATGAGGTTTTGAAGCTAGAAGCAAAGCTAGCAATTCTTGAAGACAGAATGAAAACAATCTCAGAAAGCCCGTTTAACATATTCGGGCGCGAAGACGAGATGAAAGAGCAGCAAGCAAGGATTGACAAGGTTAGGGACCAATTAGGCGCAGCCGAAGAACAAGCTTTTAAGGAGTCTGCAAATAGAAATAAGAAGCATTTAGAAGTTGTTGCCGCAGACAACGCCGAGTTCAACAAGAAAAAGCTTGAAGAACTTGCGCGGGTACAGTCGGCGCAAGCTGAGTTTGATGCGATTCAAGCAGAGTCTGCGAAGGCAGAAAAGGAAGAACGGCTAAACATACTTGCAGACCTTGTTAGCGGCGACATTGAAAAAGATCAATCCGACCTTGAAAGGCTTCAAGAAAAGAAAGAGCAAGAACTTGAGATTATCAAGGAAGCTCAAGAGAATGAAACTATAAGCGCGGTTGAAGCCGAAACTGCTAGAAAAACTAGCCTGGCGCAATTTTCCGAAGACAAAAAAGAAATTGACAGAAAAAGTGCTAAGGAAAAAGAAGACATTGAAAAAAAGACCGGCGAACAGCGGATTGCAGACCAAAGGGCTACGTTTGACACTATTGCAACGCTTTCGAGTTCAAGCAATAAAACCTTGGCAGCACTAGGAAAGGCCGCAGCTATTACAACGGCAACACAAGACGGCATTGTGGCGGTTCAAAAGGCTTTATCAGCGTTCCCGCCGCCGTTTAACTTTGCTGCCGCCGCTGCGGTTGGCGTTGCTACCGGCGCAAACATTGCTAAAATTGCAGGGCTCAAGGGCGGTATTGATTCAATTCCAGGCGTTGGAACAGCCGACCAGTTCCCGGCGTTGCTAGCGCCGGGCGAAAGAGTAGTTCCCGCAAAAACAAATCAGGACTTAACGCAGTTTCTAAGCGGCGGTGGCGGTGGCCAAACCATAAGCCTTTCAATAGTTGTTAACGACGCTTTCGGGGTTAACACGGACGAACTAGGCGACAGGATAATTGAGTCAATTAATAGCGCCTCTGAGCGAAGCGGCGCAAAAATATTTAGGACGGCTTTGACATGAGTTTAACGGTAAGACCAGAATTTATCTACGGGCACAGGGTTGAAGCCGGGATTAACGACAAAATAGACTTTGGAGAAGGTGCAAGCCCTTTACTTGCTACCGTTACGCCGGGCGATTATTCTATGGGCGAGATAACCACGGCCATTGCAACAGCTTTAAACGCCGTTGGGTCTTTAACTTATACGTGCGTTGTAGACCGTGCCACTAGAAAGTTTACAATTGCAGCTAGTGGAAACTTCGAACTACTCGCGGCTTCCGGCTCAAGTATAGGAACCGGCATCTATCAGACTATAGGCTTTAGCGCAGTTGACTTAGCGGGTGCAGACACATACGAAGGGCAGTCGGCTTCTGGCAGCGTTTACCGCCCGCAATACATACCGCAAAACTTGATGGAAAGCGCATACAACAAAATAGCAATTCAACCTTCGGTGCAAGAATCGGCGAGCGGGTTGATTCGTGTTATCCGCTTTGGGACGCGTCAATTTATTGAGATGGAAATTGTAAATATTACAAACGAGCCTCAAGGGGATTGCTCAACGATTGAAAACAATCAAAACGCGGTTCAACAGGCAGTAGACTTTTTGGAATATGCGACGCTTAAGGCTAACTTCGAATATATAGAAGACCCCGCAAGCCCAGAAATCTTTGAAGTGGTTTTATTAGAATCTACACAAGCAAGTAAAGACGGAACAGACTATGAACTACGCAGGGAGTTTGGCAGGGGTTCCCCTAACTATTTTACAATGGGCGACATAGTTTTTAGAAAGGTCAGTTAAATGGGCGTATCAAATGGGCAAAATGCCAACCAAGCAACTTTCAACAACGGGCTCTTGGGGCGAAACAGCGACGACGACACGACGGGGAAGATTGATTTACTTAACTCAGACTCTTCTTCTCTTACCGATATACAGTCAAACATAAACGGAAACGCTATTTTCTTGGGAAGAAGTGTAAACAGCGGCGCAGGTTCGCTACCTACGTGGGGAACTAATAATGTCGGGATTTCCACGAACAATGTCAAGGCGCGTGTTGACGCTATGGATTTGGCTTTTGCTGATTTGCGTCCTTATATTGTTGATGCAAGTATTACTGAGCGGGGCCTAGTTTCAATTTTTGCGCAGTCCTTTGAGGGGAATAAAACTTTCGAGGGTGACGTTGATTTGCTGGCCGCTTTGTCGGTTTCGGGAGTCGGGGAATTCGACTCTGCGGTGTCGTTTCGTGGTGCCAGTATCTTGGTCGAGGGAATACAGGGTTATGGCTATGTGGATACCACAACGGTAGGCGCTAATGCTACTTTGCCGCTGGCTACTACTTCCGTAATCAGGCTTACAGGCGCAACGCTTACGGGCATAGACGGAATCACTTCGCTTTCGGGTTTTGGTGCTGGCAGTATTGCCATTTATATTAATAAGACGGGGAACACGGTAACTCTTAACAACGCAACGGGCACAGCTAATTATCAGATACTCACCGGAACCGGCGGGAACGTAGACATCTTAGACGATGGATCCT
>JGI1221J11331_1000394_pt1 | contig 14386 bp, 24 predicted proteins | sample LakVidmifraction_4_FD_11331 | JGI IMG/M metagenome (IMG submission 11331) | reverse complement strand
GCCTTACTTCCTTTGGCACTTATCGCAGGATATGTATTCCAGTATGCCCTTGATATGTTCGGTGTTAAGAAGGCTTTTATTATGATAGCTAATGCGTACAATAAGAAGATGGGGTACGAAATAGGAGACTTTGAATGAGCACACTATGGGCAATTATCGGTGGTGCGTTTGCCCTGTTGTTAAGCCTACTTGGCATACAAGGCAAGCGTGTATCTAACGCAAAGGAAAAGACTAAAGTTGCTGAGGCTAAGACCAAGGCTAAGGAAAAAGAGGTTGAGGTCACCAAGGAAGCCATAAAGACTAAAGATAAGATGACAGAGAATAACAAGAAGGCTGAGAAAGTCAAACATGACACAACAGTAAAGATAGGGGAGGCAGGTAATGACAAGAAGAAGCAACAAGATATTATTGACAGTATTAATGATAATTTTAATAAGCCTCGCAAGCTGTAAGACTGTTCCTGTAGAGCCTACGGTATTCATACCAGACTTTACCATGCAGAAGCCTATCAGACCTGTGATGGAACCTGTTGTACTTGTAGACCCTGTACCAGCTTCACTGTTACGAAACTACTCAGCAGTGACAACATACGCGATGTCTTGGGAAGATTATGACTGGGAGTATGAGAAGTTCTTAACAGAGCAAAGAGAAATATACAAGAAATAAAAAAGACCCCTACCGTAAGGTAGGGGTTTATTTATATGCTGAGGAAAAACTTGTCTAGGTCTTTATTTAGTACATAGCACAGGTCTCCACATCGACCTTCCATGAAAGCTTCTACAAATGTACTATGCTCTATGTACTCTACAGGGACTAGGCTAAAGAACAGTCCGTCACGGTTGTATGGTGCGTCATCTGCAACTATACCTAACAACACTTTACCACCAAACCTAACGTTCGATACTGCCCAGTTATACTGTCCGTCCTCCATTGGCATTTTAATCAACCTAGCTCTTATGCCTATCTTAACGTTCTTAGCTTCTACCCAACAGTTTGTGTTACGGTTCTGCACAAACATATCTGGTGTAGACTTCTTAACTAGGTTCTCTATGCGTTCTATCCTACTATGAACACAGTACTTATCCATACGCTGGTAGACTATTGATTCACGTGCCATACTACACTCCTTGTATTTCTATTACTTTGTATGTCCTAGGACGCTTGACAAGTGACGCTATCTGCTCAAGCGACAGTTCTCTACCACGCATATTCATTGGTACTCTAAGTTCAAGCTCGGTGTATCTTGCACAATGTGCCGCAAGACAGTAGGGCAATTTGCCATAGACATGAAACCCTCTAATGTCATCTGGGGTAGCTCTGTTTAACCTTATTGTGCCCTCTGGTATGATGCATTCTGATACCAGATAATCATAAAGTGCCACGTGTCGTGTGACACATATCTTTTCTATCACCTTACTTCTCCTTCTTCTTTGCTTGTTTTATATCGGCAAAAAGGGCTACGTATGATTCTACCTTTTGTACCACATTTGCATCCGTCAAGAACTTGAGGAAAACTTCCTCCGTGACGTAATACGTAAAGTCTTTTGACATGTCATTCTTAAAGTGTGGTAACAACCTTGTGTGCTCGTTCTTACTCATTATTAACTTGTCAAAGTCTAGCTCGCCTACATTAGACCAGTTACTGCCTATCTCAATGTCTACTTTAATCGGTACTTTCATTGGGTACACGTCCTGCATTATGTGCTTAACTCGAAACATCTTTCTAACACTGTCAGCGGTCTTGTCAACGTACAGGTCAAGCTCATCATGCACAGTTAACGGACAGGCAATCGTTTTGAATATGCCACTTGCATCTACATCTATAATTGCTTTCTTCATAACATCAGCCGCGCTACCTTGTATTAACTTGTTCAACATCTTATAAGATTTATCTTTTGATTCTGAATGAGCGTGTCGACCACCTATTGTCTTTATATACCCCCTAACTTCTGCTACTTCACCCACCCGATTCATTGTAGCTTTAATATATGGTGCGTTGCCATGATACACAGCTAACAGCTCTTCACAGAACTCACGTGACCAACCGAATGTAAGCATCATCTTATACAGCCCCATGCCATACATTACACCGAAATTCAACGTCTTCGCATAGCTTCTCTCTAGTCCTGTCATGTCCTGTATATACTGGTGATAGTCAGTGTTAGGGTCGTTATTGTACGTATCACGCAGATGCTGTGCCCCATCACCAAGTGCGTAGTGTGCTAGTATACGGTACTCAATCTGTGAATAGTCTAGCTTTGCAAACCACTGGTCTTTACCTGCAATGAAGCACTCACGACACATGTTACCCCATACCTTGTTTTTGCCTTGTGAGGGTATCTGCTGTAGGTTCGGGTTGCTCATAGAGAATCGACCTGTGACAGTCCCAAATAAGCCCTTGGCATCACCGCCCTTTAGCGTATTGATTGTGGGGTGTATTCTACCATCCATGCAAACTGTTTCTTTTAGTGAACCAGCTAGGAACGTGTTAATGGTTTTGTCTGCCTTTCTACAGAACAGTATGTCCTCTACGACCTGCTGATATCTCCTCTGACTTGCGTCAGTCTTCTCACCTAGCTGTTCCTCCAGTGTCTCCAAGAACTCCTTCGGTATGCTTGGGTTACAGGAATGTATCTCTTTTGGATATCCACAAGTAATCCTTGTCAATTCCACCAACTCTACCTTGTTAAGCAACTTAGGTGACATCTTGAACTTCAAAGCTAACACGCCCTGTGCGTTGGTGACTTTCTGGTCATGGCGCAAGCCTTCTTTAGTAGTGAACACAAGTTTACGTTCATAATCAATATTCGCCTTGTCTAACAGCTTGGCTATTTGTTGTGAACTATTGTAGTTGATATCACCATAGGTATTCTTGATGCGTTGTTTTGCCTCAAACAGTTGGTTATTTGCGGTGCGTATATTGTTATCACGTGCCACTGTATCTATGAGTGCCCCTGTTCTACGCATGTTCATTACTGGTCGTAACAGTGCTGTCTCTAGTTCAAATATTTCAGTGAGTCCTTGTTCTTCAATAAGTTTTAACTGTTGAGCAATAATCTGCAAAGGTAACGTAACGTCTGCTATTGCGTACTTCTCTACGAGTATACTTGGCATACGGTATAGGTGCTTTCTTGAGTCACCACTTAGCTTGTTGTCCTTACAGAACTGGTCTATTTCGTTCTTAGCTTTGCCTCTGCCAAGGTACTTGTTAGCTAATGTGTCCAATGAGTAAGACCTAGCGTACTCGTCAAGTATCGGCTCGGCTACTTGTATATCCAACAGCTTACCCTTGACCTGTGCATTAAGACTACGCCTTCTAAAATCTGTTGCATGGAACTCTACCCAGTTCTCAAGCCAATCAGTGTCATACATGACGTTTGTACCTACTTTTTCACAGGGTAGCGCCAAGACCTTTCTAATATAAGCTACGTTCTTATTACGCAGTTCCTCTGTGCAGTCGTAATGACCTAAGTTGTAATACGCAGAGAACGTGCTGGTAGCAATAGCGACACCTAAGATATAGCCATCACATCTGTACACACCAGCACCTAGCTTCAATAGATTCGGGTCATACGTTTCTATGTCAAAGCTTATACGGTCTGATTTACTTAAATCTGGGTACTTGTCAGTCATGGATGTATCTCCTTTGCCTTTGTTTCTTTGCATCTTGGTAACAGTCGTCACTACAGTACTTCTTATACTGATGTGCTGATTCAAACTTAGCACCACACTGCACACATATACGCCCTGTGGCTTCTTTCTTGTTGTAATTGTTACGTGTAGCCATTACTATGTCGTAACAGTCTCTGCTACAGTACTTTTTCCTAGGGTTGTTTGTACTGAACTCTTCACCACACACAGGGCATACTTTAGTTGCCACAGGGGTAAGCTTAGAGTCATGGTAAAGCTTTGCGTGCACCTTACGACACTTCTTGCTACAACACTTCTGTGCTGGTCTGTATGCACAGTACTCTTTACCACACACAGTACACTTACTCAAAATCGAAGGTGAGTTGTCCATCTTCTTTCTCCTTTGCGTAGAACTTATCTATTATAGCATGCAGTTTAGACTTAGCTACACCATTCTTCTTAAACCAACCTACCAATGATATAAACCACATACCCTGTGCTCCCAACAATCTTTCTTTACTTGTCATCCTCTGCTCCTATTCGTTTTACTATTTTTGCGATTGGTATGTCTTCGTCATATCCATATTTAGTTGTCGTAGGCATTAAGTACAGGTTCTTCTTAGCTCTGGTGCAACCTACATACAGGCACCTCATTTCATTGTCAACATCATCATTGTAGTTTATGTGTGTTCTTCGTGTCATGTCTAGCATCAGAATAACATTGTCAGCCTCACCACCTTTCACTGAGTGGATTGTGCCAATCTTTAGGTTAACTTTAGCTAGGTCAGTCTTGTTGTATATGACATCCCTGTAGTACTCCTTATCTTCTTCGGGCATGTCAATTGCATCATACCAAGGTAACTCTTCATTCCCTGCTATTAAGCACTGTTTAACGCGTAGTGAATCCAGTTCTGTAGCGTACACACCATTCTTTCTTTTGTACTCATGTGCATTGATAACACCAACAAGTCTATCACTGACTGACTTACCTAACTTTGTGAGATATACAAGTCCTCTCTTACGCAAAGCTTCTTCGTAGCTTACCAAGTGGTAATTGTTACGTGCTAACAAGTAGTATGTCTCATCTTTCTTGAAATCAAAGTTGTCTAGCGTGTTAAGAATCGTAACAAGACCTCCTTGTGCGCGTGGTGCAAACTGCTTGTCTACCCTGTTGCTTATTCGTGAGGATATCTGCTGTGCAAATTTAAGTACATTTGAGGGCATTCTGTAGCTCTTATTAAGAATCACGCGCTCCCCTTTTAACGCTAGAAAGTAGTCAAGGTCTGCACCTTGAAAGTTAAAAACTGCTTGGTCATCGTCACCAGCGAACCAGATATCAGAACAGTCCCTAAATGCTACTTCACATAGTTTGAACTGTAAGGAAGTTAAGTCTTGACACTCATCGATTATGGCTATGCGCACTGGCAATGCTTGGTCAGCTTCTATAAAGTATTCAAGCATGTCTGTGTAATCAACTAAGCCCCTAGTGGCTTTATAGTTATTATAGCTGTTCTTTATATACTCGTACATCTGAGGATTGCCATCTAAGCCTTTCTTCTCTGCCATCTTTGGATTGTTCTTCTGCAAGAAATAGTATGCAAGAAATTTATCATCATCATTTGAAAGTTCCTCCGTGTAGTATCCAGTGAAGGTCATGCCAACTGATGCAGAAAACTCCTTGTAATTCTTAGATGTCATTACGTCTTTCTTGTTAAGCTCTGCCGACCGGAAAGCTATGCTATGCAAAGTTCTAAAATATGGGAACTGTTCTTTCGTGAAGTTAAACTTCTCCATTGCCTTTCTTCTACCATCATATGCCCCATTACGTGTAAATGACACAAAGGCAATCTCTTCTGGCTTATATGTATTTAATAGTGTCTTTAACAGCTCCATTAAATAGTACGTCTTTCCTGTGCCCGGGCTTCCATACACAGTTGTAATATTAGTAGTTTTCTTGTAGCTCAAAATGCTTCCTCCATTTCAACATCCTCTGCATACGTCTCAACATCTACGTCAATGTATTCTGACTCACCTAACATCGCTTCTACGTTCTTTATGAAGTTAGCCTTTGTCACTGACCATACGCTTATCTGGCGAGTTTCGTCACCTATCACAATTCGCATACGCTGTGGAAAAGCTCCAATGTCTCTAAACTTAGCAATGAACTCGCTATCCCTAAACGCAGTAAAATTCTTCTTGAACTTAACATACTTCAAACAGTCCGTAGCACGGAACATGTAGCTCTTTGTATCCTTCTCATACCACACGCGCCCTAACGAAACTTGTTCCTTGGTACGTGCCTTGTTGGTTGTGACAAAGTCATAGAAGAACGCCTTGAAAACTGTCACAGGTGACACGTCATATTCCTCTGCTATATCCACTATGCGTAGCTCTTGTAAGCCTTGGTTAACTATCTTCGCCCATACAGGTGCTTTAAGCCTAGGTGGTAGTACGTGCAGGAAACGCACACACAACTGTAAAAACCTATCTTGTCCTATAATCTCTGTCTCGTCTCTAAACCTAAATGTTACCCAATCTTCTTTACCTTGCTCTCTAATCATCCACTCATAATACGGTTGGTCTTGTTTGTACTGAACCAGTTCACCGTACTCTAGTGTAGAGAAGTAGCCTAGGTCTTTACCAACTCCGTACTCTCTCGTCTTACATACAGCTTTGTTACAATACAGCACACAAGGTGAGACACTACACATGTAGCTGTAGTCTTTTTTACGCAACGACTGCATTACAGTTGCTTCCAGCTCGTCTATCGGCAACGGTCGCGACATTGAGCTGTTAATCTCGTATAGCTTTGACTCCCAAAACTCTTCATGTGCTTTCTTTAGGTATGTACCAAAACTAAACAGGTAATTGTTTCTGCCTTCTGTATAATCCATCGCGTCCATCATGTAAATTGTCTGCAAACATGGTGGTGCGTCTTGGAATGGTAGATTATCGAAAAACGACTTTACTGTCTCTACTGTCTGTAGGTGTTTCTGTGCGTATACAAGGAACTCATCAAACGACATGTCCTTTTCCATACCTATAGCACACTGTGTTCCGTGCTCTGCATAGTAGTACGGTAAGTTAATCCAACTTCCCTTTGCCCCTGCGTCTACACGCTTCTGCTTTGGGAAGATTTCTACAGCTCCTGCACGCTTTGTATTTTGACTAGCAAGGAACTTGTCTACACTTAACAGTGATGCAAGTCTGCGTGCGTTGCTTATTGCTACATCTGCATCAATAAAATCCTTGTAGAATGTACAAAGATGCAGACCGCCCGACTTAGACCTAAATGGTATGAGGGGCATTCCATTTCGATATATGGCTTTGACAAACATTGCTAGGTCTTCGCCATACACATCAATGTCTATTTCACAGAACTTACAAGTGCCCTCGACTACAGGGATAATGCCTATACCCCTAATACCGTTTAGGTGGTCTGCATAGTTCTCTGGCTTGGGTATACTTTTCTCTGTATAGTTCTTTCCTTTCTTTTTTATTTGGTCTTTCTCTTCCTCTGGAAGGTAAACGTGTACACCATATGCTTCCTGTGAACCAGAAAACAAGGACATAAACGTTGTGACCTGTGACTCTATAATTGACAACTGTACACCTCACTGTTGATAATTAATCTTGAACGCACTGGGTAGTCCCAACACGTTCAAGATAAGTAAATACTAACCGTCAATTAAAAGTCTGCTGACTCGGTCTCTACGTCATATGGCTTTGTGCCACTATCTGCATTTGCAAAGTCTACCTTGATTTCGCCTACGCTCTTGAATGCGTCAAGTGCAATCTGCATAACTTCTGGTGTGACAAAGCTGTCAAACTTAAAGGAAGGCTGTACCCAATCTCCCTTATCGTTAGACACTGCAACGCTCTTCATGTTGTACACCTGCGTGAAACAGCGTGCTAACTTGGTGGTGTTTGGGAAATACTTACGTGTCACAAGGGTGTTAAACTGCTTTGCGACTTTGAGATTGCTTGACGAATACGCCATTGCAAGCATACCATCTTCTAGGAAGTCTGGAAGAAGGAAGTAATACATGAATGTCTCAACGAGTGCGTTGCCATCCATGTCTTCCCACTTACCGAACTCCTTGCTTATGGTAGCTTTCTCTGCTTCGGCTACAGACATACGTCCTGCAAAACCACCACGATTTGGCTTCCATGCCAAGTAATTAACGTCAAAGTAAATTGGTATTACTCGAACGCTGTTACCGTACACTGTCTTAACAACACTGTTAAGAAACACGCCCTCTTCTGCACCCTCAACGAACTCAGATTTACTCTTCTTAACCTCTGGCGAAATGCTCTGGATAAGCTTCAAGAACGGGATTGTAGAGTTGCTTAAATCAACCTTACTAAAACCATCTGCTGTACCCAATTCCATTGATGCGAGTGCTTCAATATTTGCAAGTTCCTGTGCGTTCAATTTTGCTACTTCTTTACTCATACTATAATCTCCTATTTAATCTTCGCTGTGTTATACGTGAAAGCTGTAATGAATGAAGGTAACTCTTCTATGTTCATTATTTTACCGTCCGCATACTGTTTAGCCCTTTCCTCTTCTTTTAAGTTCAAACCTATCAAGTCACGCATGAACTTACCAAGTGTCTGTGAGTGTATATCCATATTGGTCTCGTAACTGTCAAGGTTCTCGTTCATAAAAGCAATTACCTTGTCCAGTACATCCGATTCTAACTTGCCAACGTTAAAGCTGGTCTTAATCAAGTCATCTGATTTTTTCTCCTTGAGGAATGCGAACATTGCCCCTTGGCTAATAGCCTTATCGTAGGACACAGATAAACCCTTTGTTATAGTTATCTTTTGTCCTGTTGCTAACTTCACTTCCGATAACCCACTTGACAACATAAGGTCTGGTATGAGTTTCTTACTCACTACATCCAAGTACTTCTTTGCGTACGACAGTTCACGCTCTAGCTTTGCTACCTTCTCTTCTGCCTTAATCTGGTTCATTGCAAGTTCCGACAACTGCTCCATTGCGTTCTGTTGCACTTGCTCTGTGGCTTCTTCCGACATCTGTATAACTCTCTCTAACTCGGTCACAACAATCCTCCTTCTAGGTCTTCTTCATTATAGCTCGTATCTACTTCTTCATACCCTACATCAAGTATATCATTCAATGTAACACTACTAAAGAAGCTATTCAGTTCTTTACCCTGTCTAATACTTTCTAGCGCCAACTCGTCAACAGTGCCCTTGACTACTATGTCCTTATAGACAACAACTTCCGCTGTAGTGCCTAACCTATGACTCCTGTCCTCAGCCTGTAGCCTAGCTTCATTAAGGAAGTTACTACTGTAATACAGTTGTACAGAGGCATTTTGCAAATTGAGTCCGTAAGCTCCTGTAGCTATGTTACCTAAAAATACGTCATACTTACCAGCCTTAAAGTCTTGTAGTATTTCTGCACGTTCACTAGATGGTATACCACCATAGTATAAACAGCATGTGTACTCTTTTGAAATCTCTGCATACAACATCTTTAGCTCGGCAACGTACACCGCCCATACAATGCACTTGGTCTTTTCAAAATCAATACCTTCTAGGTCGTCCATGAGACACTCCACTTTACACGTGGCACTCTCTATGCGCTTAATGTCCGTTTGCCTAACACCTTCGTCTTCTAAGCTATAAGGAAAGAAACCACCAGTCACCTGCGCAAGCCGCATAGTCAGTGTTAGCTTATTCTGAACCGACAACTCACGCCCTGTGTACTGTGCTCGTAATGTCTCCTTCAAGCTGTTGTATATCTTCTCCTGTTCTGGCGACATTACAACATATGACACAGTGTAAATCTTAGGGGGCAAGTCCAGTATCTCGCTCTTATCTTTAGAGATAGTGATTGGTGCAATCAGAGATTTTAACTGGTCAAGGTTTCTGTACTGCACAAACTTATTTGATTCTACCAATGTCTTGATGACAGACGAACTCATGTTAGACAGCATAGCGATGCGCTCTATGTCTACCGCAGTAAGCTTATCTCCTATACCTGCATCAATGTTGCGCTCCCTCATCTTCTTTATTCGCCCTAAGACCTTGGCGTAGTCCTTCTCATTAATTGCCCTGTTGAACGACCTACCTGTTTGGTAGTTACTGTCACGTACCAAGAGTCCATACCTATGCTGAAACACGAAATAGTTTATATCAAAGTAGTCATCCTCAAGAAAGTTAAACTGTGACCACAATCCATATGGATTCTTTGCAGACGGTGTACCAGTAAGAATTGCGCGACACCCACATTTGTTGTACTTCAACAAAGCCTTGGTGCGCTGTGCTGATGGGTTCTTAATCTTGGTGCTCTCGTCCAGTGCTATGAAGACCTTGTCACCGTACTTCTGTGTGAAGAAGTCCATGTAACGTTTAACTGTCTTATGGCTAAAAGCTTCTACGTTTATTGCGAGTACCTTTAACTTGTCGGGGTTGTCCTGCTTGAAAAACCTATTGCCTTGTGCCTTATAGTATTTCCTGTTAAGCTTAGCGGAGTCCCAAACAAATGTCTCGTAAGGTACATTCAAGTGTTCTGGTAACTGCTCGTCTATCCACTGTGCGTGGACACCGTTGGGTGCAATAACAACAAGTGCTTTTGTATCACCTTTTAGATATTTGTAACTTACTATGTCCAGTATAGTCTTTGTCTTGCCTAACCCCATTGTAAAGAATAAGGCAAAATGGTTACTGTCTTTGAACCTGTTATACGCTTCTAACTGATATGACCTTGGTGTAGTCTTAAATACATCTTTATCATATGATGTCATTGTCATTGTTGTTGCTCCTTCCTTTTGAGCTACCACTACCGGACAGCTCTCCCATCGTAACATCAAACAAGCACCATAAGAATAAGAGTATAGGTGCTAGAACTATCCACATTAAAACCTTTAAGAATTTTTCCATAAGGCTACTCTCTTATCACTACAGTAAAACCTACCTGTGTATGTAGCACGATACTGCGTTGTAAGACCTCAATGCGTGAGAGGCTTCTAACAAGTAACTTGTTGATGGTAAACTTCGTAGAGTCTATATTAATGTAGCCACCTTCTGTGTGCACTGTGACAAGCTGTTCCTTCGACCTGTACCTATGCTTGTCATCTGCATGTAGACTTACACGTCTATAGCCAAGTGACTTTAGGTTCTCTTCTAGCTTATCTTGAAACTTATCGAACTTCATAGATTGTACTACGCTTGCAGGTTCTTTCTCGGCTACCTTATTGAATATTTTGTTCCAGTAAGGTGCACCGTATATAGACTCTCCCCACTCAAACCCTGTGTTAATTAGAGCTGTAGCCTTAACGTCACCTTGTGTAATCGCGTCAAACAAGTCTTGTAAATCATCTTTCTTGACCTTGGCTAGCTCTTCCACAAGCCTTGCGCTCTCTACCGCTGACAGTATACCATTCATTGTGTCTTTTATGTTCATTCTATCTCCGTTTGAGGGAAGTCATTAACAGTATGACATCCCTCTGTGTCTTGGCTATGTGCCTTATGTGTTTATTGTGTGTGCAATGTGTGTATTACGTGTATGCTTTAACATTAAGCATAGCACATATTTGGGTATATACACTATAAATTGTCTTGTCGGACATTGTGTCGTACAGGTTTGGTGAATCCTTATAATACACCCCTGTTACTATGAGGTCGTCCATGAAGTCATTATCCCAATCCACTGTTGCGTCAAACTCTATATCATCTACGATTACGTTATACTTCTTCATGTGTGCTCCTTATCAGTGTATAATTCGTTTGTGTCTGTAGTTGCGTTTGCCAACCACTGCCAGCTAAGTAATACGTCAAGAGCTTATGCTCCTCATTTATGGTGTCTGTATGAGTAATCATGTGCAGTGTTAAGTTCTTTTTGTGTCTCCATACATCACCTACCTGTGGTATAGTCATTGTAACTCCTTTAGAATGGAATTTGCTCGTCGTCAAACTGTTGTTGAGGTAAACTAGGCTTGTCTGCACCACCACTTAACAGTTGAACTTGGTTTACGTTAACACTGTCCCTAGTTTGCTTCTGTCCATCCTTCTCGTACCTGCTCTGTGACCAACTGCCATTTACTATGACTTGCTTGCCACGTGTCAACCACTTGGATACAGCTTCTGCGCTCTTACCAAACATTACGCAATTGACAAACGCTACGTCATTTTCTTTCCACCCATTCACGGCAATACTGAACTTGCTGTAGGCTACTCCACTACTTGAATACGCAAGCTCTGCGTCTCTCGTTAACCTTCCACACAAACCAACATGATTATAATCTAGTGCCATTATTTTTTCCTCGTCTTCTTTACTGGTAATTCTTCGTCAAACGACCAGTTCTTTATGCTATGACCGTTCTTTATGAGCGGTATAATCTTACTAACTTCTATGCTCGACACCCTTCCGGCTTCTTCTATACTGTTTACAGTATATAGATGCTCATCCTTGTAGAACACCATAATAGCTATATCCTTGCTTACCCAAGAAATTGAGTAACCTTGACACAACTCACCACGAGTAACCTTGTTGCTTATAGTGCTTGTAGCACAGTTTAGAAACTCTGCTACTCCTTTCTGCCTGTCGAACTGCGCGACAAGCACGTCACCTTTCCTAACTTCTAACACTCGCTTTGACATTTTATAACAGTCCCCTTATTGTTTCCCAATCAATCTTGACACTACCGTCTGCCTTTAGCGTGTAATGTACTCCACTACGCATCAAGTTCCACGCATCAGCCAGTACGTTTTCTGCAACACCTTCGGGATAGTCTGAATCTTTATACTTACTGTCAGACAGCTCTTGTTCTACCTCGCTTTGAAATATACTATGTAGTTTCATTAACATATCAATCCTCCAATAATCTGATTACTCGGTCAAAAGTCTTGTAGTAATTTATCGGTAAATCTGGAAACCTTGCTTTGAATAAACACTTTATAGACTCTCTAAAAGCATCAGTACCAAGCCCTTCTCCCCAATTATCTTTATGCAAATCATACTTATCAATTGCTTTCTCGCAACAGACACAGTATTTCCATGTCCATGGAGTACCACCATCTGTGCAAAATTGGGTTGCATACTTCTCGCCAATCCTTATAGTCCTGTCGCAATAACAACACCTATGTGTTTTTCTTGCAGTGGTCTTTTTATATGATATTACTTCCATCATGCCATCCTCTGATAGTACCTAACTTCTCCATCTAGGTTTTCTATTATGGTTTTTGCATTTTCCAGTATGAGAGTGTATTTGTCTACCTCTAGTCTTTCCATGTTGTCTGGTAGTGCCTGTATAAGTTCGTCAATTTGCCCTAATATTTTCATTTAGTTTCTCCTTATTCCACTCTTCTACAGCTTTTCGTGCTTATTAGCCCATTCTTCGTCTTTTTCAGATAAGCCGTCTTCAAATACATCACCTTTTTCCCAACTATTATCAGATTCAAGATTATGCCAAGAAGAATACTTAACAGTTATGTCTCTAGTAGCATAAAAAGGTCTACCACAATGACCACATTCAATTTCTCCAATATCACCTTCCTCCCCATTACTAAATTCCCATGATTCAGATTGTTGCTTTCCACAAAACGGGCATACAATTTCATTCTCTGCGAAACATTCACTATCACTTGTCTTTACTTTAACTTTCATGCGTTACTCCACTATAGTTATATGTAACTTACTAACTTCAAACCCTCTATCCCGTAGTGTGGATAACACGTCCTGTGCTTCCTTCTCAGTTGCAAAGCCTTGTGCATAATACGCATGTATTGTGTATTTGATTATGCCACCTTGATAAAATAATCCTTGTTCTTTATTAACAATGATATATCTTATTACTTCTTTCACAGTGTCACCTCCACTACTTCTAAGTTGCGTAACTTGTAGACTTCTATAAATAGGCTTGCCCTATTTATGGTTGGGAACTTCTTTGCATTGATTATGCGTTCTGTGTAAAGTGGCTTCTTGTCCTTGTCTAATGCCCTAAGATAAGTGCCCCTCTCATTCTGTATTATAATGTTAACAGACATACCCTCTACCTCCTAACAAGCACGTATCATCATACATGCCATATGTTGTTTGTATCAGCCCTTGTGTCTTCATTTCCTTTATGATACTGGTAAGAAGTTTCCTGTTCTCCTTGTCATCCTCTAAGTTAAGCTCGTCAAGAATACCACTTTTTGTGACTATCGTATCCCGACCAGAGTAATCCACTATGACTGCCAAAACATCTTTCTTCTGTATCATACGCTATTCTCCTTTATGAACTTGTGTACATACTCTTGTTGTGCTGTAGTCAAGCTTGCAAACTCACCATCGGGTGTATCACTACAAAAGAATACACTCCCAACAACTACGTCCATGCCTACCTTATTCTTCCGCAGATACAGGTTTGGGGGTAGCTTGTAAATCTTACCCTCTTCGTTGCATACCATGCACACGCCATTGTCTAAGGTGACACACTCAATGTAGCCACCTACCAACCTCTTACTCGTCTCGTAATCATTGCCTACTTCACTTGTCTCTGCTGGTGTGTTTGGTTTCTTTATTATTGCTATCATAACTCTCCCCCTATATGCATCCAGTAACATATCAACACTATACTAATGACCATTCCTATTATGAATCCCATGTGTTCTCCTTGACAATCTCCATAAACTCATTAGCAGATACATTGTCGTTGTCATCATATGCTTGTTTTATGTTTGTGAGTCTACCCTCTAACCATTCCGAATAGTCGCCAACCCAGAAACCTTGTGTTAA
>JGI1221J11331_1000393_pt1 | contig 14404 bp, 16 predicted proteins | sample LakVidmifraction_4_FD_11331 | JGI IMG/M metagenome (IMG submission 11331) | reverse complement strand
CGAACTAGATCTGCAAAAAATTGAAACTTATCCCGATTGTGTAAATCGTTTTGCTAAAAAAAATCGCTCCCGAACAAAAAACTTTTGAGCTGCTTTACAGACACGGACTTAAAGATTCAGACACTTTTGAAATGGAGCCCGGTTATAAAAATTTCCAAAAAATTGAAAAAGGTGAGTTGTTGGCCAAACAAAATGGAAAACCGGTAAAGAGCGACTGGAGTGCCCGCATTTTTATGCCGCTGTACCAGGCACAGGGGAACGACGGGTTCTTTGTGATTGAGGAAGTGGAAGGGAAATAAAGTTAGTAGAAAGCAGTTGTCAGTTTTGAGTTGTCAGTTGTACAAAAAACCGAGAACTCACAACCGCTCTTTTTCATGCAGAACTTCAAAAAACAAACACCAAGCAACAAACAACAGATTGCCGCGTCCTTCGTCCTCGCAATGACCTCTCGAATTAACTGAAAACTCAGGACTCACAACCGACAACCCAAATATTAAGGGACAAATTCAACACAAACCGGGCTCATTATTTCCACCGGCATCAAATGAGGAGCTAATTCTCCCGTTTCTGCATCAATTTTAAAAATGGTCACACTATTGGTATCTTGATTGGCGGCATAGAGAAAATTCCCATTTGGTGAGATGGCAAAATTCCGTGGCGTCTCCCCTTTCGTGGAATAATAACCAATCTCACTTAACCTCCCTGTTTTTTGATTTATCTTAAAAGCAGCTATACTATCATCACCGCGATTGGAAGCATATAAAAATTCTCCCGATGGATGCAAATGAATATCGGCAGCATAACTTTCTTTAGTAAAATTCTCAGGTAAACTGGAGATATTCTGAAGAATTTTTAAGCCACCATTTTCTTCAACTTCAAATCCGGTTATTGTAGAATTCAATTCATTCACTGAAAAAGCAAATTTATTATCCTTCGTAAAGATGAAATGTCTTGGTCCTGCCCCTTTTTTCAGTTTTACAAAGGCTTTTTCTTTCGGACTTAATTTTCCGGATTTTGCATCAAAATTATAAATCCAAATTTTGTCGTTCCCCAAGTCGGCGATATAAGCTGTCTTATTATCTTCGGCAATAGAAACAGAATGAGCATGTGATTTTTCGGGATTTTCTATTTCAATTTTTTGTTGTTTTTCTAAGTTGCCATCTTCACCTCTTTTATACATCATCACAACCCCGCCTACATAATTGGATACAAAAACATAATTTCCTGTCTGGTCAATTTCTATATGGCAGGGAGCGAAACCTGCTGTAGATAACTTTCCTAATTCTTCCAGCTCATTATCCTTATTTCTTTTATAAGAATAAATAAAACCAGAGTCTGCATCGCCACTGCCAAGTTCGCTCACCGCATAAAGATTTTCTCCATCTTTTGTAACTTTCACAAAGCTGGGATTGGTGATTTCTGCTACCGTCTTTACTGGCCTTAAACTACCATTTTTAGGATTTTGTTGCCCTAAAAATATACCATTGGCCTGGCCATCTACATGTCCTTCTTTTTTGGTATAGGTACCAAAATACACCGAATTATTAGAATTATTAGAATTTTGAGCCGCACAACTTACCACGAGCAGCGCAACAAATATCAGTAAAATAGTTCTTAACATTTTAGTTTTTTAAATTAAATAATTATAAAAATAGGTTTCAGCTATTACGGTGAAATTTAAGCTTAATTATTCAGGAAAAAGTCAATCTTAAACATTACAACCATTTTTTCCGTTTAAAATAAAATATCATCAAAACAAAAAGCGTAATCATGATTCCCCATAGCACATAATAGCTGTATTTCCAATGTAGCTCGGGCATATATTCAAAATTCATCCCGTATATGCCGGCAATAAAGGTTAAGGGAATAAAAATAGAGGCCATTATTGTTAAAACCTTCATGACCTCGTTCATCCGGTTACTTATCATGGTCATATACATATCCATAAGGCCCCAGGTAATTTCACGATACAAATCTATATTTTCTGAAACATGTATAATATGGTCATGAAGATCATTTATATANTTCTTGGTTCGCGATTTAATTATGGGGTTATCCATTTTTTCCAATCTGGAAATCACCTCCCGCAACGGGAGTACAGCCCTTCTAATTTTTAAAATCGTACGCTTTAAATCTTGAATTTCGTAGGTAATCTCTTCATTTGGTTTACTCTCAAAAAGTCGTTCTTCCAGGTCTTCCACCTTTTCGGTAATTTCATCTAAAACAATAAAATAATTGTCAACAATAGCATCCAACAGGGCGAAAACCAGGTAATCTGAACCATTGCTTCTTATTCTTCCGTTGGCGCGCTCTATTCTGTCTCTAACGCCATCAAAAATATCCCCGCCGGCTTCCTGAAAACTGAGCACGTAATCTTTTCCCAATACAAAACTGATATGCTCATTCTCCAGTTTTCCGTTGGTTTTAAAATATAACATCTTGGCCACGATAAACAGGTAATCTTGATATTCATCGATCTTTGGTCGCTGACTGGTATTTACAATATCCTCTATAATTAATGGATGTAGTTCATAGTATTTCCCTACTTTTTCAATGTTTTTAGTATTGCTTAAACCATCTAAATTCACCCAGGTTATCCTGTCTGGATGATCAAAATTAAAAGCATCTACCGGCTGTTTGGAATTGAAGCGTTCAAAATGCTCCTTATTATAATCTATAACCTCGAGCAAGGTTTCTGAAGATTTTTTTCTTCCTACATAGGTGACCGTCCCAGGCGCCTGATTTACAGACCTCATCTTTGGCCGCCTTAAACTGTTTCTTATTTTTCTTACCATAAGCGTTCTTTCTCGAGCTAAAGATAGGAAAGTTTTTGTTTTTTAAGATTTAGTCTTTTATCGAAAATGTTCGGGTAAAACGTGTAAATGAATTTTTCGGGATTTATACAATATTACCGTTGTTGGCTACTTTATCATTATATAAGTAAGGGTTATATGTTTTATTTTTTTAACTATCTTTAAATAAGAAATATAACATTTTATTTATGAAGCAATATCAGATTTTAATATTATCATGTCTTCTACTTATTTATTCCTGTGCCACCTTTGATTCAGTAAAAAGTACTGGAAAAATTACTCAAAGCTTAAGTAGTTCTAAAGAAGTTTATAATAATAAGCCTTGTGATATTGATTTTGCCTTTAATGATCAATATAGTGATTACTGCGAAAATTATACATTGAACGACTCAATAAGAATTAAAACTATTGATCTTATGACAGCATATGGTAAAACCCTGGAGCAATTTGTGGAAAAATCAGAGTTTTCAGCAGGAGATCAAATAAGTTTATTAATGGATGGTTCTAACTCCGCAAACTGGACGAGTTTCTCAGGTACTCAAATTGAAGGGACTCAAAAAATATTAAATTCTATTTTTTCGATAATTAATAATGGCATTAAACAGAAAACCCTCCGAAATCTGATTCTAGACAATAATGAATCATTTCAAAAAATAATTAATTCTCTTAGAGATGATCTAATTCTTAGAAAGGAGTTTTATTCTCGTATTACTAAGAATATTGATATTTATATGAATGATGACAGTCAATTAGATGCAGATCGTCGTGAGGTGCTTAATAATGATGATTATAATATTGGATTTGCAAAAAGAAATAGGCTAGATAATATTAATATTAGATTTATTCAAAATAATATTGAAACTGAAATAATTAAAATTAATAATTCTTTAAAACAACTTAGAGCAGCAGGAAACGCTCATGATATTTTAGCAAAGCATTATACTGAAATTGGAACTAAAGACGATTTTAAAGTTTTAGAATTAATTATCAATGATCTTAAGGATATTTATAAAGGATTAAACAAATTAAAACCAGTCGAAAATAATTAAAAATAAATATGGCAAAAGAAGATATAATTAAAAAAACTATTGAAATTTCTGAATCTTATGATGGCATGGCCTCAAAAGTTTTTGAAAACGCTAAATTATTACTTAAGGAGGGATCCATAAGCTATAAGGAATATAAGGAAATAATGGATAATTATTATTTACCTTTAATGAATTATTCTTCCAAAATTCTCATTGATAAAAGTAATTCGATCATTGATGAAATGGAAGAGTATATTGATAAAATTCAAACTTCCACAGAAGAACTTAAAAAAGTGTCGAAAAAGCTCAAAAAGTCAGAAGAAATTTTCGGTGGAATAATTTATCTTCTTGCCTCTGCAGCTTCAATTGCGACTTTCACTTTAGCACCTTCCCGTATAAGTTTTTCAGCAGCATTCAGTACAATATCAACTTCAATCGAAAAACTCAAAGCTTTAACTAAAAAAGATAATAGCTAGTGATATTTTAAAACACTCTAATTTATTCTTTTAAAAATTAATGTGTGAATTGCAGATTTGGTTATTGTACTTTTTACCTAATCCTGTTAAGTACATGACAAAAACGTGAATACATTTATAACATCTTGTTTTAGAGCATTTAAGAAAAGTCCCATGAGGTGGTTCAACCCATATTTGAATATACTCTTCGTCTTCCTTGCATGTTTTTTTATGGGTATGGGCTTTATATTTTCGTGTAAAAAAATCCCCACCTTGTAACACCACACGAAAGCCACCATTACCAGCAACACCAGCTTTTCTATCCGCTCAATATCCTGGAGGTGGGTCTTTTCAATATCGAAACCACTGGACTTCATGGATTTGAAAGCTTATGCTTCTATTTGCCATCTTTGGGCATAGTCTTTTTGTGAGCCCTCCGGCTTGTTGAAAGAAACCAGAATGGGGAAATCAAGTTTACCATCCCTGCTATGTGTTTTTTGCCCGGATAAATAGCAAATACCCTCACAATCTTTGAATAGTGCCTGAACTGGCCCAGGGCCAGGTTGTGGAAAAGGTGGGCTGCTTTTATTTCCTTGTTTTTGTGGGGCAGGAACACTTTGAAGTTGTTGTGGTTGAGGTATCCCAGCCATTGCTGTCCCACAAACTCCCTATCGCCAACGATGGGTTCGATCACGTCTTTTCCAAAGAGCCCGATGAAACCCTCCACCAGATCAATACGTTCCAGAAACGCTGGGTACGCCCCAGAGAGGATTCCTTTTTTGCACCGGCGTCAAAGGCATTGGCGAGTTTCTTGAAACCCACGGTCTGCACCTTGCACAAAGCAATGATAAAGTAAGAGATGAACTTGACACGAGCCAGGTTGACCCTTCCTTTAAAATGGGTATTGAGGATTGAAATTAATTGCGTATTTTTAAGGCAAGCATTGGTTATCTCCATTAGAAAAAATAGGTCAGGCTCTTCTTTTAATATACTGATAATAAATGCTTTACCCTATGTTTTTAACATTTATTTCGTTGATTTTCAGAGGGTTATATTTTTGTCATGTACTAAAAAGATTGATATATAATTTCGAATTATTGTATATCCTCATCTGGAGGAGGAATATTGATTTTTTCGTCTTCTTTTAAAAGTAAAATTTCTTTAAAAGACCTAATTTTTTCAAACTTGTCCTCTTCTAAAATGCCCGAAACTACGCCAAAATCATAAACATTATTTATTATCATCCCTTCTTCTCGAAGGTAATCAAGAATATTATCTATTTCATTCAGATAATTTTCATTAAATGTTATTAGTATATTTTTTTTCAAGGTGTAATTTTTAAGGAGCGATTGACAATCCAACTCCTACATCAATACTTGGTAATGGTAGGCGTCGCGCTGTATTTTTTAGTTCATCCTTTATCTCATATGTGTTTGCCTCTGGATATTTTTCCCATAAAAGCCCTATTATACCTGCTACATGGGGAGTAGCCATGCTAGTCCCTGAAATAGTTCTATTTCTTGTTGGCATTGACCAGGATGAGTATACGGCTACACCTGGTGATGCAATATCAATTTGACCTTCAGGGTTTATCGACCTATTCGAAAAATCTGCAACATTTAAACTAGAATCCAATGCTCCAACGGCGAGAACAGATGGACAATTAGCAGGACTGCTTACAGGAATAAATTGGTTATAAGATCTGCGACTATCATTGCCTGCGGCAGCTACAGTTATTGATCCTTTTGATAATGCAAATTGTACCGCTTTTTCATATGCCAAATCATAACCTTCTCCCGGAAATATTCTTGATCCCAATGACATTGAAATAACTTTACATTCATTATTTACAGCCCAAGTTATACCATTTAGAATCCAGGATTGTGCTCCACTACCTTCATTGCTTAATACTTTGCCTGCATATATAGTGGAGTTTTTAGCAACTCCATATCTAAAATTTTGACTATCCTTATTTCCACAAGCTGTGCCAATGCAATGAGTGCCATGTCCATGCATATCTTGACTTGTTTCATTTGGCACAAAAGATTTTGAAACAATTTTTCTATTAAGAAAATCTGGATGGTTAGCATCAAATCCTGTATCCAATACCGCTATTTTTACATTCTTTCCAGTATAATTAGAATCTAAAACTCTTGTCACATTTATCCCCCAAGTAGCAGGAGTACTTATCCTCTCAGGTATGTCATCAGGAACATATACTATTTTTTCTGGTTGAATTATAAAATCTCTGGAGGCAGATTCTAAAATTTGAATTTGTTCTTCATTTCCATCAATTAGTGCTATTCCTAATTCGTCATAAATCAAGGCATCTGCATCAGAGAAAGACTCTTCATTTATACCTTCGTGAATAAAATCCCTTGAGTTGGCAATTTTAAAATTTAATTTATCTTTAAAAATTTTTTGGGCACTATCAAGACTATTTTTTTTAGTATTTACAACAAGATATCGACCAGTAAAAAGTGGTTTGTCATCTTTTACTCTTTCGTATATCTCATTAAAATATTTTTCAAACGCTTTACCGCGCTCTGTGTTTTCTTTTAAAAATGTTTGTTTTCCTAAAATTGGCTTCCTCATGACGACTGATTTATAGATAATTAAATATAACAACTATTTTAATAATCTGAAAGCATTATAGCCAACCAGTTATATCGTCCTAAAATTACCGTTTATTTCTTAAATATTTCGCGGAGTATGATGTTTTTAGCTTGTTTCATTATCTCTCGAAAGCTGATACAGCAATAATAAACGGCATATAACGACCTCAATCTGCTTTAAGCAAAATAATTGCATTGTTTTATAGGCTATAAATTGTAATAGTTAAAGTTTAAAATAATTTGAATCAGTAAACTTTTAAGCACTTAATTTGGCCCGATTTGAAGCCGTTTCACGCTTTTTTTACATTTTGGGGCTTGCTATTTATATTGAAAATATGCGTTTTCCGAAATACAAAAAAATAGTTAATGTTGTTTATCAGTTAGTTACAATCAAGTCTTTTTTCTTGATTCTATCAGCGTGGCGATCTTGATTCTTTACCGGACAACAGTGAATTTGAATAACGAAGGGGCAACACTAACCAGAAATACCATTTCCTGATCCCCATCATATTTTAAAAGCAAGAATTCATTAAAATTTGCAAACAAAATTCAGTTAACATGAGCAGCTGTTTTCACTGCGGGGAAGCGTGCAAGGAAGATCACATCGTTTTTGAGGAAAAAGATTTCTGTTGCAAGGGTTGCAAAACGGTCTTCGAAATTCTTAACGAGAGCGATCTTACCTATTATTATGACCTTCAGGAAAGGCCTGGAATTTCCCCTGCGCATTCCGAAGGGAAATTCGATTTTCTGGACAATCCCGAAATTGTTGAAAAATTACTGGAGTTTGACGAACGTAATACCCAAATCGTTTCTTTTCTAATTCCTTCTATGCACTGTAGTTCCTGTATTTGGGTGCTGGAAAACCTGGGGAAACTACACGAAGGGGTGAAATCGGCACAAGTAGATTTTCCAAAGAAAACAGCACGAATAAGTTTTTCCTCGGAAAAAATAAACCTAAAAAGTCTGGTGTATCTCTTAAGCCGAATTGGTTATGAACCCTATATCTCCCTGAAGGATTACGATGAAAAAGACCATAAAATAAACCGTAGCCTAATCTATAAATTGGGCGTGGCCGGTTTTGCATTCGGAAATGTGATGTTTCTCTCTTTCCCCGAATATTTTGAGGTTAAAGAATTTTGGTTGGAACAATTTAAATACCTGTTCCGCTGGTTGATGTTTGCTTTTTCCCTTCCGGTAGTATTTTATTCGGGATCAGGTTATTTTATTTCCGCTTTTAAAGGATTAAGAGCTAAAATATTAAATATTGATGTTCCCATAGCCCTGGGAATCGCGGTTTTGTTTATTAGAAGTGCTGCCGAAATTATTTTAGACCTGGGCAGTGGCTTCTTCGATAGTTTAACCGGACTTGTTTTTTTCCTTCTTTTAGGAAAATTCTTTCAGCAGAAAACCTATAGCTATTTGTCTTTTGAGCGCGATTACAAGTCTTATTTCCCAATGGCTGTAACGCGATTGAACAATACAAATTCCGCAGAAAAATCCGAAGAACAGGTACAGGTATATGCCATAAAACCCGGGGACCGCATTTTAATAAGAAATGGGGAGTTAATCCCCATTGATGCTGTTTTAATAAAGGGCGAAGCCAATATAGATTACAGTTTTGTGACCGGGGAAGCCGAAGCGGTTAAAAAAGAATCTGGAGAAACCCTTTATGCCGGGGGAAGACAACAAGGCGGTATTTTAGAAATTGAGGCCGTAAAAGCTATAGACCAAAGTTACTTAACCAAACTGTGGGGTAATGATGTGTTTAAAAAAGATAACAAAAGTGAATTTCAGAGCCTTATCAACCAAATAAGCAAGCGTTTTACCGCCGGAGTATTGAGTATCGCTTTTCTCGCCACTTTATTTTGGCTTTTTTACGATGCTTCTAAAGCCCTAAACGTTTTCACGGCAGTACTCATTATTGCCTGTCCCTGCGCCATTGCGCTGGCTACTCCTTTTACCCTTGGAAATTTACTACGCATTTTTGGGAGGCATAAATTCTACCTTAAAGAAGCCGGGGTTATTGAGCAAATGGCTAAAATAGATTGTCTTGTTTTCGATAAAACCGGTACCATTACCAGCAATAAAAAAACCGAAGTTTATTATGAAGGTTTACAGCTTACTACTGAAGAACAGGAATTATTGAGCAATAGTTTAAGAGCTTCAGGGCATCCTTTAAGCAGACAGTTGTATGAGATTCTGGAAAAGAACAATATTGGAGTTCCCGAAGAATTTGAAGAACTCACGGGCCATGGAATTAGTGCCGGCAACAAGAGCCATAAGATGAAGATAGGCTCGGCTGCCTTTGTTAAAGATTCCCTGGTTACAACAAAAGAAATAGAGCAAAAAACTCTGGATAAATCGGGTTATCTGCCGCAAAGTTTCGAGCGGGTTGAACCCACTGTTGAAAATAAAACCGCGGTACATATTAGCAGTAATCAAGAATATAAAGACTGTTATGTTTTTAAGAATGCGTATCGGGAAGGCCTGGCCAATTTATTTTCTGAATTCAGCAAAAACAAAAACCTGTTCATCCTCTCTGGAGATAATGCGGGAGAAAAGGAGAAATTACAACAATTGTTACCCTCCGAAACCAAATATTNTTTCAACCAAAAACCCGGGCACAAATTAGAATTTATTAAAAAACTGCAGCAAGAAGGTAAATCGGTGATGATGATTGGCGACGGACTGAATGATGCGGGGGCGCTTGCACAAAGTGATTTGGGTATTGCCGTTTCAGAAAATATTAATGTCTTCTCCCCTGCTTGCGACGGGATTTTGGAAGCTTCCAATTTAACCCAATTAGCCAGTTATTTTAAACTTTCAGAAAAAGGAATGCGCATTATAAAATGGAGTTTCGTTTTGAGTCTCTGTTATAACCTTATAGGCTTGAGTCTTGCCGTAACCGGAAATTTAATGCCCGTAATTGCGGCCATCCTTATGCCCCTTAGTTCTATTACTATTGTCGCATTTACAAGCGTGGCAACGAATTTGGCCGGTAAAAAGATTATGAACCACAAAAACAAAACTTCAGCATAAAATAAAAAACAGCCCGGTGTTAGTTTTGGTTTAAAACCTGGAAAAAATCTAAACTTTAACCAATGAAGCGATATTGGTTACCATTTTCACAAAAACTGATCTGCGTCATATTTTTAATTTTAACATAGTTTTAAGTTTGCTAAAATTATTTATCTCACTATGAATATCATTTACCTCTTACTTGCATTAAGTGTACTGGTAGCCCTCATTTTCTTTATTGCCTTTATTATTTCAGTAAAAAAAGGACAATATGATGATGTCTATACCCCTTCGGTAAGGATGCTTTTTGATGATGAATTAGTAAAATCGAAATCCAAAAAATCTAAAACCTCCAAAAACGAGAAATCTAATTAACTATGGAAGTAGAACAGTTTCACTACGACAATAAGATCGTAAAAAAGTTTACAATGGCCACCATCTTTTGGGGTATTGTAGGGATGAGTGTTGGCCTCTTGCTGGCCCTTATGTTTTTGTTTCCCAATATTACCGATGGTATTTCCTGGTTGAGTTTTGGTGCAGTGTGATACCGCTTTTGCTGCTTCTGAACTTTGCCCACCAGAATATACTCATGCATAAATCCACGGTGCTTGAGTCCAATGCGTAAACATTACCATCGACCTTTATTTCAAAATCTTCGTTATAGCAGGTTTTCCTTGCCTTGTCTATCAGGACATAGGCAAATTCTTCAAATATCCTGTAGTCCCTTTTGTCGTTGGCATTCCCCAGATTACGCCTGGAAACGGTATTGCCGAATCCCAAATGATAAAATTTTGATCGTTGTGGTTCTAGGCTCAACATAAGGTCCCGCATACTTTCCCGCGCGGTTAATTGTCCAAAGACCATAATCAGCATCTGGTTCCAGCAGGTTAAACCCTTGATGTATTTATTGCCCTGGTACTTTTCTACAATCCCATCAAATTTCCGGCGAGGCAAAAACTCGGTAAGTTGTGCAAAAACATATTTTCCTTGGTTCATGATTTTTTGACGAAAATGGCATTTTTTTCCATTTCAAATCGTCACGTAACAAAAAAGATCGTCAAACCCCACCAATGGCCGCATAAGAACTTTGTGCTTTTTAGTTTCTTCGCCCACTAATGTTAAATTAGCTTTAATTTTAATTATACCGTCATAGAAAATAATTGCGTATCCGGTTTTTGAGCCTGCATTTTCAAGTCGAACGCCATACAAATGTTACGAACAAAAGGCCTTCCTTTTTCCAGAACTTTTAAGCCGTTTTCCAAAAATGTAAGCAATCCGTCTTCTTCCATTTCTTTTAAGTTTATGAGCACTTCAGGCAATTCTTTAAAATAATTTTCTGACGCTTCCCAGCTGGTTTCCAAATTGCACATAATATTTAGGATATGCTTTCTAATAATCAAATCTTCTTCGCTTAAAATATGCCCTTTAACCACCGGGATAACTCCCTGGGCTATTCGGGCTTCATAAGCTTCTACCGTTTTATCATTCTGGGCAAAACCATACCAGCTGTCGCTAATTGCCGAGACGCCCAAACCAATCATAGAAGTTCGCGAAGAAGTGGTATAACCCATAAAATTTCTGTGCAATTCCTTTTTCTCCACTGCTTTATATAAAGAATCGGTTTTCAGCGCAAAGTGATCCATGCCTATTTCCACATAACCTGCGGCTTCCAACATTTGTTTTCCGGTTTCATACATTTCACGCTTTTCGTTGGCCGTAGGCAAATCGGCTTCTTTAAAGCCACGTTGTCCGTTTCCTTTTATCCATGGCACGTGAGCGTAACTATAAAAGGCAATCCTATCGGGCATTAATAGTTTAGTTTTCTCTATGGTTTCAATAATATGCTCTTTATTCTGAAAAGGTAAACCAAAAATGATATCGTGCCCCACAGAGTCAAATCCCGTTTCCCTGGCTTGTACTGTGGCCCTTTCTACATTGGCGAAAGGTTGGATTCTATGAATCGCTTTTTGCACTTTTTCATTATAATCCTGCACGCCATAACTTACCCGTTTAAAGCCAAGTTCGGCCAGCCCTTCTAAGTGCTCTTTTGTCGTGTTGTTTGGATGTCCTTCGAAACTCAATTCGGCGTCGGGATGTTTGTCGGCTTTGCTAAATAATTTATTCAGTAAGCGTTTAAGATTCTCTGGTGCGAAAAAGGTGGGAGTACCACCCCCAAGGTGAACTTCTCTAATTACAGGACGCTCACCCAGCAAGTCCAGGTACATGTCCCATTCCTTAAGAAGGTTTTCAATGTAAGGAGATTCCACCTCGTGTTTTTTGGTAATGCGCTTATTACAGCCGCAAAAAGTACAGAGACTCTCACAAAATGGCAAATGTAAATAAAGACTGATATTTTTGTTCTCTTTAAAACTGCGCAACAAACTTTGTTGCCAGGCAGTTGGAGAAAAGCTTTGCTCATCCCAGTAAGGCACCGTCGGGTAACTGGTATATCTTGGCCCGGGAACATTATATTTTCTGATTAAACTATTGGACATAATAAAAATTTTTACAAAGTTAGAAACTTTGCTTCCGGCTCAATATGAGCATGATCACGTTTAAACACAAGAATTTGGAAAGAGATTATTCGAGCTAATTTATTTCAAGAAAACTTCATTGTATTTTTGGTTTTTCTAAGGCAAAACCCTTACTTTTCTTAAATGAATTCAATATGAAAAACCGCATAGCAAATCAGTTTCAGGGCTTTTTAAATACGCCCCCGCTTTGGCGGGATTCTCTTTTAGGGCTGCAACAATTTCAGCTTCCCAAAAATCACTTGAATTTAGAAAATCTGGAAACTGAAATTCCTTCCCTGGCCAGTAATTTTGTGCTGGGAAAAAGAATGGAAAGCTTTTTTGAACTGTACATTAAAAAACATCAGCGGTTTAAATTACTGGCAGGGAATATTCAAATAAGTCGGGAAAAAATTACGCTTGGCGAACTTGATTTTTTGCTGAAAGATAAAGTGCAAAATAAGGTATTTCACATAGAAATGGTCTATAAGTTCTATGTGTACGATCCCGATTTTCCCAATGAAATGCAGCGCTGGATTGGTCCCAACCGAAAAGATACTTTTTTACGGAAACTTGAAAAATTGAAGCAAAAACAGTTTCCATTGTTGTTTAAGCCTGAAACAGCAACACTTTTAAAATCTTTAGGGCTGAATCGGGATGAGATTATACAACAAACGTATTTTAAAGCGAATTTATTCGTTCCTCAAAAACTTCAGCAAAATTGTTTTTCAAAAATCAATACAGATTGCATTGCGGGAAGCTGGGTTCATTTTGAAGAATTCACTTCAGCAGCATATTGGGATTTCGAGTTCTTTTCTCCTAAAAAACAAGATTGGCCAATATCCCCTGAGTTTGGAGAAACCTGGGTTACACATTCAGAAATAATAAAGGAGATAAAAGAACATTTTCAAATGAAAAAGTCCCCACTTATTTGGGTAAAGAAACCAGGAAATAAATTTGAACGCCTTTTTGTTGTTTGGTGGTAAACCTTTCAGGTTTTTAAAAGTTCTGGTAAACACTACAGAATTGTTTTATTCCCATTAAATTTGCAATCCAAACCGCAAGTTTTGTCATGCAAGAAAAAACTAACGAAGCTATTAAAGCCTCCTGGCTTAGTATTCTAGGGAATGCTTTGTTGGCCATCGCAAAATTTATAACTGGGATTTTTGGCAATTCTTATGCCTTAATTGCCGATGCCATAGAATCTACCACCGATGTATTTTCTTCATTTTTAGTACTCCTGGGCTTAAAATATTCCAGCCGTCCGCCCGATGAGAACCATCCCTATGGCCACGGAAAAGCCGAACCTTTAATGACCTTTGCCGTTGTGGGATTTTTGGTGTTTTCTGCGGGCTTTATCGCTTACGAAAGTATTCGGCATATCCAAACCCCACATAAAGTTCCCGAACCTTATACGCTAGCAGTGCTTGCCGTAATTGTAATTATCAAGGAAGTTTTTTATCGAAAAATTTCAAAAAAAAGTGATGAAACCAAAAGCACTTCTTTAAAAGCTGATGCCTGGCACCATCGTAGTGATGCCATTACTTCCCTTATGGCTTTTATCGGAATTTCCATCGCCCTTTTTATGGGAAAAGGCTACGAAACCGCCGATGACTGGGCAGCACTTCTCGCTTCAGGCNTTATTCTTTACAATGCCTATCTTATTCTTAGGCCCGCCCTGGCAGAAGTTATGGATGAGCATATGTATGATGAATTCATTGCCGATATTCGCGAAGTTACTGCAAATGTGCCGGGAATTTTGGATACCGAAAAATGTAATGTGCGAAAAACGGGAATGGTTTATCACGTAGATCTCCATATTATCGTAAAATCGGAAATTAGCGTAAAAAAAGGCCACGATATAGCGCACGATGTGAAAAATGAACTCCTCGTCCATTTCCCGGAAATTTTGGACGTTCTTATTCACGTGGAACCTAATGAAATTTTCTAGTGTTATGTTAGGCT
>JGI1221J11331_1000392_pt1 | contig 14441 bp, 19 predicted proteins | sample LakVidmifraction_4_FD_11331 | JGI IMG/M metagenome (IMG submission 11331) | reverse complement strand
GCAAGTACAAGCTAGGTGGTATGATGGAGATAGAAAAGCGTTATCTAAGCCTAAAATATGCAGAAACTTAAATGCGATACTTGCCACCGCCTACGCCACCGCAAGAACCTATGCAGACAATGCGCCTTAGAATGCGAGATGTGGCACACCATGCTCTATCTGAACAATCCCTCCAAGATACTATCGGTCATAGACTTAAAGGCGATCGAGGTAGCCAGAAAGAAAGCCAAGATAGGTAAACACCGTGCCATCGACTTCGTTCTGCTGTACATGGCGGCACTAAGGGTACTATGAGATTTATTATTAACCAGAACCCGATACCAAAGGCAAGGGCNAGAGTAACNNGNTGGGGNACATACACCCCNNAAAGAACCAAAGATGCAATGGAAGCTATTGCGCTTGCTGTCAGACAGGACAAAGAATGCCCCAGAAAGCCACTACAAGCCCCTCTAAGCGTTGATATAACCTTTTTGGTAGCAATGCCCAAATCATGGTCAAAGAAGCGCAGAGAGGAGAGCACAGGCGCACCGTGCATAAACCGTTCCGACATCGACAACTACTGCAAGACGATCCTTGACGCTCTCAATGGAATCCTCTGGATAGACGACAGTCAGATTTACAAGCTCACCGCTAAAAAGCTATGGAGCATTAACGGCGCAAGCGATATAACCATTTGGTAAACTATGACTATCACTAATTTTACTTGGACACTGGAGGGCTACAAAAACAGACTGTATTGCTATTACTGCAAAGCTGACGCAACTCATACCAATAAGGTAAACATCAATGGATACGGATGCTCGAACTGTAAAAACTATAATAACTATGAAAATCTCAAAAAAACAGAAAGCAATCTTTGCAAAGAATAACATCGCACTCCTACTAGCAACAGGCGCAGACCCCTCCAAGATACTCAAGGAAATAATAGAAATAGAAGCCTACCTAGGACTAGACGGATACCCTACAGCAGAGCAGACCTACGCACATGCTATACTATAAACATATGCAAGCAATATCGCTATCATGGACCGAGCACAGAAAATCAGGCGATAAGCCACAACATGTTTTTCTCGTAAACAAAGAAGCCTTAAAGAGATGGGTCAAAGACTTAGAAAAAACAGGCAATGTATCCGACATCAGATACGACCATTCTCTACTATGACATGCGATGTGTGCAATAAGACTATCGATGGCGTAACATACCACGGATTTTTCAGACACATGTGCTCAGAGGAATGCTGGCGCAAAGCACAGAGCGAATACAAGCCCACAAACAAAGGTGGCAATGACCCAACCGCTAAAAGCTAAACCCCTTCCCCACCGAGCAAGCACCCACAAATAAAGCTCAGGGGGGTTCAAAGAGGGAAGGGAAGTGGTCGCAAAAACTAAACATATGCCAAAAACAAACCCCAACGGAGCGAACCAATGGCAACTAGATCCCAGACAGAAAGAATGCTGGGAATACTACACAAACCCCAAGGGAGTTACATTTGGTAATGCAACACGATCAGCGATGAAAGCAGGCTATACTGACGGAACAGCAGACACTATAACTACGACAGAATGGTTTATTGGAAGATTGTGGAGGCTGAATGCTACATTTACAGGCGAAAGAAAAATCAAACAGTTGATGGAACTAGACCTCAACAACGGAGGAGATAAGGTTGATGTAGGAGTAGCAAGAATCCAAGCAGACCTAGCCAAGCTACTCGTAACGACACAGGGGAAAGATCTAGGATATTCAACCAGACAGGAGATAGCGTTAGAGCCAGACACAGAAACCAAAGAAGAACTAAGCGCATTATCAGATGAGGTAATCAAAATCAGAGAAGCATTTGAAACCAAGCTAAAACAAAAACTTGCTAAACTATGAGCTTTCTAACATTCATCGTAGGAATCATTCTAGGATTCGTCATTGCGCCAGAGTCAGTTGCGAATGAGCGTGTACGCAAAGTGATACAAGCACTCAAGCCAAGAGCTAAGCCAGTGATACTAAAGCCAAACACTACAGACAAAGAGGAAGCAAAGATTACGGAGATATTCGGCATTAACGAGTAATATGTACGAAGAGTTCAATCCGTCTAAATGCAAAGCGAACAAATGGCACGAATGGAAAGTGCTACGCTCAGTCGATAACATGCAAAGAGAAGCGTGTGTATTCTGCAAAGAGTGCAGATGGTTCAATGTTCAAGACAATGACACTTACAGGCTAGCGCACATGCGAGCATTCGCTCAGCCATACGGATATACAGAAAAGCTATACCGTAGCATACACGGAGACGATGCCGCGAAGAAGATGGACAGCCACATACTNAGCAAGGATTTGAGCAAAGCCAAACAAAAGGATTTACAGGAGGCATATGACACAGAGATGGCACTAGACAAAAAAGGCTCGGTAACAATATAAAATGAAACTCAGCGACATCTCCATTATTGCTTGGTTAAGCGAGTACCACATCAAAACAGAAACAGGGAAGCCATACGACTTGGTAGACCATATGTTTTGGTTTGATATCTTGAGAGACATGCATCCAAAGCAAGTGTGGCTAAAGGCCGCACAGGTAGGAGGTTCAATCGCGGCCATCTATAAGTTCCTGTGGTGCGCTGAGAAGCTGAAAATGAATGTAGCCTACACGCTACCGACCGCAACCGATGCAAGAGACTTTGTCAGTGGTAAAATAGACCCCATCATTCGGAACAACCCTATCCTGCAATCCTATGTAGACGAGAAGGACAGCGTAGAGCAAAAACGCATAGGACAGAACACGGTTTACATAAGGGGGACATGGACTGAGAGAGCGGCGCTATCATTCTCAAGCGACCTAAACATTCATGACGAGCTAGACAGAAGCAAACAAAGCGTGGTTCAGCAGTACGCATCACGCCAACAGCATTCACCGCATAAGTGGGAGTGGATATTCTCAAACCCTTCATCTGTAGGTGCAGGCGTAGATGTAGCATGGCAGAAGTCCGACCAGAAGGAGTGGATCATCACCTGCAAAGACTGCAAGCAAAAGCAGATTCTCTCGTGGCCAGACTCAGTAGACCTGGGCCGAGAGGTTTATGTTTGCAAAGCCTGCAATCAAGAGCTATCCGACAGGAATAGATCCGTGGGCTATTGGAACGCCATGAAGCCAGAGAACACAGAGTGGAGCGGTTACCACCTAAGCTTGCTGATGGCCCCATGGACTCCAGCTTCATACATTGTAGAGATGTACCGCACTAAAAGCCCCGAATACTTTCACAACTTCGTACTCGGCTTACCGTATGAAGGATTGGGCGGAAGGCTATCCGAGGCGGAGTTTATGGATAATTTAGACGATACTCCTTACGCCATCGAAGCGCCTATTGTGATTGGCTTAGATACAGGTCTGCCTAACTGGTATGTGGTAGGTGGCAACCAAGGGCTATGGTCAGCAGGTAAATGCGATGGATATGATGATATTAGACAAATGTTAGATAGATGGCCTAAGTCGGTCGTGGTATCAGACCAAGGCGGAGACCTTCACGGTATTAGACAACTGCAAGAGGATTACCCAGGCAGAGTGTTTCTTTGCTATTATAGGATGGATCGCAAGACCATGCAGTTGGTTACATGGGGGAAGGGCGATGAATCGGGGAAGGTGGTCGCAGACCGTAACAGAATCATTCAGCTAGTGATGGATGAGTTCAAGGCTAAGAGTATCCCGCTAAAGGGCAACCAAAAGGACTGGTGGGAGGCATGGACTCATTACGCTAATGTTTATCGAGTAACGGAGGAGGATTCAGTGGGGCAAGAGCGGTTTGTGTACCAAAGAAGCGGTGCAGACCATCTAGTACATGCTATCTCGTACTGGAGAATCGGAATGGATAAGTTCGGCATGAGCCAAGCGGGGTCAGTAAAGCCTGATACGGAGTTTATGCGAGGTATTGGATCGTCTTATGCGATCGACCCTATGGTTGGAGGCATGCCCGCCAACGCATTCCGTGGAGTTAAGCCACCTAAAGACTGGAGAGATGTATGAAGATAATCAACTGGCAGGAGATACTGATAGAGCACAATGACCTGTTTGTAGCCCTGCTAGATAGCGGGATATTAGACATGCGCAATGGCTCTATCACCATGCACTACGACAAGGACGGAGCACTACGCAAGATTGACAGATTGCAGACCACTTTCAAAAATTGACATCGTAATATAGTCTATGCGATAATGGAGGCATAAAACTCCACATCTCTACAAGAGACGGATTAAATATCTGTCTTTTATTATTATGGGGATTGGGATCAAACGATCAGAAACAGGAGGAAGTGGCTCAGCCGCCGCTAAACTGATAAGAGATGTCGGTACTTTATTTTCTCCGTTCAACAAAGCTAAGGGAGGATCGACAGAAATAGATGAGCTTGGAGCGCCTGAGCCTGTTTTGACTTTGAAAATGGATGACGAGGAGCTTTTAGGGCTGGCGAAGAACTGGGAGGAGCAATACACAAAATACTCAGCGAAGATTGTAGAAAAGCAGAAGACGAATAAAAAGTATTGGCTAGGACATCACTACGGATTCGATATCGGAGAGCATAGACAGGTAGATAATGTCATTTTTAAGTCTGTTGAGACACTACTGCCTATCATCTCACGGCAGAACCCAGACCCTTATGTACTAGCGCAAGATGTGCAGATTGCGGACGATGTAGCCAAGGCTATTGAGGATATCTCAGACCGAGAGGCACTGAAGACTAAAATCAAGAAGGGCGTGCGACACTGGGCTATTTATTACATTTCAGCCACTAAGATTTCGTGGTCAGCTAAGAAGGATGCCATTCAGTACGAGCTAGTACACCCAGACGACCTCATACTAGACCCTAACGGTAACTTCGAGGGTGGAGAGTTCCTAGGAAGGTTTATCGGGCACAAAAAGAAACAGGAGGCTAAAGACCTAGCCGTGATGTTCTCGGATAAAGCCGACCTTATCAAAGAGTTCGTGGGTAAAAACATGGGTACGATGATCCCTACTATCGAATGGTGGACTGACGAATATGTGTTCTGGACGATGGGAGATAGCATAGTTCTCGACAAACGGCAGAATCCGCACTGGGACTACGATTCACCAGTTGAGCAGATGGATGAGTTCGGAGAATCGACAACGACATCAAGAGAAGGATTCAATCTATTCGACACACCTAAAAAGCCTTTCTCTTTCCTAAGTGTATTTAACCTTGGCAAGCACCCGCACGACGAAACAGGCCTTATCGAGCAAGCGATACCGTTGCAGGACATGGTGAACAAGACCGCACGGCAGATCGACAAGAATGCAGACGATGCCAACAGTGGGTGGATCTTCAACAGCCAATTCAACGAGGACGCTGGTAAACAGGCACTATCCTCTCTCCGCAACGGTGGAGCGATCATTGCGCCTACAATCAACATTAACGAGAGCGTTACTCGCATCCAATCCCCTTCTCTCCCTGAGTATGTGTACAGGCAGAAGGTAGACGCTGCTACCGAGATTGAGAACATTATTGGTACTAGAGGATCATCTGCATCGGGTATCGCATCAGAGCGCACCGTGCAAGGTAAAATCGAGATCAAGCAATCGGACTCAGACCGTGTCGCTCTAATCGTGGAGCATGTCGAGCAGATGGTGGATTACTTGTACAACTACACGGCACAAATGATATTTACCTACTACGATGCCCAAGACTTGCGAGATGTACTAGGCGAGGAGCGAGGAGTGGCACTAGAGCAGTACATGGATGAGGGACAGCTAAACGGACTGCGCATCTCGGTAAAGGAAGGATCGCTTATACCGCAAGACCCGCTACTACGGAGAAATGAAGCTATCGAGCTATTCCAGCTCGGAGCACTAGACCCAGTAACGATGTTCGAGCGCATGAACTTCTCAGATCCAAAGGAAGCGTCAAGGAGACTACTGCTCTATAAGACAGACCCAGGCGGACTTCTAAAGGAAGGCGCTGGCGGTGGAGAGCAAGAGCTACCTCCTGAGATGGTAGAGGGAATGCCACCTGATCCGAATCAACCCCTAATCTAAAAATATGTACGATGAAGAAGAATACAGCAAAAAATGTATCGAGGCTCTCCGCAAGGTGGATACGAAAGCAAAAACAACCTTGAGCGAGAAAACACTTGTAGGAGAGGAGCGTGAGGGTTCGATGGCTTGCCGTCTAGCTAGCAAGCTATTCCGTGAGGCTATCGATTCCTATGAGGACGGATCGATGGAATGGCCTGAGATGGTAGATGACCTCCACAAGACCTTGAAGGTGATCAAACCACAGGACTACTCGTAAATCATAATATGTCTTGTTCTCGGTTAAGACACTAAAGATAAACCTGCGTAAAAATATGCTCAACGATTTATTTGCGGAAGTTCCGAAGGAAGGTGGAAACATCGACTTGACAGAACTAGAGGAAGAGACAACTCCAGAGTCGCAAACTGAAACAGTCGAACCGAAAGAAGATGCGCCATCGCAGGAGGGCGTAGAGGCAGAGGAAGCGGAAGCTCCCAAAGCTGAAGATACTCCTGAAGAAATTAACATCCCATTTCATAAACATCCTCGCTGGATACAGAAGCAAGACGAGATCCAAGAACTGAGGACTCAGCTAGAAGAGTTCAAGGCTCAATCACTGCAATCTCCAACAGCAACTGTTAAACGAGGAGTACCAGAACACTTACAGCCTGTATTCGGAGACAATGTCGAGGCCTACGAGGCCATGGAGAAAGAGATGAATGCAAGAGCGATAAGTGCGATGGAATCGAGACAAAAAGAAGTAGATCTCANGGCCAAGGCTGAAGAAGCTAAAAACCAAGAGTTCGTTAAGTGGGCAGAGACGGAGCTATCGGACATAGGCCAAGCGATTGGCAANAACCTGAACGACCCAAAGAGCACTGTACGAAACCAGATACTAGATATCTGCGACAAGTATGGCGTAGTGGATTCTCAAGGTAGACCGAACTTCCANAAGGCTCACGAGTTACATAANCAACTCTATCCGAANGNTGTTTCACGNGAAACGCTGGACGAAAAGAAAAAGATCGCAGCTAAAACTGACGGCAAAACATCAGCACAGGGANGCGANATCAGCAATGTAATCACNTCNTCAAAGCTCAGAAATACTAATATTAAATCATTCTTTTAAGAANTAACCATTTATGTCAGTTCCCAATCGAGTTGCAAATGCAACGCAGAACTACCTAATGCCAAAACTTGTTGAAGGTGTACTAACAGGAAATGTAGGACTATCTTACTTCCTAGTACGCTCTAAAGCAGGAGTATGGCGAGGTGCACAAGTTGAAGTACCTTTCAAGCACGCAGTGAACACTAACGGTGGATCATTTAGCGGATTTGACACGCTTACATCAGCAGCAGTAGACAACACAATCAAATTAACTTATGACGCTAAGTTCAACTACCAAGATGTATCTCTTGCTAAGACTGACCTAGCTTTGAACGACACTGAGGAAAAGGTAGCAGATCTTATGGAGCGACAGGTTGCTTCTGACACGCTTGACCTTGCAGATCGTATCGGTACACAGTTCTATGGTAACGGTACAGGTAACAGTGGAAAGGACATCCTAGGACTTGGAGCTATCGTTGACGATGGTACAGCAGTAGCTACAATCGGTGGTCAGTCTAGAGCTACTTACAGTGGTCTTCAGGCTCGTGTAACAGCTTCAGGCGGAGCTTTGACTCTGGCTCAGCTTTACGCTCTATCAGACGCAGCTACAGAGGGTTCACAGCGACCAGACATCATTCTTACGACTAAGACAGTTTTCTCGCTTTACAACCAACTTCTAACACCAAACGAACGGTACACTGTACCAATGAACGGACGAGATAAGATGTACATGCGCACAGGTGCAGAACAGCTTGCTTTCCGTGATGCTCCAATCTTCTCAGATTCTAAGTGTACGGCTGGTACTTTGTTTATGCTCAACTCTAACAGCATGGAGTTCCAAATCTTGCCTAATTGGCCAGAATCAGAACCAGTAAACTTCGCCGTAGAAGAAATGGAAGGAGTGCCTAGCCCTGGAGTGCCTAAAGGACTTGGATTCCACTGGACAGGATGGAGCAAGCCAGTGAACCAAGAAGTAGTAACAGGACGAGTTATCCACACTGGAAACTTCGTAGTAAAGAGCCCTCGATACAACGCTAAGCTCACAGGAATCACATCAATCTAAACTCACTCTTAACTATATATATGGCTAAGATTGAAAACTACATTCCGTCCGTTGCACGATTCGGGCTTACCACGGACAAGGCAGCTACATTCGGATCTACTCTAGCGGTAACTGGTCCAATCACTAGTTCGAGCATGGTAGGTACTACAGGAGCTTTCTCGGGAGAGGTTACTGCAGCGTCTGGTACATCGGTAACGGCAGGTGGAGCTGACGCTATCAATATCGGCGCAGCGGATGCGGTAAAGATTATCTTCGGATCAGGCGTGCCTTCGCTCGCTGCACCAAAAGGTTCTCTATACCTTCGCACGGACGGATCTTCAGCATCGACTCGTATGTATGTTAATACAGATGGGTCTACAACATGGACAAGCGTAACTACGGCGGCTTAATAAACACATAACTACAAGTAATATGCCAGGAGCAGGAATTACACAGGTATCTTCTACAGACCTCCGATCTAACAGCGACTCTACTGAGGGAGTTAGCATCGGGACATATGTACAAGACGATCTAGGACGAGGTTTCCGATTTTGCAAAGCAGGAGCGGCAAACCTTGACCCAGGAAAACTAACAGTAGCAGCGACAGTCGTTGCCAACCACGAGAACATCGCCGTAGCAGCATCAGCAGCTATCGGAGTTTCTCAAATCACGGTAACTCTAGGAGCTACAGCAGCTACTGAGAACCAATACGCAGACGGATTCATCACAATCAACGATGCAACAGGAGAAGGTATCTCTTACCGCATTAGTGGTCATGCAGCAGCAGCGCTATCAACAGCGCTAGTTGTAACGCTAGCAGAGCCAATCAAGGTTGCTCTAACGACTTCTTCTGAGGCTTCGCTACAAGCGAGCCCATGGAGCGCAGTTGTTATCTCAGCAACGGATCAGCTTGATCTGCCTACAGGTATCCCTAATGTAACAATCACAGCAGGACAGTTCGGGTGGTTGCAAACTAAAGGATTCTGCGCAGCACTAGCTGACGAGACTCTAGCGGTCGGAACTACATTAACAATCGGGACTGGGGTTGCAGGTGCGGTAGAAGCCGCAGACCTTATTGGAGAGCCTATCGTTGGTATGGCCGTCCAAGCAGGAGTTGACACTGAGTACCGAGCAGTAATGCTAAGCCTAGACTAAAGTTATATGGGAGGGTTAATCCCCTCCCTTTTAACAAAATTATAACCTAAACTATGACTATATTTTTCAACTGGACGGCGGAGGACTTCACACATGCATGGGACGGAAAACCTTTCACATTTACGGCGGGAGAAATCTACCGCAAGGTAATTACCGATGTGAACGGAGATGACATACTACTCACTCCAGTCATCGCGGAACATTTCGCAAAACATTTATCTGACAAGGCGATGATCATGGAGGGAATTGCTCCAGGGCGACTAGATGAGAAAGAGCGATTTATTGCCAAAGCACTCGAAGCGCCTGAAGAAGTAAAGGTTGCTAAGGTAGAACCAAAGGCCACTACTAAAAAGGAAATTATCTAGACTATGAAACTGTTTGGCACAGTCGACAAAACACAGACAACGAAAAAGAAAATCGAGCGGGTCAATAAAGACCTGCAATCTGTTGATTTGAAGCGACAAGTCGAACGCAACCGTTTCGTGGAGGAAAAGAAAGTACAGCTACTAGAGATTGACACCTTGCGAGCTGAGATTACCCACACGGAGGAGCTATTAGCTAGAACACGGCTAGAGGGGCTACAGGCAATAGAACAGGACAAGCGAACGAATGCGGAGGAACTCAAAGCCCTTCCAGCCATACAAGAGGAAGCAATAAAGGCGCAGAAAAGGCTACTAGAACTCACTCAGATCGTTTTATTGCGGGTAGACGAGGTACAAGTCATCTTAAACAACACAGAGGCTACTTATAAGCTATCTAGCAGGCTACGAGAAAACTGCGAGCAAGAGCTAAGCCACTCGCAAAACTTGCTACAGTGCGCAAGGCAAGCGGATGCAGTCGCACAGAGCGAGGTTGCCCAGATAAGCAGGATACGGCAATCACTAGAGCGAGAGCTAGAATCAGTTGGTTTGCTCAAGACAAAGTTTGTCGAGGAAATCGTCAGCCAAGAGCTAGAGATAGACAAAAAGAAAGCGTGGATTGACGAGATGATTAAGGCGATCGAGCAGGAGAAGAAGCTACTGCACAGCGCCAAGGCCAAGCTAAAAACTCAAAGAGAACAGTATGCCAAAAATTGATGACAATAGCCACTGCGTAGTGATGGGATATCACGCAGGTACAGATGCTCCGGTTCCCTTCTCTATCGACAATGTTACAGGATATCTACGAGTGAGCTTGGGCTTGCACACTGGAGCACCTCAAGCATATGCGCCAACGGTTGATGCGAACAATAACGGCACTGCATTCGGGGTTGATGCCACTGGAACGCCAAGAGCACTCATTACAAACACTAACGGCAGCCTACGCTGCATAGAATAATATGGCGAACCAAAACGCAAAGATTGATGACAACAACAGGCCAAGTCTAGTCGGCATAGACGAAACTTCTGGCGAGCGAAGGCGCATACTCACCGACTCTACAGGTGCGGTTAAGGTTGTTGTGGATTCGATTACTGCGACATTTTTAGATTTATCAGATACGCCTANCACATACCTAGGACAAGCNGGAAAGNNTGNNAGTGTCAATGTAGCCGAGNACGGTCTAGATTTCACGGCAGGCGGTGNNGGNGGTGATGTGGCTGGNCCAGCAAGCTCAACGGATAACGCNNTTNCACGATTNGATGGNNTTACAGGTAAAATNATNCAAAATGGCGTGGTCGTAATTGGCGATACAGGCTCAGTAACACAGGTTGCGGATGTTTCCCTTAACGGCTCAACTAGTGGTGCGACAATCGTACAGCCAACAGCCGTTGCATCGGGTACTCTCACGCTTCCAGCCGCTACTGATACGCTAGTCGGTAAAGCAACGGCGGACACTTTTACCAATAAGACCTTTGACGCTAATGGAACAGGTAATAGCATCACGAATGTAGACCTAACGGCGGACATCATAGGGACTCTACCAGTATTGAACGGTGGAACTGGCGTAACTACCTCGACAGGTACAGGCGCAACGGTTCGAGCTACAAGCCCAGCTCTCGTAACTCCAGCCCTCGGAACTCCTGCATCTGGAGTGATGACGAATGTAACAGGAATCCCAGTCGCAGCTCTTGCGGATGGTACAGACGGAGAACTCATCACATGGAGCGCAGCAGGTGTGGCTACTACAGTGCCAGTGGGTACGGCTACGCATGTCTTGACCTCTAACGGTGTTGGTACAGCCCCAACCTTTCAAGCGGCGGCAGGCGGTGGCGCTGGCGCATGGACGGTCGTAGGTAGCGGAACGCTCAGCTCTGCGAGTACAACACTCTGCGATGTAACAGGTATCACTGGCTACAAGGCTTTTAGAATAAAATTGGGCGTAGTAGCAAGCTCAGGCAACGGCGCAGGTATAAGTGTTAGATTGAGATTGAATAATGATACTGGATCAAACTACTCACACCTAAGAGTATCAAACGCTGAGACCGATACATGGAGTGGCGCAACTACTTCATCACAAACCAGCATGAACTTGAGCGATAGCCAAAGCATAGCCGCTGACACTCAAGGGGAGTTTGTAATTGACATCACAAAAACTATTAACGCACAGCGTGCATTCGTGCGATGGAGACAGCAAAACACAAACGCCGCAGGGACATTCTATATTAACTACCTTGCTGCTGGTGTTTGGGATAATACCGCAGACCAAATCTCAAGAATAAATATCGCCATGTTCAGTGGAGCGGACACCTTCGCAATCGGCTCGCTTTATGTAATCGAGGGATTGGTAGTCTAATATGTCAAAAATCGTAGGAGAATCCATAGACATTAACCTCGTAGAGAGGAAATACGGTGATGTAATCCATTACCAGCTTTTGGGTGCAGATTCTGCTACGGCTGCTAACTATACGACCATTCCATTCATCACACAGACAGCGATAGAGATTATCAGCATAAGCGCATCATGGACAACGGCAAGCACTTCAGGAACGCTACAGGTTGAGCGGTTGCAAGGCACAGAAGCCCCTGGAGCTGGAGATGACATCATGGCTACAACGATCAGCACGGCAGGAACAGCGAATACAGTCGTAACACGGCAAGGCAATAACCTCACGGCATTCAGACAACTAGAACAAGGCGATAGGTTAGCTATCGAGGATGCGGGAACGCTAACCAATCTAGCGAACTTGCAAATCACTATTTATTACAAGCCTCGTGGTCGAGGAGATTACAGATAATATGCCAAGCGTCAATAAGAGTTTCATCAGATTTTCAGCAGAGGACTGGATACAGGGCACATCACCCCAATATGGTTCAACTTTGACGACTTTGCCTAATATGGGCACTGGTGGAAACACTTTGCTAAACGCTATCGACCCTTTTCGAGCTATTGGCTATCTTCTTCCATCACCAATGCCGGAAGCGCCAACCAATGTCAGCGAAATCTCGGCGGCACTTATAGCGGGCGTGTCAGGTGTTGAGAGCAATACCAATTATTTCTACGCACTAGAGCAAGGCGCAAAGTTTCATCAAATTGATATCTCGACCTTCACGGTTAGCAACACTGGATCATGGCCACATACAATCTTAGGGACTGGAACTATTACAGGTAATGACGCTATCGAATACAGCGTGAACATCTCCAGCACTAGAGAAAAGTGCTTGTTTTACTCATACAATGACGGCGGTGCTGCATGGAATATCGGACGCTACAGGCTAAGCGATGGGACTTTTGATGACGATTGGTTGACTACCGTGCCAACTAATGCGCCAACGACTGCTCTTAACACAAATCCTCATCCGATGATCCGTGGAGCTAATGATATTCTGTATGTAGGAGATGGGAATGTCTTGCAAGGTATTGACGGAGCTAACGGAACAAATGGAACTTACATCGCAGGCTCTCTAACGCTACCAGCCGATTACATCATCACATCCTTCGCCAAGACGGACAGCTTTTTAGTGGTATTCGCTTACCGCTCTCTAAAGGGGGCAACGCTTGTCCCAGATACTGACGGCGGATCACAGGACGCTACAGCCTTCTTCTGGAACTATATAGACCTAGACCCAACCTTCGTCATGCCACTTAATGACGATTATGTAACCTGCGCATTTTCTTATAAATCCACAATCGGTTGCTTTACCGCAGGAGCAGATTCGGCAAGAGAGGCGAACGGCGTTGACAGAACTCCTCGGCTCAAGCTTTTCGATGGGACTGAGTTTGCGACCGTCAAGCAGTACACTGGAAGCACTCCAACGCATAGAGGAGTGTACATCGTAAACGATTCCATTCAGTGGAACTCAAGAGGTATCGTCCATTGCTACAGCTCGCCATATCCAGAAGTATCAGCAGGGCTTAACCTTATCTATAAAGGCGATGGAATTATAAACGGACTGTACACTATTATTGGTGGCTCATCTGGATATCCTATCCTTTCATCAGCCTCTACTGCATCGGGTAGAATGCAAAGATTTAGAACAGGATACATAGACAGCGCAAGACTAGTGTCAGAAGTAGCCAGCCCACAGGTAGACCCTGGGCAAATTGGTTTGATAAAAAGCATTACTGTTTATTTTGGGGAGATCGTTGCAGGAGGTCGCTCAATTACAATCTCAGCAATTACGGATGGAGCAGCTACCGCTACGATCATGAACCTCAACACAACCATTACGGAAAGCAACCTAGTTAGTCGCTACATATTCGATACATCAGGCGATGAACTCGTACGATTCTCGGAGGTGCGAGTATCTGTTTCTTACGCTACAGGCGCAGGCTCAACAGAAGCCCCTGCTGTCAGGTGGATAGATGTTGAGTACGAACCAGTAACGATTTTATCCACNGAAATATAATATGCTAACTTATACAGGTTCAATAGATCTATACAAGCGCTTGAGCAATAACGGCGAGACGGCTAATAGCACGCTAGGAGCTATCCTCATCAATGAAGGGGTCAGAATGATGATGGGCGCTACTGCATGGCCATTCCTAGAAAAGACCTTCACGACTGCAACCGTGGACGGTACGCAATTCTACGAGATTCCCGCCGTTGCTCAGAAGGTTCTAAATGTAACCATGACGGTCGGCACTTACAGATACACGCCTAGACAGGTGTTTTCTCGTGCTGATTGGGACAGGCTCAACTCTCCACAGAATGTAAAGAATAACAATCCGAGCTATTTCTTTGTGTTCGATAATCAAGTGGGATTCTGGCCTAC
>JGI1221J11331_1000391_pt1 | contig 14442 bp, 12 predicted proteins | sample LakVidmifraction_4_FD_11331 | JGI IMG/M metagenome (IMG submission 11331) | reverse complement strand
CTGCCAGTAACTCCATTCCTGAGAACTACACCAAGAACAAGGTTCTGCCTTGGCACCCGGGTGCGGCTCGTTGGTTCAACGAGAACGGTTACAAAATCGAAGAAAGCAAGATCAAATAAGCTGTTGATTTGAAGAGCTTAAATAAGGGGGCCGCAAGGCCCCCTGTACAATAGCTGGCACCTTGCCGGCTCCGATTCGCTGGCAGGACCCCCAATGACACTCGAACGACACCCCAAAGATTTTTCCGACGTGGAGGTGGGCGAAGACCACGCGCTTGCCCACGACGTCGATGAAGAGCCTGTAGAAGCAAACCGCAGGCAGTTTAAAGGCGGCCTGCTAAAGTTTGTTTCTTTGCTTGCAATTCTATACTCCTCATTCCATCTGTATTCGCTGAATATTGCGCCGTTGGAAACCTGGTCGTTCCGGATTGTGCACATTGCCGGGACATTGGTTCTGGGTTTTGTTTTGTTTGCCGGGGCTCGGTTTGTTTCTGCTGAAGAGGGCTCGGTGCGCCACCGATGGACAACATGGATTGGCGCGGTTGCGCTCATACCTGCCTTTTATGTGCTGTATCAAACATTTTCGTTCTGGCAGATGGTTCAGAATGGCGCCCTGCGGATTCCCGTAAACCTAGAAACCTGGCACTTTGGCTGGCCGTTACTGGCTACAACGGCTACCGGCATTGTAGTGAGCTGGTTCCATCAGCGTGAACGCTCACGTTTCAGTGTGCCGGATCTGGTTTTGATTGTGTGTTCAATCGCCGTCGCCGCGTATTTCCTTGTGGCTTATAACACCTCTATGCGCATGTCTACGGGCACTTCGTTCGCACCTATAGGCATTTCGTTCGCTGCGGTTGCTGGCACCGCGCTGATTATGGAGCTTACCCGCCGGGTTGCCGGCTTGGCTTTGGTGATTATTGGGTTGATATTTCTGTTGTACGTATTTGCGGGGCCGTATCTGCCGGGCTTTCTTGGTTATCCTGGGCTGTCTGTGCAGCGCTTCTTTAGCCAGGTTTACACAGATGCCGGCATTCTTGGGCCCACCACAGCGGTATCATCCACTTATATTATTTTGTTCATTATTTTTGCAGCGTTTTTACAGGCATCCAAAGTGGGCGACTACTTCGTAAACTTCGCGTTTGCGGTGGCCGGGCGCTCACGGGGTGGCCCCGCCAAGGTATCCATCTTTGCCTCCGGCCTGATGGGTATGATCAACGGCACCAGCGCCGGTAATGTGGTGTCCACCGGGTCACTGACTATCCCGCTGATGAAAAAGGTGGGCTACAGCAAAAAATCGGCCGGCGCTGTGGAAGCGGCGGCGTCTACCGGTGGCCAGATCATGCCGCCGATTATGGGGGCAGGCGCCTTCATCATGGCGGAAATTACCGGTATCCCTTATACCGAGATTGCCATTGCAGCCATCATCCCCGCGATACTGTACTTTGCGTCCGTTTATTTCATGGTCGATTTTGAAGCTGCAAAAACCGGCATGCGTGGCATGCGCGAAGACGAGCTGCCAAAGCTGCGAGCGATGGTGAAGCAATGCTACTTATTTTTGCCGATCATCATTCTGGTCGTGTCGCTGTTTATGGGCTATTCGGTAATACGTGCGGGTACGTTGGCCATGGTTTCGGCGGCGGTTGTTAGCTGGTTCTCACCGAATAAGATGGGCATTCGTCAGATTTTGCACGCGCTGGAAATTGCCTCCTATATGGCAATACAGATTGTTGTAGTGTGTGCGGCCGCGGGCGTTATTGTCGGCGTTATTTCCCTGACCGGCGTTGGTGCCCGCTTCTCGGTGTTGCTGCTGGATGTGGCAGAGGCGAGTCAGTTGCTCGCTCTGATCTTCGCTATGTTCATCTCCATTCTTCTGGGCATGGGAATGCCGACAACGGCGGCATACGCGGTTGCCGCTTCTGTGGTGGCGCCGGGGCTTGTGCAGTTGGGGATTGACCCGCTGACGGCGCATTTCTTCGTGTTCTACTTTGCGGTTGTCTCTGCTATTACTCCGCCGGTTGCGCTGGCTTCCTATGCGGCCGCTGCGATTTCCGGTGCCAAGGCCATGGAAACCTCTGTTGCATCCTTCCGGATTGGCATTGCAGCGTTCATCGTGCCCTTCATGTTCTTCTACAACGGCGCGCTGTTGATGGAAGCTGGGTGGTTTGATATTGCCCGTGCACTGGTTACCGCATTGTTTGGTGTGTACATGCTGTCTGGCGGTGTGCTGGGCTGGTTTGGCAATGTGTCGGCCTCTTGGGTGGCTCGTTTGCTACTGATTGGTGCTGCGTTGTTGATGATTGCAGGCGGCTTTGTATCCGACCTTGCAGGTATCGCGCTTGCCGCGATCGTGTTCTTGATGCAGCGCCAGCGCAGGGGTCGCCTAGCGGCCGCCTGAGCTTTCCAGCGATTGCCGGCACTCATCCCCCGGCTCTTGTCCTTCAAAGGGCCGGGGGATACTCTGGCGTCCTTTAATGGTGTTGCGGGAACCGGGATATGTCTTACCGGATAGGCGCTTTTGTTGTATTTGTATTCACCCTCGTGGTGTCCTGGATGCTGGGTGGCTGGGTTGGCTACCGGCAGGTTGAGCAGGACAGCCTTGAGGAATCTTTTCGCTACCGCCAGCTTGTGGGCAACGAGCTAAACCGATACCTGCCCATTCCCGAATTGATGGCGGAGCACCCATTGTTGGCGGCGGCCCTTTGTTCTCCAGATAACCCCGCGATCATTCATCAGGCGAATGAAAAAATGCAGCGCATGGCCACTATTGTTGGCAGCTCTGATGTGTACCTGATGGACACAACTGGCCTAACTATCGCCGCCAACAACTACCAGCAAACGGGCAGTTTTGTGGGGCGCAATTTCAGCTTTCGGCCTTACTTCTCTGAAGCCATGGATAACGGCGGCTCCGCCATTTACTTCGCCTTGGGTTCTACCTCGGGGGTTCGCGGGCTGTACTTTTCTCACCCAGTGCGTGGTGGGCAAGGGCAGTTGCTAGGCGTGGTGGCGGTGAAGGTGCTGGTGCACGAGCTGGAATCCCAGTGGCATAGGCCTGCATCTTTGCGTGAGGCTGAAATGGTGGTGTTGGATGAAGCCGGTGTGAGCTTTCTGGCCAGCAAGCCTGATTGGTTGTACCGGGATTTCACCGGTGATGCAGAAGACGCGCCGGGTGAGGCGTCGCGGCAACGTTATCCAGACAGGGATCTTAGGCCTGTATCCCTAAAGTACCTTGGTAAGCCTTCAGGGTTGTCGGGTTCATCTGGAACGTTGCGCATTCGGGAAAATGGCGGGGGCCGCGAGTATCTGAGCGTTCGCACACCCTTGCCCAGGTTGGATTGGACGCTTCAGGTCATGGTGAGCACGCGCTCAGTGGTCTGGACGCGGCTCGGGTTTGTGGCAGGCGGTATTGCGATATTCTTTGGCGGCCTGTTGGCCTGGCTGTACTTACGAGAGCGTTACCGTCGCGAAGCAGAACTGGCCCTGAGAGGGGAACAGCTTGAGCTCAGCGTTACAGAACGAACGGCGGACTTGGAGAGGTCTAACCGCAAACTGCTGGATGAGATACGCGAGCGCGAGCGCACTCAGGGCGAGTTGCGAGAAACTCAGCAGGAGCTGATTCAGGCGGCTAAGTTGGCGGTGCTGGGGCAGATGTCTGCTGGGCTTAACCACGAAATGAGCCAGCCCCTTACAGCCATCCAAACCTACGCAAGAAACAGCCGCCGTTTTCTGGAGCGAGGCGCCGCCGATATGGTGGATGCAAACCTCAATGAAATAGTGCTTCTGTGCGACAAAATGGCAGAGCTCACGCGCCAGTTTAAGGTGTTTGCCCGGAAGTCCGAAGGGCCACCAACCCTTGTGGATTTTCGCCTATCGGTGGATGCGTCCCTTAAAATTATTGCGGCACAGAAAAGCAGCGCAGACATTGATATTCGATGGAACCGTCCTGAGCAGCCGGTTTGGTGCCACGGTGACCTGATCCGCATCGAGCAGGTTATGGTTAATCTACTTGCCAACGCAGTACAGGCCGCTGAAAATCAGGAGCAGCCGAAAATCACTATAGATGTGGAAGAGCAGGGGCAAATCTGGCGCTGTTTTGTGCGGGATAACGGCTCTGGGTTGCCGGCGAATACAGAGCAGATTTTTGAACCTTTCTTCACCACCAAGTCCGTCAAGCAGGGGCTTGGGCTAGGGTTGTCTATCTCAAGGCAAATTGCTGATGCCCTGGGTGGCCGGCTTACCGGGCGCAATCGCATGAATGCGCCGGGTGCGGAATTTGAATTTACCCTAACAAAGCGGGAGGCCACGGAATGACAGAACCCTCGGTAATCTTTGTGGATGATGAGCCTCACATTCGCAAGGCCATTGCCCAAGCGCTCATCCTTGAAGATCTGCCTGTGAGCTGTTTTGCGGATGCAGAATCGGGCCTTTCCGCCATTACCGCAGAATACAACGGTGTGGTGCTGTGTGATTACAACATGCCGGGGATGGACGGGCTTGAGATGCTGAGCGCGATTCACGCTCTGGACAACACCATTCCCGTCATCATCCTGACCGGTCAGGGCGATATTAGTACGGCGGTTTCTGCCATGCAGCAGGGCGCCTATGACTTTATAGAAAAGCCGTTCAACCACGATGAGCTGATTGAGCTACTGCGGCACGCGCTGGAAAAGCGGCATCTTGCCTTGGAGAACCGTCGGCTCAAGGTTCAGCTACGCCACTTGGCCAGGCCTGGCCCCAGGATTCTTGGGGACTCACCCAGCATGAAGAAGGTGATGGATACCATCACGCCGATTCTGGATATTTCTGCCAACACTCTGTTGTTTGGCGAGACAGGTTCCGGCAAGGATGCGCTTGCTCGATATATCCACGAGAACAGCCCGCGGGGTGCCCACAACTTTGTGGCGATTAACTGCGGCGCTGTGCCGGAAAACCTGATTGAGAGCGAGCTTTTTGGCCATGAGGCGGGGGCGTTCACCGGGGCTGACAAACGCCGTATTGGTAAAATTGAACATGCCCACCGGGGCACGTTGTTTTTAGATGAGGTGGAAAGCATGCCCGTGCCGCTGCAGATCAAGCTGCTTCGGGTGCTTGAAGAGCAAAAGGTGGAGCGCCTGGGCAGCAATCAGGTGCAGGATGTGGATGTGCGCATTATTGCGGCCACCAAAGCGGATCTCAAACAGCTTAGCGACGAAGGCAACTTCCGCCCCGATCTCTATTATCGGCTGAATGTGGTGAAAGTGGACATTCCGTCGTTGCGCGAGCGCAAAGAAGATATACCGATGCTGTTCCATCACTTTGTGCTGATCGCCGCCGCTCGTTATGATCGGGAGAGTATTCCACTGGATGCCAGCCAAGCTGCACGGTTAATGCATCACACCTGGCCCGGAAATGTCCGCGAATTGCGCAACCTGGCTGAGCGTTATGTGCTGCTTGGCCCAGCGGCGCTGGATGACAATGAACCAGCAGCCAAGGCCGATGTAAGCGGCCGGCGAACCCTCACAGAGATGATGGACAGCTTTGAGCATTCGGTGCTGACCAGCGCCCTCAATGCTTGCCAAGGCAGTATCAAAGACACCATGGTACAGCTGGGAGTAGCCCGCAAAACTCTCTACGACAAAATGAAAAAGCACGGCCTAGACAAGGCTCAGTTTAAGGACTGAGCCCGGTTACATTCGGTATACAAAATACGCAGGATCCTCAGTGATAATGTACGAGGGTACTCTGTATTATCGTGTTTCTTTGCTGCGGGCGAATGCTTCCGTCCATTCTCTGTAATAGATAGAAGACCTACCAGATATGAAAAACCTGACCATTCAGACAAGGGTGCTGTTGCTGGCACTCGTGCCCGTGATCGTGCTTACCGTGTTTCTGACTACGTATAACCTGAATCAAGCCCGGNGCATCGGTGACGGAGCTGTAGCGGGGTTTTCAACAGATATGGAGGCGAGTAAACGCCAGGAACTCAGAAACTATCTCGAGCTAGCACGTACTTCAATCGCCCATCTATACAATCAGCCAGGATCGGCTAATGATCCTGAAATGCGCAAGCAAGCGTGGGAAATTCTTCGCCAGATGCGTTTCGATGATTCGGGCAGTGTGGGCTATATCTTCGCCACTGACACCAGTGGCCTTACAGTTATGCATGGCGCAAAGCCGGCATTGGAAGGCAAGAACCTCTGGGACTCTCAAGATCCCAATGGTACTTACCTGATCCGCGAACTGGTAAAAGTGGCTCGTAGCGGCGGTGGCTATGTTCCCTATGAGTGGCAGAACGAGAGAACAGGCGAAGTCGCGCCGAAACTTGGCTATGCAGTGATGATTCCGAAGTGGGATATCATGATTGGCACGGGGTTTTGGGTAGACGGTCTGGAAAAGCAGGTCGTCGCTATGGACAAGAAAGTCGGGGACTCCCTAGGCAGTGCGGTAATCGGTTCAATAACCACCTCACTGATCGCATTGGCTATCATCGTGTTCTTAGCCCTGATCGTTGTACGCAGCATAATCCGGCCGCTGAAATCGGCAGTGTCTGCCATGAACGATATCGCCAACGGCGATGGTGACCTGACCCGCCGATTGGAGATAAGCGGCAAGGACGAGTTGAGCCAGCTAGCGACGGCCTTCAACAGCTTCGCCGATCAGGTCCACGGACTGGTGGAGCGGGTTCTCTCATCCACCCGCACGCTGAACGAAGCTTCTGAGGAGCTGAATCAGGTAATGGGAGAGACCGAGCAAGGCGTAGAACGGCAGAAGTCTGAGAGCGACCAAGTGGCGACGGCCATGAACGAGATGACGGCCACAGCTCAAGAAGTGGCCAACAATGCCAGCGAAGCTTCCGATGCAGCAGACCACGCCAATGTTCAGGTATGCGATGCTCAGGGCTTGGTGCACCAGACCATTGTGGTGATCGGTGGCCTGTCCGAACAGGTTGAAGAAGGGGTTAAGGTTATTGAGAAACTAGGTGCCGACTCCCGCCAGATCGACACCGTATTAGAAGTAATAAGGGAGATTGCCGATCAGACAAACCTGTTGGCCCTGAATGCGGCCATCGAAGCGGCTCGTGCTGGGGATGCTGGGCGCGGGTTTGCGGTGGTTGCGGATGAAGTTCGCACGCTGGCGAGCCGGACTCAAAAGAGCACTCAGCAAATCCAGGAAACGATAGAGCGGCTGCAAGCTGGAGCCGACAATGCGGTGAAGCTGATTGGGTCGATCAGTGAACGCAGTGAAGCCACAGTTGCGGAAACCCGTCAGGTGGATGAAGCCCTGCAGCGGATTAACCAAGCGGTTGGCACTATAAATGAAATGAATACTCAAATTGCCAGTGCTGCAGAAGAGCAGACCAGCGTCTCTGAAACCATTAACCAGAATGTTCACGAGATTGTTGCGATCACAGAACAGACTGCTCAGGGAACTCGTCGGGCTGGAGCGGCAACACAGCGTCTTAAAGGGCTGGCGAAAGATATGTCAGATCAGGTCAGTCGCTATCGTGTCTAACTTATAGAACGTACAAAAAAGCCGAGCTTTAGCTCGGCTTTTTTGTACGTCTGTATCAAAGGTTGGCTTCTGCAAACTCCGCCAGTATTGATCGCGGCACACCTTGCAGGTGAATGTGTCCGCCGTGGCTGAAGGTTTTGAAACGCTCGGTCATATAGGTCAAGCCGGAGCTCAGAGCGCTCAGGTAGGGCGTGTCGATCTGCGCCAGGTTGCCCAGGCAAATTACTTTGGAGCCATTGCCCGCACGGGTAATGATGGTTTTGATCTGGTGCGGTGTTAGGTTCTGGGATTCATCAATAATGATCAGGCTGTGCTGGAAGCTGCGGCCACGAATGTAGTTCATGGATTTGAAGTGCAGGGGCACCTTGCTGAGAATGTAGTCCACACTGGCGGTCATGTTTTCGTCGTCTTCGTGCAGTGCTTCTAGGTTATCTACGATGGCACCCAGCCAGGGCGCCATTTTTTCCGCCTCGGTGCCGGGCAGGAAACCGATGTCCTCATCCAGCCCTTGGGTTGAGCGCGTTGCAATAATCCGTTTGTAGAGCTTACTGGCAACGGTCATCTCGATGCAGGCAGCCAGCGCCAGAATGGTTTTGCCAGAGCCCGCCGACCCGGTGAGGTTAACCAAGTGTATGTCCGGATCAAGCAGAAGGTTCAGGGCCATGGCCTGATAGATGTCCCTCGGCACCAGGCCCCACACTTCTTCGTTCATCAGATCGTGCTGATGCAAATCCCGGATAACAATCTGAGTGCCGGTGATGTTGACGGCTTTGCCTATAAACCCCTGCTCATCAAGAACAAATTCGTTGATATTGAGTTTGGCCAGTTCACCTTCGCGCTTGAGAGTGTGCTCGGTTACACCTTCGCGCTGCACGGTTTCCACTTTGGCGATGNTGTCCCAGAACGAGTTCGGGAACTTGCGATANCCCCTGGGCAGCAAATNGATGTCGTCCAGCAACTGATCGTTGTGATAGTCCTGGGCTTGAACACCAAAGCCACGGGCTTTCAGCCGCATGTTGATGTCTTTGCTGACCAGAATGATATCTCGGAATGTGTGCCGTTCCTGAAGTGCCGCCAGCGAGTTGATGATTTTGTTGTCGTTCAAGTGCTCGGGCAGTGAATGATTACCCGTGTGCTCAGCGCTCATCAGAATAGAGAGGGTGCCCAGAGGTTTCGCCATCTTGGCTCGTACGATGGGCACGCCTTTTTCTATGTCCTTTGGGCTGGCATCGCCAAGCAGCCTGTCGATGGTGCGAATAGCCTGGCGACAATCGGCCGCGACGCTTTGCTTGCCGGATTTAAGGCCGTCGAGCTCTTCAAGGACTGTCATTGGGATGATGACATCGTGTTCTTCAAAGTTGAGGAAGGCGTTCGGATCGTGAATCAGGACATTGGTGTCGAGGACGTACATTTTTCTTCGAGCTTGCGGTGCTCTTTCTGGTGTTCTTTGCGGTGCTCTGGGTTCCGGTGTTCTGGGCATAGGGGCGCTACCTCAGTGGTGGTTCAGTCATTACGGGCGCAGCGTTCCGTAAGCTCCTCATCCGAAATGACTTTTAGCATGTCGTATGTGGTCACAATACCGGTAATCTTTGAATCCCGAGTGATGAAAATCCGGTGAAGGTGCTCGCTCATCATGATATTGGCAATGTCGCGCACCGGAGTAGTCTCGTCAACCGATAATACAATCGGCGTCATGATGTCCCGAACTTCTACCGGTACTTTGCTCATTTCCTCAAACAGCACCATGCGCAAACGTCGGGCTTCGCGCTGATCTTCAGCCGTGAGTTTGTGCGCCGTGTTGGACCGGCTAGCGTTCCAGCGAAATTCTGTAATGTCTTTGAGAGTGGCAATGCCGATAATTTCGCCAGATTCGTCTGTAACAGGGCTGCCGGTGATTTCGTTGTCGGTCAGAAACCTAGCCAGGCAATCCATTGTCCAAGATTGGGGTACGGCCTTAATGCTAGGCGTCATTATCTCGTAAGCGCGCACGGTCATTAGGTGTTTTCTGCCTTTAGGTGTCGGTCGGTATTCTGACATCCATCAGTTGGCCGTTCTGGTCGTATATCAAGCGGAAGCCTTGATAACGCGCCAAGCGAGCGACTCGTTCCAGCTCCTCTATGGAGCTTACCGGTATATCAACCAAAAGTGTGTTAACCAGCCAGCCGGGCAGGGCGCCGTTGGGGTCTGTGTGTTGCAGCCATATCATTCGGGTTTTGCCGTTCTCGGGGATGAGGCGGTACAAGGTGTCTGAGCGATCAACCCTTACGCGGTTGCTGTTCTCTGCTCGCTTGCCCGGTGTGGCGCTCATTTCCATGACGACTTCGCCGGAAGCCTTATTGCCTTGTGTGCGAATGTGCAGCACGTAATCGCGATCTGTTACCGGCCAGGGCATGTCGTTTACAGAATAGGCGTAACGGTCATTAAAGTTGCCTTTACCCACACCGTAGGATTCAGAGCAATTAAGCACCCACTCCATACAGGATGTTGGGTCCACCAGAACCGCCATAATGGCTTCAATGGGGGCATCAAGTACGGTCTCGGCTTTGAACACCTGAAAGCTGGAGTTGTCCTGATCCATGGTGTAAATGCGGATCGCGCCGGCTTCCTTGCTCAGGCTCCATGCCTCACTGTCTTCAGCAGGCAACGCCGCGCGAGCAGTGGCAGCCGCCATAGCAGAAACCAGCAAGGCGCAAATGACGCCGCTGATGACTGAGGCCCAGCCTTTAATGCTATGGGCTTCGGGCTTTCTCATAAGCTACACTTCCTTAATGATCATGGGTTGAGTCTAACATGAGGTGTTGGGCATTATGGCTCTGAAGTAGGGGATTGTGAACTAGGTATCCGCCGGGTTAAGCAGTTAATTTGATTGGCCTGATTCGATGAAGACCATGACCACAAAAAAACTGATTGATGCAAAGGGACACATCACGCCCGGCGTGCTGAGCCAGCCGGTAGTCCGTGTGGTAATAAAAATGCCTGCCCACAGAGACAGGCATTTTTTTAGCCGCTGCTAGGTCGGCCTCAGCGCTCGGGCAGGGTGACGTTCAGCTCCAGAACGGAGCAGCTGCCGTTGCGATCTACCTCTACCTGAACCATATCGTCACTGATTTGCACGTATTTGCGGATTACCGCCAGTAGTTCCTGCTGCAATTGCGGCAGGTAATCTGGTTGGTCACGCTGGCCGCGCTCATGGGCCACGATAATTTGCAGACGTTCTTTCGCCACGTTGGCGGAGGAACCTGGTTTTTTGCTTTTGAAATAATCGAGGAAACTCATCCGTCAGCCTCCCTTAAACATCCGTGAGAAAAAGCTCTTTCGCTGCGTCGTCATGAAGCGGTGTTCCCGCTCCTCGCCCAAAAGGCGTGCAACTGCGTCATCGTAAGCTTGGCCAGCATCACTCTCTTCTTCGAGAATAACNGGCAAACCCTGATTCGACGCGTTGAGAACAACNTGGCTTTCCGGAATAATGCCCAGCAGAGGAACCGCAAGAATTTCTTCGACATCTGCTACCGAAAGCATTTCGCCCCGCTCAACCCGCTCAGGGTTGTATCGAGTCAGCAGCAGGTGCTCTTTGACTGGATCCTGACCCATCTCCGCCCGGCGGGATTTGCTTTGCAAAATGCCAAGAATCCGATCGGAATCCCGCACTGAGGAAACCTCGGGATTGGTCACCACAATGGCCTCATCTGCATAGTACAGCGCCATCTGCGCCCCGTGCTCGATACCGGCAGGGGAGTCGCAGATAACGTAGTCGAAGCGTTCAGACAGCTCGTTGATAACTTTCTCTACGCCTTCTTTGGTGAGGGCTTCCTTTTCCCGCGTTTGGGAAGCAGGGAGGATATAAAGCGTATCAACGCGCTTATCGCGGATCAAAGCTTGGTTCAGCGTTGCTTCGCCTTGTATGACGTTTACAAAGTCATACACCACACGGCGCTCGCAGTTCATGATTAGGTCTAGGTTGCGCAGGCCCACGTCGAAGTCTACCACCACGGTTTTGTGGCCGCGTTTGGCAAGGCCGGTGCTGATGGAGGCGCTGGTGGTGGTTTTGCCAACGCCGCCCTTTCCTGAGGTAACGACAATAATTCTAGCCAAGGTCTATTTCCTGTGTCTCGTTGGATTCGTCGTGTCTGCCGGAGTTATAGCCCGGTCAAATTATTTTGTTCGATTCCTGTATCAGGCCCTGTCCAGTGGTGTTAACACTAGTAGGTCGTCCCTGAGCTGAATCTGTACAGCGGTTTTCCAGCCGTTGTCCTGGATATCTTCGGAGATTTTATAGTGTCCAGCGATGGACACAAGCTCTGCCTCAAGGGATTGGCAGAAAATTCTCGCGGATTCGACACCATGAATACCTGCCAGGGCTCGACCTCGCAGCGGGCCATATACGTGAATATTGCCCGCTGCCAGCACTTCCGCCCCTGCCTGAACTGGCGCCAAAATAATGAGATCACCCTCTGGCGCGTGGACTTGCTGGCCCGATCTTACTGGCTGGGTGATGATCTTGGCCGGGGTCGCCTCCGGTGCTGCCTGAGGCGCCGGCGCAACAGGCGATTCTGCATTCTCGGCTGTGGGTGGGGCTTCGTGATCCCGGTCCCGCTGGCTGCCTCCCGGCACTAAGGCCAGAGAGGCCCCCCGAGCAAGACGTTGCTGGTCGTCGTTGCCGCCGCGAACGCCTATTACGTGAATATTATTGCGCCGGCAAGCGCCGATGATTTTGAAGAAATCCAGCTCACTGTCGAGACCTTCGTACTTTTCTAGGCTGATAACGAGAGGGATGTCCCGAAAAAAACCAGGTGCCTGGTTTATCTTGCCTCGCAACGTTTCTTCAAATTCGTCGCTGTCGAAATAGTAGAGCTCCAGCGCGGTCATGGATACGCTGGCACTTTTCAGCCGGAACACTTGTTGTACTCCGGAGGTGGCGGTGTCGCTCATGAATGGGTCTCTTCCCTGGTGTCTGGCTCGGATGGGGTGCGGCGTTGGCGCAGCGGCGTATCTTCAAAATGTATACCTGACCAGCCGGAACTGATGAACTGGCGAATATTACTGTGGCTTTCCCCGGCGGGATCGTTCAGCACCTGCTGGTAATGTTGAGCAAACAGTTTCAACGTGTCTGCTTCGTTCAGGCTGCAGTGGCGGCCTAGGCCAAATACCCGGCATGAGCCGGCATTTTCACCGGCAGCGTTGAATAGCGGGCCGTTGTGAAAGCTGGCAGGGTTGTAGTCGAAGTATCGCTCGATCAGCGCCAAGGTGTCATCAAAATCTGCATGTCCGCCATCCAGTGATGCTAAGTGGATGCGTACGGCTTCGTTTACGTTCATTACTTGTGATCCTGTTTCGGACCTGCCTGGTGTATTGCTTTCCACTGGTCGTACGGCATGCCGTAAATCTCTTCCCGGGCGGCCGGATCGGAGATTTCGTGGCCCCGCTCGCTGGCTTCCGCCCGATACCATTTGGAAAGGCAGTTACGGCAGAACCCGGCAAATTCATCAGATCAATGTTCTGAACATCGGGGTTGTCTCCCAAATGCTTAACCAGGCGGCGAAAAGCTGCGGCTTCGATCTCAGTGCGCTCAGAATCTGGAATGGGGTTCGACATGGGGCCTCGTCATGGTATTGAGTGGTTATCATGGAGATTCCTGACATTCTCAGCATCTTACTTTAAGATACAAGGCTGTATAAATGTACAGAAACCCGACGCGAGCCCAGTGATTATGCCTCAACGCAAGATCATTCACGTGGATTGTGACTGCTTTTATGCAGCAGTCGAGATGCGTGATGACCCAACATTGCGGGAGGTTCCGCTGGCGGTAGGCGGTGAGGGTAGCCGTGGCGTGGTGACGACCTGCAATTATAAGGCCCGGGCTTTTGGTGTGCGCTCGGCTATGCCGGGCAGTGAAGCCCGCCGGCTATGCCCCGGCTTGGTTACGGTGCCGCCGGACATGGCTCGCTACCGCGTGGCCTCGCAAAAGGTGATGGGCATCCTCAGGGAGCTAACCGATCTGGTTGAGCCCTTGTCGCTAGATGAAGCCTTCCTGGATGTATCCGATATTACTGACCACAAGGGCAGTGCCACGCTGATGGCCCGCTACCTGCGAGAGCGGGTAGAAAAGGAGGTGGGTATCACCATTTCTGCGGGAGTCGCCCCCAATAAATTTCTCGCCAAGATTGCCAGCGACTGGCGAAAGCCCGATGGGTTGTTTGTAGTAAAACCTGACGAGGTAGACGACTTTGTCCGCGAGCTTAAGGTAGAAAAGCTGTTTGGGGTAGGGCAGGTGACGGCCGGAAAGCTGCATGCCCTTGGGGTTCAAACATGCGGAGACCTGCAGGCGCTTGGCGTTGAAGTGTTGATTGAACGTTTCGGTAAACAGGGCTACCGGCTGCACGAAATGGCCCATGGCCGGGACGAGCGCTCGGTGGTGGTTTCGCGGATCGCCAAGTCCCTCAGTTTAGAGCGCACCTTCTCCCAGGATTTACCGGATATGGCAGCGTGTGAAACGGTATTGGTATCGCTGGCGGCCGATCTCAATTTACGGCTTACCCGCAAGGCGCGGGAGAAACCCATCCACAAACTGTTTATCAAAATACGTTATAGCGATTTTTCTACCCATACCTTAGAGCGCGTGCGGGAAAATATAAAAGAGCCGGGGTTTGATGATTTCCTGCCACTGCTCACAGAACTGGTGACCAATCGCGAGCGGCCTGTTCGCCTGCTGGGCCTGGGTGTGCGTTTTCGTAACGATGATGCTCCTGTTACCCAGCTGCGATTGTTCGACTGATAAAATTGCGCCATTAAATAAACTTGGAGGCTGTATGCAAACGCGAAAACTTGGGAAGACCGATATTGATGTCAGCCTGATCTGCCTGGGAACCATGACCTGGGGGGAGCAGAATACCGAGCAGGAAGCTTTTGAACAGCTGGATTACGCCACCTCTGAAGGTGTGAACTTTATTGATGCTGC
>JGI1221J11331_1000389_pt1 | contig 14459 bp, 28 predicted proteins | sample LakVidmifraction_4_FD_11331 | JGI IMG/M metagenome (IMG submission 11331) | reverse complement strand
TTTTAGCATAAATTTAGCGCATTAAATTTTTTTATATTAATTAAAAGGTGTATCTTTATATTATAATGAATAAGAGATATTTATTATAAAAATTTTAACATTATATTAGCATATTAAATTAGCATGAATTTAACGTAGTAAATTATTATATATTGTAATAAAGGCTTATCTTCATATAAATAAATAAATAATTTTAACACTTTTAAATATAAATATTATGGCAAATTTCGCAGAGACTATTAAAAAAGTTAGCACTAAAAATGCTAAAAGCAAATCTAAATACCTAAATGCTAACGATTCGCTAATAGAAATATTATACGTAAATAAGCAAGAATTGGCTAGACCCGAGATCGTCGACGAGATGCTAGAGCTTAGGCTATTAGCCGACTTTCAAGACGAAGATAATTTTATAAACGAGGTTCCGGACGAAGACGAACGGTTTAAAATAGTCGAAAAAATGCTTAGAACCTGTAAAAACGGCATAGATACGGCAATATCCGATAGCCAAAATAATTCGGCTTTTAGCTATAACGAAAAATATAGCGCTTATAAATTAGAATTTAGAGCAGGCAAATACGCGATTTCGGAACGTCCGGAGTGGACCGAACGCAAATAGAAATAATAAAAATAGGGCCATTAGGTTGGTCCTTTAAAATAAAGTAAAAAAATACAAGGGCTGGTACTACCCGCATGCCAGAAGAGTAGACTCCGACCTACCTCATTGTCAATAGCATGTTTGCATACGATTACGTAAATAACCGCATTGCGAAGTTTGAAGTTGTGGTTTGTCGATCACACGGTTACGAAAAATGCCCGTAAATGATGGTTTAAAATTGGCAGAGAATTGGCAGATAATTGGCAGAGAATCGAGCTGTTTTTTTAATTATTTTTAGTATCTTTATATTATAGAAATAATAAAATCGTCAAGTTATGAACACAAGAATTCAAGATTATTCGTCGGTCCGAGAGTGGAAGACGAGAACGCAGATTGCACTATACCATATAGGAGCACGCAAGACACGCAGAATATACAAATACAGCACGTTCGCTCAAGAAGAGGCAAGTGTTAGAAAGTGTGCACGCGAAGATAACTACGGTAGTCTAAATATGATTCTGCCATTATTCACAAAACTAAATCTAAATTAAAATGGAAAATTTCTTAAGAGTAAATAGAATGCTAGAAGAGAACAATATTAAGTTCGACACTATAAATGAACACGATCAATTCAGAATAGTATTCGATAAAATAGACGACTACATAGTTGTCGAAGATACAGGCGAGATACACGCAAGAAATACAAGTAATATAACATTGTCTAGCGCGTATGATTTTATAAAACATATAGCTAGAAAATTAAGAGCCCTGGAATTAAGAGTCCTGGAAATAGAAAAAAATAGACTCGAGTATTGGCTGAATGATTTAGTTGAACAGACACAAGGGACTTTACACAAGACGTTCAACAATCCGTTCATAACTTATGAGGTTAAAAACGAAAACGGTTCAATAGAATTGAAGTGGCGAAGCGATAATAAAGCAATAATGAATAATTCTTACGGACCGTACGGATTCGCTCGCAAGTACATTGATAATTTTATGGAGTTCATAAAAGTAATTGATTCCATAAGAGACGAATCGCGACGCTAATACCAACCACAACACAACTTCAAAAATACCTCGTGGTCCTTGTAAATTTTGTAAATACTTCGGGGCGTTTTTGATTAAATTTGGTTTAAAGTATTTTTATATAATTTTTTTTATATAACTATTTTTAGTATCTTTATATTATTGAAAGTCTGATAATAAACAAAGGTTTTCAACACAAATGGTCGAGAACGACTTGGCCAAATCATCAAAAAGTACAAGATTATGACAGATTTATTAGGTATGGCAATGAGTGCCACACAGAGAAATGTAGTTAAGACTGCAAGAAAAGAAAATATCAACGAGGCTTTAGTGCGAAGACTTTACAAGAAAGGTCAGAGATTTACAAGGCTAGAAATGATAAATGCCTTAACGGTAGACAGATTGTCACAAGAGATGAGCGAAGAACAAATCGGAAAAGGATTGGCATCATACGAAAAAGATGGCAAACTGAATGATAGTGAAAAAGAATTCCAAAAGGAGTTCAATAAGACTAACATGACCGTAAAGAATGGCATAGACACGTCAGTATCGCATTCTCAGAACAATTCTTCATTCCATTATAACGAGAAGTATAGCGATTATAAACTGGAAGAAGTTGCAGGCAAATGGCAAATAACTGATGCCAAGAAAAAGTAATAATAATAATCAGCATGACCTGGGCCCTTATAGGTCCGGGTTTTTAACGTTTTAAAAATATTAGATTATGAGAAATAAAAAGGCATATCCAAGTAAAGAAATAGATTTTACTACAACTATTATAAAAGGATACACTGTTTATCGTAGTCAGAATTCAGGAATGGATTTAAGAGACTATTTTGCAGGAAAAATAATTCAAAGTTTTATTGTAAGGGATAATACAACTCCATTGGAAGAATTGGCGTTGTCTGCTTACGAGATGGCCAATATAATGATGGAACAAAGAGAAAAATAAAAACACTAGATTATGAGAAAACCAAGAATAAATACTAATAAGATAAAACCATTAGATAACAAAACAGAAATGTTAAATTTTGATATACAAAGAGAAAGTAAATCAAGTGATGAAGATTTTTTAAGTCTAAGAGATTACTTTGCAGGAAAAGTATTGCAAGGGGTATTCTCAAGCAATGAAATGTGGACAAATATGTGTATGGACAAGCGAAATTTCACAAGGGATAAAGAAAAAGATAGTCAAGAAGATTATGTCGCTCAACAATGCTATACAATGGCAGAAGCTATGCTTAAAGAGCGAAATAAATAAATATGAAAGATGTAAATAAAAGTGATATTGTCGAAATATTAAAAGGCACGGGGTATTTGAATTTACTTATAAAGTGGTTTGATATAATGCCACAAGATCTTTCTGATGATTACATATTTAGATATGATGAGTCAGGAATACTGGGTTTATACATAAATGGTGGAGACTCAAGATATATAAGGTATATGGATTTTCCATTAGCTGATATAAAAAGCAAAAGTTTAACGCAAAAAATAAAAAGTTTATTATGAAATTAGTGCACATAAAATTAGAAGGTATAGAAATGATAATAATAGGAGAGTATGAAGAATATTGTCCAGGAGATAGAATAACTCCACCGGGTGGTGGTACTTTTGATGCTCACGAAGTAATGGTAAGACAACAAGATATAAGTGACTTAATTTCTGAAAAAATACTAGATAAGATAAACCAATTATGCTATGATAGAATAACAGATGGAACTTATTAAGCAATTAAAATATGAAACAAAAAAACCCCTTATCAATACGACAAGGGGTTTTTACATTTTGAATAACAGAATAACAGTGACCTCAATAAATGCTTTCACATAAGCAGGATTATTATTCTTAAGCAACTTCTTCTTCTGCAGCTTCTTCCGGATTATCTTCTTTGTCTACAAGAAAAACTTTATCTCCAGTTTTGCCTACAACCCATAAGTCTTTATACTTGTCATTGTAAGATACAGATGTTGCATTATTGTTGTTAGCAATTGCTGCAGCAACCTGATTTTTAACCTTACCGTTAACTTTCTCAAAGAACTTATCGTCAGCAGTATCTCCCTCTTCTGTCAACATGAAGTCTGGTATTGCTGCATCTTTTTCTTGCTCAGCATCTCTAGTGTCTTTACAAATCTCAAGAGACATTTCAGCAACTACTGTAGTTCTTTTTTTAGGCTCAGTAGGTTTACCATCTTCATCAAGAAGACAGTCTACAAATCTGTCTAAATAAGTTCGGCGTCCGCTAGTTCCTCTTCCTTTCACAATGTTAGAAGTAGTTTGTTTAAGCGCTAGCGCCATTAAATCTGTTGTGTTACTTTTTTTAGTACCCATAATAATTTTGATTTTGTGCCTTTAACAGGCGATTTGTTAATTAATTCTAATGTAAATATAGACAATTTAGGCATATAGATTAAAAAATATATGTTAAAATTTTGTTAAAATTAGGATAGGTCTATATTATCTCCATTCTCAACATTTATTATTCCGCGAGGGAAATATTTTAAGTCTTCTCTTTTAAACTCTCTGTCGAAATATTCAAAGCACCATTTTATATTAAATAGGTCAAATGCTTTGTGTCTTCCTTCTGTTCTATTATTTGAAGGTATTGCTGCTACACAATTCTTATCAAAAGTTATATTATTAACTACGTGAGCGTGATCTTCTCCAAATGTTATATAAGTCATAATTATTTTGTTTTTATTAATAAAAAACCCACAGTACAGAGCGGTAAAATCATCAAATCAAACCATACACCATACCATGGGATAAGCCTATTAGGGCTTTATATTTTAGTTTTCTTNTTCTTCTTTAAGCATGCTTAGTACATCTCCATAGGGTTAGCAGTTAATCTAAGTGACTCATAGAAAATATCTTTTAGGTCGTCGTCGTTAAGTAACAGCGAAGCTATATTCCTACATATATCTTTTTTATGACCTATCATGCATTTATCAACTTCCATACCTTTTTGGCCGTCAACAACTTTTTCTACAAACTTTAAAGTGAATTGATTAGCTTCTTGATTGCTTCTGTGTTTAGATAATTCTTTCACTCCTCCTTCTTCTTCGTATTCAGCAATCGCTTGCTTAATTATAAATAAAGAATCGTTATTCTTATAAAATAACTTTTTCAAACCTTCNATAAGTGTTGGTTTATCTCCTTCCATTTTAATTTTCCATTGGTCTGTGCCTTTATTTTTTAAAACTAAGGACGTGTCTATTACTTTTTTAGTACCCATAATATATATATATTAAATTAAAAATTAGTTACTCTTTAGCGAAGCTTCCGTTTTTCATGGAACCTTTTCTATCTTTTATTTCGTTGTAAGCTTCACTCATACAAAAAGCTAAAGTCAATTCGCTTCCTGTTTCTTCCATTTTTTCAAGATTAATAATTTCAGTCAAATTAACTAAAACAACCATAATATCCCCTATAGAATCGGTTGTCAAATCCATGTCGTCTTTTATGATAGCTCTAGACAATTCGCCTACTTCTTCCATTAACTTTATCAGTTGAGTCTTTGAGTCGCCTTTATTATATATATTGCGCTTCCAAGCCCATTCTTTTACATTTTCAATTAAATAGTTAATGTCTGTTTCTGCTTCTTTACTCATATCATTTTTATTTGTATTTATTAATTATTTTTCTTACTATATATAATGTTTTTTCTTACTCTATATAATGTTTTGCATAAACTATTATAATAACTCCAAGTATTGTTTATTTTATTATACTTTATAGTTTTCAATATTTTTCTTGATCCTTTTTCGTATAAAAACATCTTATATAATGAATCACTACCCGGAGTAACAAATAAAACTATTTGTGTTTTCTCAAGTAATATATGATGTTTCAATATAAAGGCGTTATCATTGTTTTCTATTATACGATCAAACTCTATTAATCCGTAATTTAATATGGAAACCAGTGTAATTTCTTTTGAATCTTCGTGTGAACTTTGCATATATTCGATGATTTTAAATTTAATGATAAACAAATATAAGAATAAATATTAGATAAAAAAAACTTTTCTATACCTATTTTTACCTTTTTTAAAACTTTTAAAATCCTGTTAAATTCGTTTAAAATAATTTTTTTTATTGAAATAAATTAACTATATTTGTAATATTAAATTGTTTGTCTATATAATAAAAACTTAGAGCCTCGATATTAAAAGCAGGTTGATAAGTGTAAAAGTAAAAACTAAATAAATGATATGAACAAAGAAAAAAGCCTATTAGAAAGTTTAGCCGACTTTCAAGACGAAATGTTGAATGTAGAAATAATAAAAAACACTGAAGCATACGGCTATAAATATGCAGAGCTAGAAGATATATTAAATATAATAACACCTATACTAAGAAAGCACAAAATAGGTTATTATCACTTGATGGGTTACGATCAATCCACGGGTAAAAATATAGTTTTTACTACTATATATAATCTAAATTCTACAGAAGACAAATTGACAAGCAAGACGCTGGTAGACGATAAAGCCGTATTAGCTAAAATGAATAGATTCATGGTTGAAGGAGCAGCATCTACATATTTTAGAAGATACCAACTTACCTTAATGTTAGGTCTTACTTCCGAAAAAGATACTGACGCAGGCGGTATGAGAACTAAAGATATAGGCTACAAAAAAGATACTAGTGGAGCATCTCAGAAAAATACAGCTACAATAGATTATGTAAACATATTTAAAAATCTTACTAAAAATAAAAGTGAGACAGTGGCGAGAAAATCGTTTGATAAATATAAGCCACAACTATCAAACGATGATATTAAGAAAATAGAAATAGTATTCAAAGAAGCCTATGAAAACAATTAGAGCGCATTATTCCTGGTCACAACAAAGTTTGTTTAAAGCCAGCAAATTATCTTTTTATAAAACCTATGTTTTAGGGGAGAGTAAAAAACCCAACATTAGATTTGATAAAGGTAAAGAATTCGGAAGATATAAAGAGACTGGAGAAATTCCACACTGGGTTGATGACCCATTACTAGAAGAAGTAGCAGATCAAATACCTAATTTAGATTATAAAGAGCAAGAAGTACTTGTTGACTTTTTTAAAGACAGAGAAGAAGATAAACCTGAATGGTATAAGCCTTTATTAATGTACACAGATTCTTGCAAAAAAGATCTAAGCGAATTTCATGAATACAAAACAGGCAAAGTACCTTGGACTCAAGATACAGTTAATAAACACGGACAATTAGATGTATATGCTGCTGGTTTTTATATATTAAGCGGTCAAAAGGTTTTGCCTACCTGTAGGTTGTATTGGATAGAAACAGAAGATGTGCCAATGACTGATGGCTCTATTAAAATTAGATACACAGGGCACGTTGAAGAGTTCGAAAGAAAATTCTCAGAAGAAGAGATATTAGCTTCTATTATGGATATATTAACAACCCAAGAAACAATAGATAATTGGGAATATAAGGAGTTAGAAATTGAACAATATTTAATAGATAAATATATAAAACTATCTGAAGAGAAAGTGAATGCTGAATCAGAAATGAATCTAATAAAGCTTCAAGTAGAAAGTCTGTTGCTGGAAAATAGAATAAATTATGGTGTAGGTAAAGGAGGTGTATTTAGCTTCAGTAGCAGGAAAAGTTATTCATTCTCAGAGAAATTAGAAGATCTTCAAGAGAAGTATAAAACTGAGATAAATAAAAATAAAGCATTAGAGAAAAAAAATGGTACAGCAGAAATTTCTGAGAATAAGTATCTAACGTTTAGAAAAAGTAAAAATTAAATATTAACTAAGTAAATTAAAATATATTATGGCAAGAGCATTTGAATTAAGAGTATTTGTTGATCAAGTAGGAGAAACAACACAAGTAAGTGAAAAGTTTAAAAAAAGAGAATTAGTTGGAAAACTTGAAGGAGAATATCCTGAGCATTACAAATTTGAATTTGTTCAGGATAAAGTATCATTATTAGATGATGTTCTAGAGGGCACTTATTTGACAATATCGTTTAATCTAAAAGGAAGGAAAGTAGAGAAGCAAGGGCAAGACCCAGCCTACTTTACTAGTCTTCAGGGTTGGAAGGTTGAAGCTTAATAAATAAGTTAGGTGAGCTGAGTTTAATTGGTAAAAGTAATGATAGGCTATTATAATGAGGGTTCGATTCCCTCCTCAGCTTCTATTAATAAATACAAAAATAAATTAAAATGGTTCAAGAAATATCATCCCCCGTGACCGGGCGAGCTTTTATGTGCGCGGGAATAAATAATATAGAAGAAGACTTTGTCCACGATAGTTTTTTAACAGGCCATACTTACCTGGAAGTTCATTATGATGAGGACGGTTTAAACTATTGCGACGAAGAAGGGTTACTATTAATATGCGAAGGCGGACACACTATGTACGTCATAAAAAATGACTTTGCATTAATGCTGGATATGTCAAACGTAGTCTTAAGTATTATAAACAAAGTTCAAAATGAATAATGATGGAATAATGATACCTTATTATTCAGGCAATATAAGATTTACAAAATGTATAGGTCATTGTAGTCTCGAATATTTCATAAAAGCGCATAAAAATCCAAATCAAAGAACTATGAAAGTACTTGGGGCTATCAAACAAGCTGAATCAAATAATGACGAGGCATTGAAAAGAAAGCTTAAGCATAAACTATTCTCATTTACGCCTTCAGTATTTATTAAAAAAGGTTATAAAAGAAATTATGAGAGTATATCGTTTTATACTGGATTGATGCAATTAGATTTTGATAAGCTAAGAGATAAGCTAGAGGCTATAGACTTAAGAAATCATATATTTAAGAACTACAAACATATTGTTACTGCTTATAGATCGCCATCAGGTAAAGGAGTAAAATGTTTAATAAGGATAAAAAAACCTAGAGATAAAAAGCACTACAAGGCTTTGTACAAGGCTTTATTACTTGAATTTGAGCAATACGATTCTTTTGATAAAGCTACAACCAATGCAATGTTGCCTTTGTTTCTAAGTCACGACCCTGATATATTACACAGAGAATATGAAGATTGCTTAGAATGGGACGAAGAAAACTGGGATGAGCCCGAATACATTGAATTAAATAATGAGCCACCCCCCAACTTCAATTCAACGCACCGCTCTTCAGAGTCTGAATATGAAAAAACAATTAGAATATTTAGATCAAAAATAGATAATATAGTAGGAAATGGTCATACTCAGGTTAGATCGGCTAGTCTTATAATAGGTTCTAGAGTTGGTGCAAATTATATAAGTAAAATTGATGCTATGCATTTAGCTAGCGACCTAATAGGCTGTAATAATTATCTAAGTAAAGATGTTGATAATTATAAGAAAACAGCTAATTGGGGTATAGAAGAAGGTTTTAATAATCCAAAATATTATAAATAATGATTTATACAGTAAATATAGATTTTGAAGGTGTTATATTTGAAGTACAATGCTGGTTTGAAAAAGGTATAAAATCAAACGATAGAGATACTCCTGACGATAAAGATAATTTTCAATTAGAAAAAATATTTTATGATAGTTGTGATTTTACTGAGTTATTGAGTAAATCAACAATAGATAATTTAGGGGTGGAAGCTTCAAATAAAATAATACATAATGAGTGATTTCTATAGTTTAAAAGAATACGAAGAGACTATAGGTTTTGTTTGGATACATATAACAGATAACTATTTGATTTCTAAAATGAAAAATCAAAAGAAAGCTGATACGTATAAACATAGTGAAGTAGATGCTTGTATAAATAATATTAAACCTTTTTTTAGTGACAAAACTATAAGGCACATAAGAGAGCATATATTCTTTAACTATAAGCACAAAAATATAAAAGTAGATAAACATAAACCAGGAGAACAAATAAGCCTATTTTAATGGAAAGTATAAAGTTAAGATATTATCAGCAAGTTTTTTATGATAAAATCATAAAGGCTTTACAATATAATAATAAAGTCTGTGCGGCATTAGCTACAGGTGGTGGTAAGTCTGTTATTATAGGCAAGCTGGCATCTGGGCTACCGGGCCGAACTCTTATACTTACACACAGAGTAGAAATACTTAAGCAAAATTCTGAATGGCTTAATAACGGGGCCGTATTAACTTCTAAAGAAAATACATTAAAACTTAACACTGATATAGTTATAGCTATGGTACAAACACTGTACGCTAGAATAGATAACTATGGTGTAGATTACATAGGACATTTTGATAATATTATACTCGATGAAATACACGTGGATATATTTAAAAAAGTTTTTAGTCTGTATAACTATAAGAAATTAATAGGCTTCACAGGCACTCCGGTCCTAAATAAAAAGAAATACTTTGAGATAAATGGCCTGGAATATGTAGAGCCATTAACTTTATCCGAGACTTTTGAAGTGGTGGTGTGTGGGCCATTTACAAGCGAATTAATCGCTTCGGGCTATTTAGTCAAGGATCACAACATTGTTCTTGATTTGCCGGACTTTGACAAGTTAAAGGAAAGCGATAAGCAACCTGATGGTTACACGAGTAAGTCATTAAATGATGTGTATGCTAATAGTGCGAGTTTCGATATATTAAAAAAGGCATACCATGAATATTGTAAAGGCAAGAAGACACTGATATTTAACTCCAGTAATAAAGTAACCAAGTTTGTATATGATAACTTTAAGAAGTTAGGCTTGAATGTTAAGCTTTATGATACTTCTGGCAATACAACAGTAAACGAAGAGACTGGTAAAAAATACACTAGAGACGAAATTGTAGAGTGGTTTAATAAAGAAAAAGATGCAATACTTATAAATACAAATGTTTTTACTACCGGATTTAATGTTACAGACGTTGAATGCATAATAGTAAACAGAGCAACTAAAAGTTTAGCATTATGGATTCAAATGGTGGGTAGGGGCAGTAGAACTACAGATAAAGTGTTTAAAGATTACTTTACTGTAATTGATTTAGGTCAAAATATATATAATCACGGTATATGGAGCTTAGATAGAAACTGGCATGACTATTTCAATTCACCTGGACCTAAGCTTAGACAACAGAATGATATGTTAGCCACTTGGACTTGCGTTAACTGTGGTTATATAAATTTAAAGACAGAGTTAAATTGCTCGGGCTGTAAATTAAGTTTTGAAGAAGCTAATCCTACTGTTGTAAAAGATAAAAAGTTTAAAGAAGGTAATTTAAGAGTATTGTGTGAAATGCCTCCACCATCAGGCAATGCTATATTAAGATATTCAATCTTAAAAAAAGAAGACGCGGCTTTTGCATATAACTTAGCAGAAATTAAGATAATAGAATTATTTGAATATTATAAGGTCACCCCTGAATTTTACTTAAACAAGAAAGAAGACTTTGATAAAAGAATTGAAGATATTTTTAGACCAATATACTTCACTATAAAAAAATCTGAACTTCAAGGCAATAAGAGACGAAAACTAAGTACTTTCACTGGCCGAATAATTAAAAAGGTAGAAAAAATGATGAAATATGGAAGTAAATAAACATAAAGATTATAAAGAAATAAAATTCAAAGTAAGTACAAGTAAAATAGATTTTAGTGCTTATTTTATAAAGAAGATATATTGCATAGCTAATTTCTTAAATGAAAGATATAAAATTAATAGTGAGAACGTAGTGTACGATCATTATTTTGAAGAAGACGAAGCTAAAAATAAAGTAATAACTATAAGCCTTAAATTTTATGAACAAAAGTAAGACTATAGTAGACCCTAACGAAATAAATCCAGTAGATTTTTATAATCAAAATTGTTTAGAAGATGCTTTTGATTTTATGGAGACTATAACACCTATTGAAAGAAATAGTCCCGAGTCATTAACATATATAAGAAACTCTTCTGACAAGAAGATAAAAATGATAGTATATGATGGTACTTATTTTGAATTTAAGCGCGAGAATGGTTTAAATGTAGATGTAGGCGTTAAGCTTACTCCATTCGGTCTTATTCAGAAGTTTAAATTTAGAAACAATTTTAAGTTGGCCATTCATTATGTTATATATAATAAAATGAATAATCCTATTGAATATATAAGGGTAGGTATAAAATACTATAAGAAAACAGTTAAAGTAGATGTTAACGAAATAAGTAGACACGAAATAAAATTATGGGATAAACCAACTATAACAGCAGATCACGGTAGAGACTTTATAGATAGAATACCTATCTATGATGACTTTACTATAGAACCTGATAATGTTAATTATAGAGAAATAGTTGGCAATAACTACAACCTGTATGCACCATTTGAGCATAAAGCAATGCCCGATGAAGAGTATGTCGGTGATATGCAGTGGTACTGGACAAATACACTGTTAGAGCATATATTTGGTGAACAATATAATTTAGGTCTACAATACATGGCAACACTGTACACTTTGCCAAAGCAGAAGTTACCTATACTTGTTTTAGTATCAGAAGAGAGAAGCACAGGTAAGACAACGTTTGTCGACTGGTTGGATATTCTATTTGGAGCGAACACAGTTATTGTTAATCCAATGGATATATCTAACAATTATAATAGTTCTTATACGGATAAGAATATAATAATGATAGAAGAATCTAAGTTTAAAGATATAGGTGCTCTAGAGAAGCTTAAGAACTTAAGTACGCAGAAAAAAATATTAGTTAATCCTAAGTTTGTTCAGCAATATTCTATGCCGTTCCATGGTAAGTTAATAATAACTTCTAACGATGAAAATAAGTTTAGTAGAATAGACGACACAGAAATAAGATATTGGATAAGGAAAATACCTACATTAGAAAATAAGGCTAATCATGATATATTAAAAGATATGAAAGCTGAAATACCTGCTTTTTTACATTATCTTAAGACTCTACCGCCAATTGATACTACTAAATCTAGAATGGTGTTTACACCGGAGTCTCTTAATACTAAGGCATTGGAAATGGTTAAGAAAGAATCAAAAACATTTTTATATAAAGACTTAGAAATATTAATAGACGAATGGTGCATGCAAAATCCAAGAGCTAAAAAACTTAAATTCACTTTATCCGATATTAAAGAAAAATGGTTCGCTTCTAATCATAAAATAGACAGACCGTTTCTAAAGCAGGTACTTAGAGATGAATTTAAAAATACACCAAAACCTATGCAAAGGTTTACACCCTTTGATTCAGGAGTACCTAATGTAAATCAAGGTAGAGTGCCTGGTAGACCATACGTATTTAAAAATCAATATTATGACGCTAGTAAAGAAGAAAAACCCGATAGTTTATAACGGAGATGACAGAGTACAACATCAACGCTGGTGTTTAAGAAATGAAATTAGATTGTACATAGAGCCTATAAATAGAATATATGGAAATATTGTAACTGAAATAAAAACTATAAAATATTATGATAATGATACACAATACAAGTTAGATAATAAACCAATAAGAAAAAAACGCAAGAAAGGGGATCCACCTCACTTATCTTATAGCGACGCTATAATGAAGACTTATACTAATTTATATATTAAATACTATGAAGAACAAAAAAACGATTCTTGAAGAGTCTAATGAAATTATTTTTGAAAGGTCAGAAGAAAAAGGAAGAGACTACGGTCCAATTAACGAATCTTTTGATGAAACAGCAACTATAGCTAGCATATTAACAGGTAAATCACTTACAGCTGAAGACTGTTATAAAGTAATGATAGCTTTAAAGATGTCGAGAATGAAAAAATCTTATAAAAGAGATACATACTTAGACTGTATTGGTTATATGGGTGCTTTGGCTGAAATGTTAAACAAAAAAGATGAATAAATATAACTTACCATACAATGTTAGTAAAGAGCCTATTAAAGATTTCTTTACTATAATAAAAATGGCAAAAGAAAGTAAAGCTATATATGTTAGAAAATGGAAAAAGCATACTTCTGCTTCTTTTATATTAGGTATGCAATTTAGACTTGTATATATATGGCTAGAGGATGATCAATTTTTTAAATTTATAAAGGATGAATAACTACGAATTAGAATACAGAAAATTATTAGTTTCTATAAAAAGAGACGGTTCTTTAAAAGAGAACAGAACAGGTGTAGATACTATATCCTGTTTTAACAAGAGCTTCAACATAAATTTAGCAGAAGGTTTTCCTATACTTACAGCTAAGAGAATGTTCCCTAACAAAGCTTATCATGAATATGTTTGGATGATACAAGGCTTAACAACCACAGCTTATCTTAATAGGCATGGTATAAAATGGTGGAATGAATTTGCTGACGAAAGAGGAGAGTTAGGTAAGACTTATGGTTATCAAATAAGAAATTTTAATGGTGAAGTAGATCAGCTTGAATATTTACATAGAGAAATACAAAACAACAGTAGGAGAGCTCATATGACTTTATGGAATCCATCTGAATTAGCTGAAACAATATTACCGCCTTGCTATACAGGTTTTACATTTATGAGAGTTGACAAAGTACTACACATGTCTATGCAATTAAGAAGCTCGGATGTGTTTTTAGGTTTACCTTACGATATATGTGTAGCTGCTTTTATGTTAAAATCAATAGCTAATTTCAATGATTTAATACCTGGAGAATTAGGCGTACAGATAACAGATGCTCATGTGTATACAAATCATAAGGATCAAGTTGATACATATTTATCAAGAAGTCCTAGTAATTTTTTACCTCAAATTCACAATTTAGATAGAAATGGAGTATACAGCTTTGAAGACTATAAACCAAAACCACTTATAAAGGCCACACTTAATAATTAATAAATAAATTTAAAGTTAAAATTATGAAAAAATTCGTATTATTCGATACAGAGACAACAGGTTTGCCTAAAAACTGGAAGGCATCTTTTTTA
>JGI1221J11331_1000383_pt1 | contig 14546 bp, 16 predicted proteins | sample LakVidmifraction_4_FD_11331 | JGI IMG/M metagenome (IMG submission 11331) | reverse complement strand
CGTCCTCGCGTTCGCGCACCGCAAGAGGGAATACAGACTGCACGTCCTGTGCGATAACGCCAAAATCGCTCTTGCGGACAAAATATCCATCCTCACCACCATTCTGTGCGATATAAGCNTCCGTCCAGTCAAAAGTCTTGCCACCAATAGCGCACGCTTTATCCAATGCGTTATCGATAGGCGCAATATTTTCTTTCAGGCGCGCATCGGATGAGAAGAACGCCGTGACGTTGCCTGTCGCAGTGATAGCGCCGTTAACCGTAAGGCCAGCCATCGTGTAGCTGTTACCCGTGTTCAGCGCGTTCGCTGTCGTGGCTGTCGTGGCTGTCGTAGCTGTCGTGGCGCTTGTAGCTGTCGTGGCTGTAGCGGCATTGCCAGATATACTGATACCCCATGTGCCAGATGCGTTAGCGCCAGTGACAGAAGGCGCACCAACTGTGTTGTAGCTGATGGTTCGCGCAACGCTGCCGTTAAAAGCTGTCCCAGATGCAACCCCTGAACCGCTATTGTTAAACGTGACTGCCGCAGCCGTTGCATTAGCAGTGCTCGCTGTTGTGGCAGTCGTAGCGGTGGTCGCAGTGCCAGCGTTGCCGATGACATTGATATTCCATGTTCCCGATACGCCTGCGCCGGTCAGGGGCGCGCCGCCAATCGCAGCAAGCGCGCCAGACGCAGTAGAAGCCCCAGAGCCGCCATTACCGATAGCAAGGACATCGCCCGACCAGTTAGCGTTACTAATCGTGGACGCGGTAGCTAATGAGCCAAGGCCGAGTGCCGTGCGCGCGTTTGCTGCATTAGTTGACCCTGTCCCGCCGTTAGCCACCGCAACAACGCCGCTGACGTTGCTCACGCTGATAGGCCACGCGCCAGTTGCATTCACGCCATCCGCACGCGCCAAGATACGGCCACCGACTGTAGAGCCATCATGCACGCGCAGCACATAGTTAGTCGTGTCTACAGTGACTTCACCAACAACGCCTGTAAAACTTGAATGCTCAGTTGCCGTGCCACGGCGCATCTTGACTTGCTTGCTCATACGATAAATCCCCAATCGTCAATGTCTGTATGTGTAGTGCTTATACTTAACCAATCTTCGTAGCCGCTAGAAAATGTTCCAACGTAATCGGCGAAGCCCTGTAAAGATTGCGAAAACGCACTAGCACTCCCGTAAAATGCCGCTGACTTAGTGTCAAAAGCTGTCTGCCCGTCATTCCGGAGTGGTGTAGCAGATACGCTGCTAATAATTGGCCTTGAAGGGTCGGCAATGCTTGGCGCGGCAGGGTCTACTAAAGTGTCAATCCACAAGCCTACGGCATTTGCGTCAGGGACAAATGCTTTAACTGTCGCTAAAAGGCTGTCTATGGCATCTCCTAGCGGCGCACCGGATAAGGATGGTATAGATGGTGGTGTGGCGATGAAGTTAGAAATAGATACAGCAGCACTGCCCGTAATTGCAGAAAGGTCGCCCCAAGAATACGGGTCGAACTTAACAGTGTTTAGGTATACCCCAACACTATTGCAGTCACTCACAAATGCAACTTGAGCATCAAGAAAGGCAAGGCTCTCTGTCACAAAGTTGTTAGGGTCGCCTAACCTTGATGGAGCGCTCGGCATTATAGCAATAGAAGGGTATGGCATTAAATTAAACCTTCCACAGACATTGAGCACTCGGATATAGATGGATTAGATAGCACAACACTGAAGTCTCGGTAATACCCTAAAACAATAGTTTCACTTCTTGTCGGGTCGCCAATGTAAACAGCAGGTATTGAGCGTATAGACGCAAGAAACTTACTAAACTGGCCTACCTGCGATGTTTCAACAGTCACATCATAATCAGCGCGCTTGCTGTAAGGCCGTTGCGTAATACTAACATTGCCAAAGTCATCTATCAATTTTACCGAATAATCCTTAATACTAACAGACGTTCCAAAGTTAGTGACGGCCAGAATAGATTTTTGACCAATAATCATTTCTCCGCAAGTCGCTATTCCTGCGCCAGCCGAAATAATTAATTGAAAGCTTGCGCCGGAATAGTTTGCAATATCTATAAACGCAACTTCTGTTGCGCCAGTATCTCCTAGTGGCAGGAAGTAATAGTTAAAATAACTAGTAATGCCGCTATAATCAGTCAAAGCAACTGTTCTGTTGTAAACAATAGTGCCGCTAGAGTCGCGAACTATTAGTTGTGCCGCAGCGCCATCGACATCAAACAGCACAACAGAGTTGGAGACGTTCGCCGGCGTAACTGTGACGCTAATGCTGCCAGCATTTGTAGTGCCAGAGCCCACAGATGTGTCGAACATCTTGTAGCGGTTTGTGGCGCTTACAAATAGCCAAGAGGCAGGGACGGCCGCCGCACCTATGTCTGGTCTTGCCTCTGTAGTAGCGGCGACCACTTCATAGATTTTGTGGTCGTAGATTCGACGAGTGCCTAGCGAGTATGTGCCAGCAGTCCATGCCGCATAGTCTGTTTCTGCCACATTGCTAGCAGTCAGCGTGGCTTCGCTTACAGCCGATGGTTTAATAATAATCACTAGCGTCCTCTCTTATGTCAGGCAATCCATCGCCATCCCAACGGTCAAGCAGTTCATACGACTTGCCAGTATTCTTGGCGACTTGATACAGTGCGTTGTTTAGCGCGCTGCTCATGTTGCTAAGGTCGCCGGATGTCTGCTGTGTATTGGCAGAGGCTGTATTGTTACCGTCAAACGTCAAGCCATCGGCTGTAGCGGTGGGTGCCACGCCCTGCGTGTTAAGCGTTTCGCTTAGGCTTGCGTCGAGCCATGCACGAATACGTGCCACCTCAAGCACAGAGCTTGCGCTAGCCATCGTCGCCGCTTCGATGGATTTACTAAGCTCTGGTAGCTTGCCTAGCGCGTCTAGATTGCCGCCGCGTGCCTGTGCCGTTACTGTGGCAAACTGAGCCTTAAGCAATACCGCCGATGTGGATGTGGTGACGCCGCGCAGTCTGTTTATCTCATCGACAATTGTCTTGCTGACATTGGACAGTGCATCTGCGTATTGCTTCAATGATTGAGCTGCCTCGTTCGCTGCCGTTGCTGCTAATGCGTCAGCCTCGGCCTTGTCCTGCGCTGCGAATATTTGCTGCTTCAGCTCACGCAGGCTTGCATCCATGCCCGCCAGTTCAAGCCCGCGCCTAGCAGCCAGAGCCTCAACAGCAAAGCCCTGCACCTCAAGAAGCTGTATTTCTAACTGCTGACGCTCCCGCCCCAAGGCAAGCGCCGCCGCTGCCGCCGCTGCCGCCTCTTGTGCTGTCCTTGCCTGTGCCTCAGACGCAAGCTTACTTGCCGCCTGAGCGTCTTGGGCCGCGAAGATTTGCAACTGCAAGCCCCGCAACGTCTGTTCCATTGCCGCAAGCTCCATGCCCCTACGTGCTGCTAAGGCCGCCGCTGATTCACCCGATGCCTCCATCAAGATAATTTCCATCGACGCGCGCTTGTTTTGCAAATCCTGTAACGCCTTTGCCGCCTTTTCTGCCGCTTCAAGCGCTAGCTTCGCGTCAGCCGCTGCCTTAGCCGCAATGTCGGCCTGAGCCTTGGCTTGTGCCTCTACAATAACCGCCTGTGCGTCAGCTACCTTTTTGAAGGCTGGAGCTAGTTGCAATAGCGCAGCATAGGTTTGGCTTCCAGCAAGCGTCGTCAGGTCAAGTCCTAAAACAACGCCCTTGAACTGCTCAATCGTAGCAATAGATGACAGACCAAGGCGCTCAAGCTCACTAGAGACAGCAGCCGTGATAGGGGCAATCTTTTCGGCCTCAGTTAAGAAGTTATCGCGGAAAAAGCTGGTTTGCTCTACAAATTGGTCAAGGCTCTCGAATAGCCCGACCAAAGCACTGCGCGCCTCAATGCTCGCAAGGCCAACAGCGCCGAACTCTTTGCCGATAGAGCGAAGCGCAACGTCAACGACCTGATATTCACGCGCTACCCGTGCAAAGGTTTCAAACAGCCCCTCGCCTATATTTTGCAAATTAGTAAGCGATGGCAGCAATGCTCCGGCCATCTGGTCGCCGACCTTGGAAAATACAGCGTTTAGCTGTTCTTCAATCTCTTTGCCGGTAAGTCCTAATAGGCTAATTTTGCCAATGTTGACTTGGAAGCTGTCTAGGATAGCGGCCGCGCCATCTAGACCAATAACAGCCGCGCCATCAATCAAGCCTTGGCGCAAGCTAGCAATTACGCCAGTTATGGAGTTGCTAACGTCAGGGTCGATGCCGCCAGTAGTAGTCTGGAAGCTTGTGCTGGTTTTGCCGCCGATGCCAAAGAATCCTGATTTCTTTTTGACTTGTTGCACTACTTGGAAGGTCTGCCCAGATATGCCGCCAGCGATTATCTCTGCAATTGACGATGCCGCCAGGTCAATCCCAATGTCGTGCAGTTCGCGGGTAGTGCTAGAGCCGAACAATCCCAGCACGCCGCTAGAGCCTGTCTTACCAAGGGCCTGCTTAGATGTGTCAAACAGGCCGCCGCTTACCGATATTTGCTTGGCAACATTATTCGACAGGTTAGCCATGTTGCTCTGGATAGAGCGCAATGACACTAGCATTTGATTGCTAAATTCAAGGTCGGTGTTGCTGTTTGCGGCCATGATGTCGAGCGCACGGTTAATGCTGTCAGACTTGGCCGTTACATCCCCAAGCACGCTACCAGCGCCTTGCTGCTTTTGCATATCCTCGGCGCTTGGAATGCTTGGCGACGCGGCACCGCCACCCTTGCCGCCCAAGCTTGCCATTACTGCAATCATCGCGGCCACAATCGGGAATGCAAAAGCCCCCAACTGGCTAAATATCTTGGACGCGCCGGACGCAGTTTGCACAGCCGTCTTGGTGCCTTCTGCTACAACAGTCGCTGTGGTTTCGGCCGCCTTCATCGCTATCGCCTTGATGGACATNGCAAATTCAAATGCGCGGAATGCAGTCTCTGCCGCTTGTATGACTTTGTAGCCAACAGACTTTTCTTTGAAGAAGCCCTTGGCCGACGCTGCCAGATTGCCGTAAAGATTGATTTCGTTTCTAAATGACTTCTGTTGCGCCACTCTGCGCCCGACTTCATCCTTGTTATCCTTGCTCATAGCAACGGCCAGCACCTTTTGGCGCTTTGCGAAGTCCTCATAAACATTGACTAAGCCGCCTACAGCCTTGCCGACATTGCCAAACACACCCTCAAGGTCAATGTCAAAGGTCATATCCTTAACCTCTTGCATGGCCTCCTTAATTTTCAGCAAGCCATCGACTGCCTTTTGCAGCCCAGCCTCTTGAGTGGCCAGCTCAATGAACTTCTCAAACGCCGCCGTGCCAGCCTCATAGCCCAAAGCCAGTGCTTGAAACTCTGCCGCTTGCCTAATGGCAGCATTGGCAGACAGGCCCATTAGCTCAATCTCTTGCTGCAACGCTTTGATGCGCTTGTCTTGCTCCTCGGATATCTTGCCCTGAGAGCCAGCCTCTACCGCTGCAAGGTAGGCTATGTAAGCGGCACTGCCCTCTAAAATCTTGGCGTTTTCCAGAGCGCGCACAGCAACGGCTCTTTCACGCTGCTGAGTATTCATCCCAATCAGCGAGTTTTCAAATTGCAGGTCAGCCAGCGCGCCTTTGGTAAAGGCATCGTCAGCCTGACTCTTTTTGTCTGACTCTGACTTAATGGCATTTGCAGCAGCGACTTTGAGCAACTGGGTCGCCAACTCTTTGCTGCCCAAAGCAAGAGCCTCTGTAGCCAGCACTTGAACATCAAAAGCCTTTGCTTGCTCTGGCGTCATGCCAATTTTCTTGCCCTCATTTACCATGTCAACAATAAGGTCACGGTATTTTTGCAGTGGGTCAATTGTCTTCTTTGTCGCTTTTTCGAGTGCGCCCATGCCAGCAGCGGCNGCGTTGGTGTCTTTTGTCAATTCACTCATGCCGACAGGGGTTGTTAGCGCCTCTTTGATTTGCTTCTGCAAGCCAATGACGTTCAAAGCTGCCTGTTGATAGTTAGTGGTGGCTTCCCTGAGTTCTCTGCCGCCGCTCAGGGCGTTTGTGAACGTAGCCGAAAGGTTTTTNCCCAATTCGCTACCAGCGCGCAGAAAATCGCCCTTGCCCAGTTCTCTTGCTGGAGAGAACATATCAAGCCCCCCCGCTCTTACCACAGTGCCTACACTGGCTTGCTCAATCTCCCTAGCCTCAACAACCTGCTTTTTAAGAATTTCGATTTTAGCTTCTCTTGCAGCCACAGCCTGTTTGCGAAGCGCATCTGTTGATTTTTTCACCTCATCAGTGAACGTGAATGTATGGCCAGCAGCGGTTTGAGTTTGTTCTCCAAGGCTCTTGTTTTCGTTTGCAGCGGCGAGCGCAGCTTTACTAGCGGCGGTTAGCTCCACGCCAGCCGCTTTTGCGATTTCTGCATTTCGTTGCAGGGCTTCGTTTGCGGCCCTTGTAGCGTCACCCATAGAAATGAACACATACGCAATGGCTGCAATAGCAGCAGCAAACAAGACGGCAGGGTTTAAAAACATCACAGCATTGAGTGCGGCAACGCTTCTGCCGAAAGCAGCGGTTGCACCCGCCGTTGTAAACAGAGAGATAGACAGCGCAGCATTGTAGGCAGCGGCAATCTTGGTGGCGGTATAATAAGCAACAAGCGCAGCGGCGGCAAGTTTTAGGGCAATGACAATGCCTGAGAGATTGCCATTCAAGAACTTTAATACGGGCAATAGTAGGTCTTGGATGGTTAGGCCCAGCGACAAAGCTACATCTTTTGCATTGGCGATTGCCTGATTGAACTGGAAGCCAAACGTATTGGCCATCTTTTCAAACGCCTCATCTGTAGCGCCAGCTTTAACCCCCATCTGCCCCATGATAACGGCCAAGTCTTTACCAGCTTGCCCAGACAGTGCCAGCGCAGGGATAAGCGCCTCAACGCCGCCAAATAACGTAGCCATTGAGTCACTTGACCCGCCCGTCTTTTGTTTCAACTCCTCAAGAAACCCACCAAGCCCCTTAGCCTTCAGTGCGGCTGAACTAAATTCCACGCCCAGTTCAGCGGCTAAATCTGTAGCCTCTTTGGATGGCTTGGCAATAGTCGCAAGGATTGCCCGTAGGCCCGTCACGGCCACGCTAGTGGAAACACCGCCTTTGGTAAGCGCAGCGGTTGATGCTGTTAGCTCGTCAAAGGATATGCCCATCTGCGCGGCCAGTGGAGCTACGGTTCCGATAGATGCAGACAACTCAGCAATAGTTGTCTTACCAGCCTTCATAGCGACAAACATGGCATCTGAAACTGCCGTTGCTCCTGCAACTTTGTTGCCATAGGCATTTAAAACGCTGGTCAGGCCATCAGCAGCAGTGGCAACGTCTGTGACACCACCGACAGCAAGTTTGTTGGATATTGTAAGGATGTTGTTTGCAGTGGCCGCATCAGATGCACCGGCAGATATAATTTGGTAGAGCGCCTTGGCCTGTGTCTGAACATCGCCGCCAAATTCCTTGGCTTGGTCCCTGACCGATGCGGTCAACTCCTTCATCGAAACAACGCTGGTATCTACAAGCGTGGATATTTCGGCCATGCTCTTTTCAAACTCAATGCCCATTCTGATAATTTGAACAACAGCAGCGCCGATACCAAGCCCAGCGAGGGACTTGGCTAGTCCCTGTAAACCATTCCCTAAACGCGCAGATGACTGCCCTGCGTTATCAGAAGCACGCGATAGGTTATTTAGTTCTCCAGCAGCGGTCTTTACTTCGCGGCTGTCAACGCCAATTCTTAGGTTTGCTAAATCAGCCACACTATACCCCGCTAATTGATTGCCGCTTATAGCTTAAATTCTGGCTTTTGTCTTGCTTCCATTAAAATTATTCGCCCATGACGACATAGCGTCTGCAATTTTACTGCGGCGCTCGTCTGTCATTACTGAAGGGTCAACCCAAGGCGGCGGACAACTGGCTTCGCTGGCCTGTCCGAGCATATATGCGTATTCTTTCGAGAGCGTGCGGATAGCCTTGGCTTCCCAAGGGGTGAGGGTGAAGCACTGATTGTTCTGCCATGCAGCAAGGTCTATTTCATCGATGCCTACCTGACCACCCATGCCGGCAGGCTTGGCAGGACCAACTTCAAAAAGCACCTCAAGCAAGTAGGCGCCAGCCCCAACTTGAGGCATGGCGTCCGACTTGGTTTCACGTCTTGGGCGCTTGGCCTTAGACGGTATCGTGTTGAGCCAAGCAGCGTGCCTGACAAATACTTTTAGATGCTCAAGCGTTGCTGCGAAAAAAGTTAGCGCGGTTACCTACAAACTCCTGCACCTGCTCTTTAATCCATGCCCAATCGTTATAGACTGTGCGGACATTCTCAGGCGTGAACTCTAGTTCTTTGCCATCAAGGGCAAATCCTGACCAAGCGGTCGTCAGCTTTACCAAATCATCAATGCTATCTTCCGAAAGCTTTTCGGCATCAAGGTCAAGGGCCTTTTTACCCTTTGCCATGCGATTAAGCGCGGCCTGTTGCTTGCCCATTTGCAGCTTTCGGTAAACTTTACTATCCTGACCAAGCACTGTGACAGTCATACCCTCAATGACTTCTTCAGTCTCAGGGTGAACGATATTGAGAACAGCGCCATCATCTGCCATGACAGGCTTAAGTGAGTTTAAGTCAAGCGACATTTTTTATCCTATCCGATACGCCGATGTAAAGTATCCCCTGCCGCAGTCGGACGTAGCTACGGCAGGGAATTTCGATAATTACTTAAACTTTAACGATAGAGTTGTCAATTTCAAGTGTAACCTCTGCCGTTGTGATTGCGTCAGCGTTACCAACATTAGTTTTGTAGGACATAACTTGGCCTGTGAAATACTGGATTTCGCCAGTTACTAGCCCAACCTTAACAGAAACTTGAGCGTCAGCGCCAGCAGCGGCTTCGCCAGCGGCCTGCAATGCGGCCTGTCCTGTGTCGGTAGCCGAAAGCGCCATTGTCAGCGTGACAGACCCGTAGTTAATTGAGCCACGACGCTTTGCAACAACGCCAGTGCCAAGGGGTGTATGCGTTGCAAGCGCAGATTCCGCGCCGAATGCTGGCAAGTCAGAAAGCTCACCGCAAGTCAGCCAAGTAAGGGCCGCAAATCCGGTAGCGTCATAGGTAGCAGGCGAAGTAGAAGAAACGGCGACAACCGTTCCAACAGAAGAAACAATATCAGACATAAAAACTCCCATACATTAAGAAAGCACTAAAAACAGTTGCAATAATTATCTACATTACCGCAAGTCGCGGCTCATGTTATCGATTGCAATTCTTACCATACCATTAGAAGCCTGTTTTGACCACCCTTCGTATTCTAAACGATAAATATATGGCAAGTTGTTGCTGATATAAAATATATTTCCCGTAGCTTTAGCAACGTCAGGCATTGCGCGTTTTATTGCGACACCGCCGGCGGCATCTTTACTGCCAGTATATGGGACAGTATCTGTAGACGCAGAGCCTATAGAGGTAAACCAGTTTGCACGAGCGCGCCCTGTGTCGACTGGAGTGTTGTAAACAATATCGGTGAGCAAGTTCAAAACTATCTCGCGCACAACTATATCAGCGCGTCCGCTTGTCTTGGACACAAACTTGCCTATGTCTAACTTGAAGTCGCTCACAAAAAGGACCTGTATGCGACAGATACAGGAATTATCCATCTATCACCTGACATAAATCCAGTTGCCTGCGATGTAGACATGATGGTGACTGTCACGCCCTCATAGACTAGCCTGTCGCCACGCACGAACGCGCCAGCCACTGTGTCAGCCGTTGCGCGCCCTATGCCCTTGCCAGCGTCGGCCGGTGCATACACAAGCACTTGGTAGATGCCGCCGTATTCATCCGATGCTTGAGCAGCGATGCCCATTGCTATAGTTTTGCCAGCAATAAGACTTTCAACTAGATAGACCTGACCTAAAGTAGGCTTAAAGCGAGTGTTCTCCCAAGCGGTAGGAAGGTCAAGGGTGGCTAGTTGCGTAGACAGCGCTGCGCCGATTTTAGTAACGGTCATCGAACGGCTCTGCGGATTGCACGTCTACGGCATGTTTCACGCCATTGTCTAGCAGTAGCACATAGGCAATCACATTGCCCCTGCTATCCTCAAGCACGCTATCCAAGGTGCCAACATTCCAATCACATGGGAACCAAACGCGCGAACCTATTTGCATTAATTAGCCCTTATTTGACAGATGAATATGATGTTGGCCCCAGATAGTCGCACCTGCGCTACGTCCATGATGCGGTAGGCTGTGCCGCTTAAATCGACTAGGCAGCCCATTACTGGGGTTGGGGCGATAAGCTCAAGAATAAGGCGGACATCTCCCGCCTCAATCACTGTGCCATCAATCTCTGTGGTTTTGTAGGCAGAGGGGTAGCCAGAGGCTGTTACAGTAGTCTGCGTGGTAGTGCCATCCGCTGCGCCCGTTATAGGGTTATACTCTGCCCAATCGGTAAACGTGATGCTTACAGGCTCGCCATATTTGGCAAGCAGTCTAGCAGCGGTTTCAGCCTGTCCGCTCATGTGCGGTTTAATCTCACCTGTGCAAAACTGCCATCGGATGACGAAAGGAGGTAAGGCATAAGCATTCTGTTCACAAACGGATAGCGCGCTGTCGGGTCTGAGTAGTCTTGATATTCGATTTCGATGACATCAATTTTCTCGCGCTTTACGCGCTGGCCTTGGTCTGCAATCAATGTCTCGCCGCTTGCTGCGCGAATTGCCATCTCAATGCAGGAATAGACCACTGGCACGGGGACTACATTTGCAAGTAGCAGGAAGCCATCGGCAACTACGCCAGAGCGCGGCCACGAAAGCGATTGTGCGGCAGCAATGCGGCTACCCTTCCATGCGTCCCTGTAGGTAGCCTCTAAATAGTCGGTCGCTTTTATTAGCGCCTGTTCCTTGGCGGATGTAGAAAGGTCTATCCAGCCCGTAACGCCACGGTCTGTCACATAGCTATTCGCAGCCGAAACGCTGGCGTAACTATTGGCGTTCGAAACGCCTGCACCTGTTTCGACTACGAATGCCATACTTTAGCCCTTTTTAGAACGTGCGCGCTTTGTGGGAATGTCAGAGACGGGTTCGAGAACAACGTCAACATCTTCCGGCTCATATTCTGCCTCAACTTGGACATTATCCACGGCCTCGTCAAGCAAGGCGTGCAAAGGCGTTCCGGCTGGGGCGAAAATTGCATCAAGGATTTTATAGCCCTCTGCCTGCAACTTTGCCTTGCGCGCGGGGTGAACCGGATGCGGCTCGTAAATAACTTTCGACATAGCAAACCTTTCGTTAAAATGGGGAGCTGCCCACTAAGGACAACCCCCCTCTTTTATTAGGCTTCGCCTACAGCCAAGACACCAGCAGTATGCTTAATCGACGTTGCGACCTTGTCCCAGTTGGAGCCAGTAGCAAGCTCTGCATCCGTTGGCGACTTGCCACCGTTTGCAACATCCCAGCTATAACCCTTCAAAGCCACACCGAAGGTATAATCAACCTGCATTGTGGTTTCGATGCGGGTCTGGCCGTTGTTGGTTTCGATGTTGCTGATAACGTCACCGCCATCATAAACAACAGCCGAGCCATCCGCCAAGCCAAGAGCGCGTGCCTTGTTAGGCGTGCCAGCAGCATACAGCGCAGGGGCGTCAGTCACGATGACTGGGCGACCAAGGATGTCTACAACCTGCACGTTTTGTGCAACAAACAACTGAGCGCCGTTAGTCAGGTTTTGACCAATGAGCTTGTGGTAGGTTGCGCCATTGATGACACTGGCAACGATGTTCGACGAATGGTCGCCAAACAAAGCGTTTGCGCTGTTCATTGCGGCATAGCTCAATGGGTCAGTGGCCGAAACGTCAACGGTGGTCGCTGCGCCTTGGTTACTGATAGCCGCCACAAGTGCAGCAATCGCAGTGTTTAGCTGGTCAGCCATTAGAGCTTCCGCAAAGTTACGCGACGCAACTTCGATGCCTTCCGATGTTGGCTTTTGCAACCATGTAAGTTGCGATGGCTCAAAGCGGATAGGGCCAAAGCCGCCTGCAACTTTAACGCCATTCATCTGCAACTGAGTCAGGTCGGTTGCCGTTGCTGTTGCCTGCGATGCGTAACGGTCAACGCGGCGCTGCGCCGAGTGGACAGCGGCAAAGAACGACTCTTGATAAAAGTCGCCATCGAATCCAGTGGTGGTCAAACGGATTGCGCCGTTCGATGCTACATTAAACTTATCTACCATCTGAGCTAAAGTCTCAATGGTCACTGGCATAACGTATTCGTTAAATACCTTCATGTCGGAAACTGACATAACTAAAATCCTTTATATATCGGGGAACATGGCTTTAATTGCGTTAGACCGCTGCACTTTATCGCCACCAAGATTACCCTTGGGCGCGACAGCAGAAACATTACCATTCCCGCCAGTGGCTCCACCACCGGAGTTTTCGGGAGCAGAGACGAAGTGCTTTCCTTCGTCGCCAGCGGCCCAGTTGGTAATTCCTTCAAGCAACGGCTTTCCACCCATTAGTGCCGAATATTGACCATTCTCCGCCTTAATCTCGGTGCCAGCCCTTAACATCGCCTTCGCGGCCGACATAAATTCTGGCTTGATACCGACCTTTAGCATCGCGTCGTTAAGTCCATTGTCGATTAGATAAGATTGCAGCGCACCGTCTTTTTCAACTAGACTTGCTTGCAATACCTCTAATGTCTTTAGACTATCCTTCGTAGTCTTGGTTAGTTCAGTTTTCAGCGTTTCGTTTTCAGTCTGTAACGCCGCAAATTCTGTTGGGTCAATGTCTGCACCCTTGGCCTTCGCCTTGGCTACTCTAACTTCCCCAAGCAACTCCCTGTTTTTAGCGTTAACCGCTTCGATTGCTGCTTCTAACTCTGCAATTCGTTCGTCACTCATAGATGTGTCCTCTGGACTATTGTTTCCCCACAGGGGTTTTAATGCACGGCACAGCAATGCATTACAGTTGTAATAGCACGTTTACTACAACTTTACTATAATGACTGCAAGTATAGTTAATAGTCTACTTCGCTGTGCCATAGCGCGCTTCTAACTGGGCTAGCGTCAATGGGTTGCCGCGTTGGTCGAGCAACTGAGCAAGCGTAATTTTGCCAGAGCGCCACAGGTCAGCGCGGCCTACGCCTAGCATTTCATCTGCAAACGCTGTGGGCTTGCCCTTTAAGAATTGGTCAAAGGTCATTTCCCTTGGCACGGCTCCGTTCATGCTGGCCCTTGTGCGCGGCGCTATCTTGTCAGCAGCCTTGCCAGTTATCTCTGCCATCGACCTTGTGACAGGCAGAGATGTTGAGCGGCAAGCCCAGTGAGCAGGTGGGCCGCCGTTCCAAGGGATGCTATGCCCGATAGGAACAAAGTCTGGAAGCGTCCAAGATTTGCCACTGCGCGCCATGCAAATGTCAGATGTGCGGCTATCTAGCGTAGCAACCCACTGCACAGCCTTGATGATGTCCGCGTTCTCCTCATACCCTGCAACTCGAACGTCATTGGCGACAGTTTGCGTAGCTGTGCGGATGATAGCCACGCCATCGCGCCGTGACTTGGCAATAGGCTCACTGCCCTTGTCGCCATTGCCGAGGATAGACTTTGCAATTTGGCTGTTAGTCAAGCCAAGCATCACCCCATTCTTGACTGCGCGGCTAATGTTAAATCTAGTCGTTTCGTTTAGTTGACCAAACCAACTACTAATAGTCGCGCCTTGGGTAAGTGACGACTTTGCTATGGCCTCTACAGCCGCAGCAGGTGGTGGCACAGCCCCGATGCCTACACTAGCGAAGGCGCTTTGCATGAATGATGCCTCGGATGCAGCGATGGCCGAAAGCTCTGGCGAGTTAAGTTTCACCATGTCAGATAGCTCTGCCACAGCCTTATCAAGACGCTTGCCCTGATACTCTGTAAGCTCCTTGCCTTTGAGCGCCTTAGTGATGGCCTCCGCAACGCTATCTAGCTGCTTGTTGAACGCCACATTCTCGCCAGCAATCACCCGCTCTAGGAGCAGTTGGCGGATGGTGAGCAGGTCAAGGAGTTGGTCAGAAACGCTCATTATTCAACCGGAGGTGCCCAAGGTAGGGCCTCAGTTGACACTTCGGTAACAGGAGATTTGATTGCGGCAATCTGCTTGGCAATCTTAGCGTCTACGTGTTCCCTGTAGGAACCCACGACTACTGCCTGTATCCATTCGATGACATGTGCCTCTGTGAGTTCGTGGAAGGCCGTGAAGCCCTCATGTCCTTCTTGTGGCGGGGTCAGGGGCGTGGCACCAGTGAAGGTGCCGCTATCGCCGTCTGTGTCCGTCCCTGTGAGGGTCCAGCTAACATGGAGGATGACATCTTGGAAGTCCAAGACATCGCCCTTCTTGATGCTGGATATTGACCATGTATAATCCATAAGTTATCCTTTTTCTTTCAGTGTTTCGATTTCGGCTTTAAGTTCTTTAATGGCTTCCACGAGCAGACCGATGGTGGCGTTATAGTCCACACCGAGTGTCCCTGTGTTGTCCGTAACGGCCTCTGGGAGAACCTTCTG
>JGI1221J11331_1000381_pt1 | contig 14560 bp, 12 predicted proteins | sample LakVidmifraction_4_FD_11331 | JGI IMG/M metagenome (IMG submission 11331) | reverse complement strand
CAAACTACAGAATTATAAATCTTGATCTGCTTACGTATGCGGGAAGTCTAGATAACCTCAAAGAGGTTGATACCATTGTTAATAACTCATCACTAAACACTAAACACTCAACACTACAAAATGATCGCTATCATTTTGTGAAGGGTGATATCTGTAACCGTGAACTCGTAGAGTTCATATTTACAGAATATGATATACAGGGTGTTATTCACTTTGCAGCAGAAAGCCACGTAGATAACTCCATTAAAAACCCTGGTGTATTTATAGAGACAAATGTGAACGGGACTTTTACACTTTTGGATGTAGCTTACAAACATTGGATGAACAGTCCATTCAAATACAAGTCAGGATATGGGTGTGAGGATATAGGATATAGTACGAATATTGGGGAGGGGATAAAGGATATAGTATATAGTGAAGAAGAGAACACAATATCCAATAACCAATCCCCTACATCCGAAACCGTTCCACGGTTTCACCATATATCAACTGATGAAGTCTATGGGACATTGAATGAGACGGATCTTTTTACCGAAGAGACTCCGTATGCACCCAACTCTCCATACTCTGCTTCTAAAGCAAGTAGTGACATGATAGTTAGAAGTTACCAAGAAACATACGGTATGAATACAGTAATAACAAACTGTTCAAATAACTATGGTCCTAAACAACATGATGAAAAACTAATACCTACGATAATTAGAAAAGCATTAGCTGGTGAGTCTATCCCTATCTATGGTGATGGAAAGAACATAAGAGATTGGTTATATGTACTTGACCATTGTAAAGGTATAGATTTAGTATACCATACAGGCAAAGTTGCTAATGTATATAACATAGGTGGAAGAAACGAGAGAACTAATCTTCAAATAGTCGACGCCATATGCACCATACTAGATGAGAAAGTTCCTGCACAACAAAATATTGGTAAAGCAAGTTATAAAGACCTTATCACTTTCGTAGAAGATAGAGCAGGACACGATAGACGCTATGCGATAGATGCTACAAAACTTGAAACAGAACTTGGCTGGAAAGCGAACGAGAACTTTGATAGTGGGATTATTAAGACCGTTGAATGGTATTTGAATAAGTATAGAGAATAAAGATTATGGCATATTATACAGAAGAACAATTAAAACAATTGGGTTTTAAATACATTGGAAAGAATGTAAAGATTAGCGATAAAGCAAGTATATATAATTATGAACAAATAGAAATCGGTGAGAATTCAAGAATTGACGACTTTTGTGTAGTTTCAGGAAAAGTAACAATAGGTAGAAATGTACATATAACACCAATGTGTTTAGTCGCAGGTGGAGAAAGTGGAATTATATTCGAAGACTTTAGTACTATCGCTTATGGTGTACAAGTTTTTACTCAGTCAGATGATTATAGTGGTGAATCTATGACAAATTCAACTGTTCCTAAAAAATATAAAAACGAATATATGAAAGAAGTTATTTTAAAAAAATATTCTATTATTGGAGCAGGGTCAATTATTATGCCAGGTGTAGTTCTAGGAGAAGGAAGTTCAATTGGGGCTATGTCTTTAGTCCTAAGATCAACTGAACCTTGGGGAATATATGTAGGTAACCCAGTCAAAAGATTAAAAAATAGAAAAAAAGATTTACTAGACTTAGAGAAACAATATTTAGAGAATGAAGGAAAATAATCATGATACCATTTAATAAACCACCATTTACTGGGAATGAAGAAAAATATATATTAGAATCAATTAAGAGTAGTAAAATTTCAGGAGATGGACCATTTACAAAAAAATGTCATCAATGGTTTGAAAAACAGTTAGATTGTAAAAAAGTACTTTTAACGACTAGTTGTACACATGCACTAGAAATGGCTGCTATCCTTTTAGATATAAGAGAAGGCGATGAAGTAATCATGCCATCATATACATTTGTCTCTACTGCTAATGCTTTTGTATTACGAGGAGCAAAAATAGTATTTGTAGATATACGACCAGATACTATGAATATTGATGAGACAAAGATTGAACAAGCCATTACGAATAAGACAAAAGTAATTGTCCCAGTACACTATGCAGGTGTAGGATGTGAAATGGATACTATTATGGATATAGCATCTAGACATACCCTTTTTGTAGTGGAAGATGCAGCTCAGGGTATGATGAGTAGTTACAAAGGTAAAGCACTTGGAACAATAGGACATCTTGGTACTTTTAGCTTTCATGAGACAAAAAACTATACAAGTGCGGGTGAAGGTGGACTACTTATCATCAATGATGAAAAATTTGTTCAACGAGCTGAAATTATACGAGAAAAAGGTACAAATAGAAGTCTGTTTTTTAGGGGTATGGTGGATAAATACTCTTGGGTAGATGTTGGAAGTAGTTATCTTATGAATGATGTAAGTGCTGCATATCTTTGGGGAAATCTTGAAAAAGCTGATGAGATAAATGAAAATAGACTTAACAGTTGGAAGTTGTATAAAGCTGGACTAATAGAGTTAGAAGAGAAAAACTTAATATCTTTGGCTACTGTTCCAGATAGTTGTATTCATAATGCCCACATGTTTTATATAAAAGTTAAAGATATAGAAACTAGAGGAAAACTTTTAGGGTATTTTAAAGAAAATGATATTTTATCAGTATTTCATTACATTCCTCTTCATTCTGCACCTGCTGGACTAAAATTTGGTAGGTTTGACAGTGAAGATAAGTTTACAACTGTTGATAGCGAAAGGCTAATTCGTTTGCCTATGTATTATGGATTGGATACAATAGTTATAGATAAAGTTACAGATACAATAAAAAAGTTTTTGGATAAATAGTTGATAAAAAAAAATTTGTTTTATACTTATTTTATACAAATTTATTCTGGGCTAATCAGTGTAATTTTAATTCCATTTTATTTAGATATTCTAAGTGTGGAGCAATTTGGACTCATTGGTTTCTTTATGCTACTACAAAGTATTATGATGATTTTTGATGCAGGTATTAGCGGATCTTTATCAAGACAAGTAGCCATTACTAAGCATAATAGTCATTTATATAAAGATTTTTTAAATAAGTTTCATATAGTGATTATTTTTTTCTTTGTAATTGCACTATCTATTTTTTTAATTTCTTATATAGAAAATAATTATATTGTAAATAATTGGATTATATCAGAACTTAGTAAGGACACCATCAGTATTTCAGTAATTTCTATGTTTTTAATTTTATCATTAAGATATATTTCTGGACCTATTAGAAGTGTATTAATTGGGTTAGAAGAACATATTTTATTAAGTAAACTTAATTTTATATTTATTACATTGAAATTTCCAATGGGATTATTTATATTATATGTTTTTGGTAATTCAATTACCAATTATTTCATTTTTCAAGTATTTGTTGCTTTGTTTGAATTGATACTATTATCTGTAATTGTTAACTATAAAAATAAAAATATTCTAAGGAGAGATGATGAAGTAGAAAATAATAATAATGAATTTACATTTAAGTCATTGTTGTTATTTTCAGGACAGTTGTCCTTATTAAGTGTCTCATGGGTTATTGTTACACAAATAGATAAATTAGTTTTATCTGGAGTGTTGCCTTTAGAGGAGTTCTCATATTATACTTTAGCTGTAACGATTACAGGTGTTATACTAATGTTTTCTGCTCCTTTATCGCAGGTTATGATGGCTCGTTTACCGATATTATTTAAAAATAATGATTTGAGAAAATATGTAAAAATATATACTTCATCCTTTTCTATTATGATTGTTGTAATGATTTCCTTAGGGTTATTTATTTTTACTTTTAGTAAACCAATTATATATATGTGGACAGGAAATATTGAAATAGCGAATGCTTCTTTTATCTATGCTAAATGGTTAGCACTAGGAAATTCTATTAGCATTTTAATGACATTTGTATTTTTACTACAATATTCAGCAGGGAATTTAAAGAAGCATGTAATAGTGTATGTGGCTTATAGTGCATTGTTAATACCTGTTTCAATTTATATAGCTAATACATATCAAGGTTATGGGAGTTCTTTGTTTTGGTTTATACATAATTTTATATTTTTTATTACATGGGGTAGTATAGTGAATTATAACTATATAAAGAATATAAATTTCTTTTTATGGGTATATATTTTAGTACCAACTGTACTGATTTCATTACTAGTTTTTACTCTTATTGATATAAATATTGACTTATTAGCTATTAGCAGAATACAGATAGCAGTTTATTTATCTTTAGTAGGAATAGGAAATATTTTATTAATAGGTACATATTATAAACTATTAGAAAAGCAGATTATGCAACAATTTAAAAAAATTGAATTTAGACAAGGAAAAAGTATTGAGTAAAAGATATATTATATTCGCCCCATCGTATTTGGAAACAAGTGGAGGAATAGTAGTACTGCATAAATTATGTTCGTTATTAAATGAGTTGGGTTATGAAAGTTATCTGTATCCATCGTTTAATACATTTGAATTAAACGATGTTAATCCTATCTATACTTTTTTAAGATACATAAAGTCTAAATTAGTCGCTTCATTTAAAAGATATAAAACAAATTCTAGTTTTAATACTCCTATATTTAAAGGTGATATATCTTCGATTTCTGACAATTATATTGTTATATATCCAGAAATGACATTTGGAAATCCCTTAAAAGCTAAAAATATAGTAAGATGGTTTTTGCATCAGCCAGGGTATCATACTGGAAATATTTATTATGGAAAAAATGAACTATACTTTAAATTTAATGGTGCAATAGATGACTTTACTTATCAAAGTTCAACAACATCTGAAAAAAGTTTAAAAATAATTCATTACCCCTTAGAACATTACAATATGGAAAACACTTCTTCTTTTCGTAAAGGAACTGCTTACTGTTTAAGAAAAGGTAAACATAAAAAAATTCAACATGACTTGAAGGATTCAATTTTAATCGATGGTAAGACAAATAGTGAAGGGAAATCACACAAAGAAGTTTCTGAAATACTTAAAAATGCAGATACTTTTGTGTCATATGATACATATACGGCTTACTCAATTTTTGCTGTTTTGTGTGGCTGTAAATCAATAGTAATTCCCGATGAGGGTGTCACTAAAGAAGAATGGTATCCTGAAGAAAATGATAGAAATGGGATAGCATATGGATTTAGCGATAAAGAAATAAAACATGCGACTGATACAGCTAACTTAGTTAAAAGTCATATAATAGAAGAAGAGAAAAAGAATATAAATAATATAGAGAACTTTATTGTAGAAGTGGATAAGTATTTTGGTAAATAATTTAATTTTGGTAACTGGAGTAATCGTAACATACGGAGATAGATTTCATCTTTTAAAACGAGTTATTAAGTCTTCTTTTCTTGAAGGAGTTGATAAAATTATAGTTATAGATAACAACTCTGAAGAAAATTCAAAAAAACAATTAAAAGAGTATGAAGAACAAGAAAATAGATTAAGCATAATATATCTTAATGAAAATACAGGCTCAGCAGGTGGATATAAACGAGGCTTAGAAGAAGCTTATAATGATGGAAGTTGTGAATTTATTTGGCTTTTAGATGATGATAATGAACCTCAAAAAGACTCATTGAAAGTTTTAAAAGAGTTTTGGAAAAATTTAGAAGATAAAACTAAAAAAGAAAAGATATCTTTACTTTCCTATAGGAAAGATAGGGTAGCTTATAAAGAATCAATTATGACTGAAAACCCTGATCTAGTTTTAGGAAGGAAAAATAGCTTTTTAGGTTTTCATATATTAGATTTATTTAATAAAATCATCAAAGTATTTAAAAGAAAAATAGGAATAGAAACTTACAAAGAAAATGAAAATGTAAGAAGTGGTAAAGTGTCTGTGGCTCCATATGGAGGGATGTTTTTTCGATCGAAAATAATTAAAGAAAACATTTATCCAAATAATATTTTATCAGGAGATAAAGCATTATATATATTGATTTCTCTTAGTGGTACTATTAAATATAGCAGTAAGATTATGGGGATATATAGAAAGCATGAAGGAGGTATATCATCATGGGTGACATATGATTTGATGAAGCAAGATCTAAATATGATACCTTGGATTTGTAACTTAGATCACAATTTTCCTAAGTATAAATTGTTATCAATAATTCATAAAACAATAATCTTGCATTCGAATGAAATTACTTTAAAAAACTTAATTTATCATTCGATTAATTTTATACTATATTCTTTTTCATATTTTCCAAAAAATATTAAAACTGTAGGTGCTTTTCTATTTAAAACATTTCCAAAACTAATAATGAAATATTAATGAATTTTTTTATTTTTGCTATTTTTTTATTAGTTATGATCTATTCAATCAAATTATTTTTACTCTTATTTCCTTTATTCATGGTTTTATCTCCAAAAGCCTTGTTACTTATCCAAACTTCATCTTTACCATTATTATCAGTATCAAATGCTATCATGATAGTATTGCTTATTTTATTCTTAATGCATTTAATAATTACTAATCAATGGAAATATTTTATAAAATATGACTTAAAGATATTTACAGGATTCTTTTTTCTACTACTATCTTATATATTAGTTCTTCTATACAGTAGTTCAACTTTTGTGGGCATACATACTGTATTAATAATGTTTTTAGCAATACTTTTACCAGCTTTTTTATATTCTTATTACTTTCAACAAAAAGACATATCATTTCATATTAAAGAAATTAAATTAACATTTATAATTTTGTTTATCCTGGGAATCTATGCATCTATTTCAATTGCTCTTGAAAGTAATATTTACGTTGATTTTATTGAAGCAGGATTACATACTGATCGTATGCACGTTAGTAGATATACTGGCGACTGGAGAGGAGAAAGAGCAATAGGGACTTTGACACACCCCATAACATATGGAGCATTTATTGGTATAGGCTTTTTTGCTTCATTATTTTTAATCATTTATTATTCTTCCATTATGAAAAATCCCAAGATGACTTTTTTATTTGTATTTCTGTCACTTTTCATGATTTTTTTTATTTTTATTTCTAATTCCAGAACACCCTTAATATTTGTACTCACAGGTATTACAATTATATTCTTTTATTCAAATGTTAAAATTAAAATATATGTCATTCTCGCAATATTATTATTATTACCGATAATAATGCAAATTGATTTTTTTAATCAAAAAATTCTTGGGCTGTTAAATATTTTCAATTCTGATATAGGTGAAGATCAAAGAGGTTCAAGTATTTCTATGCGCTTATCTCAATTAAGTGTGTCTTATGATTATTTTATAAATTCACCTATTTTTGGAAATGGGTTTCAAAGTACACGCAATATTGTTGCATCTGGTATTGAACCTGATTTGTATAATGCGGAAAGTATTATATACAAAATTTTAATAGATATGGGGATTGTTGGAATATTAGGATACTCTATTTTTTTTACTTGGTTTTATTTCTTAATATATAAATTGAAATATGTTTATAAACCATTAAAGGGATTAGTTTATGCTTACATTTCAGGATATATTATTTATATTATGGGAACAGGTGTTATGGATACTATGCAAATGTTTGTTTTTGTATTTTATTTATTCTATCTTACTCTTAAAAGTTTGGAAAACGATAACAGACAATATATCATCAAGCCTAGTTCAAAGAAAACATATGAGTAAAGTCATTTTTAATTTATCTGTTAGTCTAAAACTACAGAAGGTTAATTTAGCTTATAACGCAAAGATTTTTTGAATAGGTGAAAGGAAACTACATATGAATAAAAAATATTTGATTTTAATTGTGATTTACAATGAAACTATAGATGAATCATTGACGTATAAATCTTTATTGGGAAGTTCAAAATATTTAAATAATAGTAAACTGGTAATTTGGGATAATAGTAAAATCAGTCAAAAAATGAATAAGAACAAGATAAGTTTTTTCGATGAAATTGAGTATATTCACACCCCTGAAAATTTATCATTATCTAAAATATATAATAAAGTAATTCAATTAAATAATGGATTTGGATATATGATTATTTTAGATCAAGATTCTTCTTTTTCTATAAATTATTTTCAAGAAATTGAAAAAGCAACTGCTGAAAATAAAGATATCAATCTTTTTCTCCCAATAGTCAAATCAAGCAATACAATTGTAAGCCCTGGTAATTATAAAATATTTAAAGGTTCATACTGGAAGAAAGAAAAATATGGAAAAATTAATTCAAAAGATATCTTAGCAATTAATAGTGGTATGGTAATAAATTTTAATTATCTACGCAATTTATTCACAGGATATGATGAAAGATTGAGATTTTATGGAACTGACACATTTTTTATGTTGAACTATTCAGAGCATAATAAATATATATATATTATTAATTATATTTTAGAACATGATTCTGCATTATTAAATAAAAATGAGAGCATAGAAAAAATACTAAAAAGAGAACGTGAGTTATTAAATGCATGGATTCTAGTAAATGAAAATAATAAGTTTCATTTACTATTAACTTATATTTACACTATTTATAAAACAGTGAAGTTATCTTTAAAATATAGAACAACCAAATTAATACGAGGACTGATTCGATGAAAATATTATGTGTGCATCAAGGCTATGAACTTTATGGTTCAGACAGAAGCTTTGCTCTTTCAGTTGGAACTTTACAAGAGCTTTATCCCAATGCTAAAATCTATGTACTCATACCCAAAGATGGTCCAATACGCCAACTGCTTGAACCTATTTGTAATAAACTCATTATTAATGAGAAGATGGGTGTATTACGAAAAAAAGAGTTAAAGAAAAACCCCTTTGGCTTAATATATAAAATTATTAAAGGTATGCTATCAGCAATTAATGAATCCAAAAAATATGACCTTGTTTACATTAACACTGTTGTCGTAGTTGATTATATTTTAGCTGCTAAATTTATGAAATGCTCTACTGTTTTACATATCAGGGAAATACCAACAGGAATACAAAAAACTATTTTTTCAAAAATTATCTCTTTTAGTAAAATGAATTTAATTTTTAATTCATCCAACACACTTCAATCATTTGATTTACCTGATAATCAAAATAAGACTATAATTTTAAATGGTGTCAAGGGATTTGCTGAAATCCTCCCCAAAGAAAATACTAACCACACAGTAAATATTCTTCTAATAGGCAGATTGACTACATGGAAAGGTCAAATGTTCTTTTTAGAAGCGCTTAATAAATTGATAATGTATAAAGTATATGATATCAATGTACGAATTGTTGGTGAAGTATTTGAAGATCAAGTCACCTACAAACATGATCTACTAAGCTATGTAAAAAATCATGATTTAGAAGAGTTGGTAACATTTAAATCATTTACAGACAATCCAAAAGATGAGTATGAATGGAGTGACATTGTCATTGTTCCTTCTGTGAAACCAGAGCCTTTTGGACGCGTTGCTATTGAAGCGATGAGTGCGAGTAGATGTGTTGTTGCCGCTAACCATGGTGGACTGACGGAAATCGTTGAAGATAAGATTAATGGTGTTCTTTTTGAACCAAATAACATTGATAGTTTAGTTGAATCACTTAAAGAGCTTTTGAATACACCAGGGTTAATGCATAAATATGCTGAACAAAGCCTACAAACATTTCAAAATCGATTTAGTGAAAAAATCTATCAAGATAAATTTAAAGAAGTAATTCAGAATATAGTTGTCAAGAGCTTTATAGAGGAGAAGATTTGAAAATAGCGATACTAGGAACTCGAGGAATTCCTAACAATTATGGAGGCTTTGAACAGTTTGCTGAATACTTAGCTTTAGGATTGGTTAACAAAGAGCATGAAGTTACAGTTTATAACTCACATACACATCCATATCAAGAGCCTGTTTGGAATGGTGTCAACATACAACATATCTATGATCCTGAAAACAAAATTGGCACAGCAGGACAGTTTGTGTATGACTTTTTATCTATACTTGACACTCGAAAACAAGATTTTGATATTATTTTACAGCTTGGATACACAAGTAGCTCAGTGTTTTTTGATCTACATCCTAAAAACTCGATTGTTGTAACTAACATGGATGGTCTAGAATGGAAACGTACAAAATTTTCTGAGAAAGTACAGAAGTTTCTACAGTGGGCAGAATCCTTAGCTGTCAAAAAAAGTGATCATCTTGTAAGTGATTCTATAGGGATAGAGAATTATCTCAAAAAAAAGTATGATGTAGAATCAACTTACATTCCATATGGTTCACACCTGTTTAATGATGAAAATCGTAGTGTGTTAGATAAGTATTTAATTAAGCCATACAAATATAATATGCTTATTGCTCGTTTGGAACCCGAAAACAGTATCGAGATCATTCTAGATGGTGTTGTTCAAGCTGCTGATAATGTACAATTTTTGGTTATTGGTAAACATGAAACAAAGTTTGGTGAATACTTAAAAAATAAATTTAAAGATAATGCTAATATAAAATTTATTGGCGGAGTTTATGATATCAATGCTTTAAATAATTTACGTCATTTTTCAAATCTTTATTTTCATGGTCATACGGTAGGAGGGACAAATCCATCTTTGCTTGAGGCAATGGCATCGAATGCCTTGATCTGCGCAAATAACAATGAGTTCAATTCAGCTATTTTAGGAGATGATGCATTTTACTTTTCTACTGTAGATGATGTTGCAAAAATTTTAACAAGTGTTTTATATGAAAATCATGGTGATAAAGTAAAAAATAATAGAGAGAAGATTACTGAACTGTATACTTGGGAAAAGATAGTAGATCAGTATGAAGAACTATTTTTAAAATTACTTAAGTAATACAACATGCATATTACAAGAGAAATAATTTAAAAAAATGGAATGACCCTAAAATACTAGACAAATTTTAATTCAGTAAATAATGATGACAATCATTGTAAAATTTATAATGGATATTGCATAAAAGATACAGCAGATGAACTTGGTGACTTTCAATCGATACAGTTACAGAGTATTCAGATGTATCAAATGCAGAGAAAGATAATATTATAGACCCATAAATGACATAAATATAACATAAATAAAGGAACTGGATGAAAGAATTTTCTGCTAAATTTGTATTTGTTTTAATGGATATTCTTGTTATATTTATCTCTCTTAGCCTAGCTTATCTACTACGAAATCTTTTTGTAGATACCTTCGGTACTGTAGATAGCTATCATCTCAGCAATTATACTAGTTTCTATCCACTTTATATCGTTTCCATTATGCTGCTTGCTTATGAAGGCATCTATACCCATCGTTATGACTTTTGGCATGAGAGTAGAGTCATAATCAAAGGACTTCTGTTTTCTTTCTTTATCATACTTGCATACTTGGCACTGACTAAAAGTATACAAGACTATTCTAGAGCAGTTATCATCTTCTCTTTTCTTTTTATGTCTTTACTTTTACCTCTTTCTAAAAATATATGTAAAAAATCTCTTTACAAATTAGGTCTATGGCAAAGAAGAGCAAAGATCTATGGAGACGACCCGTTTTTAAAGGATGAAATATTTGGGAACCATTACCTTGGATATATTGATGCAAAAAAACGTAAACCCAAAACGGTATTTATCAACTCTCATAATGAAGACTTAAACACGCTCAAACAAATCATCAACCAAGAGATAGGACGAAGCCATGAAGTGATATTTATACCTCTTGTGGATGAATATGATCTAACACATTCTCATATATATAGCCTATCAAATACACGTACTAACCTCATCGTATTTCAAAACCGTCTAAAATGTAAATATAGACTATGGACAAAGAAAATTTCTGATTTACTTATGTCCATCATTATTTTTCCTTTGCTTGTGCCTATTATGCTCTACATTGCATACAAAATACGAAAAGAGGAGCCTGGTAGTTCCATTTTATTTGAACAAGAGAGACTTGGTAAAAATGGAGCAGTTTTTAAATGTTATAAATTTAGAACGATGTTTGAAGAGAGTGATGATATGCTCAATGCATACCTAAAAAAGCACCCTGAAGAGGTTGAATTTTATAATACTTACCACAAGTACCAAAATGACCCACGTATCACAAAGATAGGAGATAAGTTACGAAGAACATCTCTGGATGAACTCCCGCAGATATTTAACGTCTTTAAAAATGAGATGAGTTTCATCGGACCTCGCCCCTATATGCTAAATGAAAAAGATAAAATAGGAGAAAGTATTGACACTGTACTTGCAGTAAAACCAGGTATCACAGGTCTATGGCAAGTAAGTGGAAGAAGTGATATAGATTTCCATTCACGTGTGGGACTCGATGTCTGGTACATAAGGAACTGGAACCTCTGGATGGATCTGGTTATCTTACTTAAAACAGTTAAAACTGTACTTGTACGTGACGGTGCCAGCTAAACTAAAATTAGTAGGTTTTCAAGTATAATTACTTCATTAAAATAAAGGCTCAACATTGCAAAATAACACTCAATACATCGAAGAAGATACAATAGATTTAAGAGAACTTTTCTCTGTACTTAAAAGAAGAAGAAAGCTTATCTGGGGAGTAACAATTCTCTTTACTTTACTTGCACTCATTTATGTTTTCATAGCAAAACCTGTTTATGAAGTAAAAGCGATGATCGAAGTGGGACAAATAGATGCAAAACCAATCGATAATGTCAAGGACATAAAAGAAAAACTTTCATATGAGTATCATGTGGATGTAAAAGGAAAGAAAATAGAACTTCCTCGAGTCACAACTATCTCAGTTCCAAAAAATTCTAATAGTATCCTCTCACTAACAATCCATGGGAATAGTAATGAAGAAGGTATAAAATACATACAAACTGTCATCAAGAAAATAGAGACTCAATATAAAGAGAAAACCGATGCTTATACAAATAGTCAAAAAGAGTTAATTAAACTTACACAAGAAGACATCAAGAACAACAGTATGAGCCTTGTAAAACTAAAAGAAGAGATAGATAACTACAGTCAAAAAATCATTTCACTTAAAAGTGAAGATGCTGCACTTGCGGGGATATATGCTTTGCAGATAGGTCAAATGCAAACACAGCTTCAAAATCTTAAAACGTATATCTCGGCGCTTAAGAACAAAGAAGAGAAGTTAAACCTCTCCATTACCCCCTCTATGGTGAAACCTACTCATATAGTAGGAGAGATAGAAACCCTTGATAAACCCATCAAACCAAAGAAAAAACTCATCGTTATAGTAGCCTTTATCACAGGCCTGATGCTTGCTGTCTTCTTAGCTTTTTTCCTAGAGTTTATAAGAGGTATCAAAGATGAGAAACAAGAAAACATAAAATCATGAGTTACAAAATAGCCATAGCAGGCACAGGATATGTTGGACTTTCAAACGGAATTTTATTGGCCCAACATAATGAAGTGGTAGCCCTGGATGTCATTCCTGAAAAGGTTGAGATGCTTAACCAAAACATTTCTCCCATAGAAGATGTAGAGATCGAAGAGTATCTCAAAAATAAGCCTTTGAACTTTAAAGCAACACTAGATAAACATGAAGCCTATGATAATGCTGATTTTGTCATTATCGCTACGCCTACAGATTATGACCCGGAAACCAATTATTTTAATACTGAATTGGTCGAATCGGTGATCAAAGATGTAATTCAAATAAACCCCAATGCAGTCATGGTCATCAAATCAACTGTTCCGGTAGGCTACACAAAAAGCATTAGAGAAAAACTTCACTGTGAAAATATCATTTTTTCACCAGAATTCCTTAGAGAAGGAAAAGCTCTGCATGATAATCTTTACCCTTCACGTATCATCGTAGGGGAAAAAAGTGAGCGAGCAAAAACCTTTGCAACTCTTTTAGCCCAAGGTGCCATCAAAAAAGATATTGACATACTCTTTACCGGCTCTACAGAAGCAGAAGCAGTGAAACTTTTTTCAAATACTTACCTTGCTATGAGAGTGGCATATTTTAATGAACTTGACTCCTATGCAGAAGCACATCATTTAGACAGTAAACAGATCATCGAAGGTGTTGGTCTTGACCCTAGAATAGGAATGCATTACAATAACCCTTCTTTTGGCTATGGTGGGTATTGTTTGCCAAAAGACACCAAACAGTTACGGGCAAACTATAAAGATGTACCCAATAGTCTCATCGGTGCTATTGTAGATGCAAACAGTATGAGAAAAGATTTTATAGCAGATTCCATCATTAAGAAAAACCCCTCTACTGTAGGTATATACCGTTTGACTATGAAAAGCGGTTCAGATAACTTTAGGTCTTCATCGATTCAAGGTATTATGAAACGTATTAAAGCAAAAGGTATCGAGGTAGTGATATACGAACCTGTACTGAAAGAGGATGAGTTTTTTCATTCAAAAGTCATTAGAGATTTACAAAAATTTAAAGATATTTCAGATGTTATCGTAGCCAATAGATTATCAGGCGATTTAAAAGATGTTAAAAAGAAAGTCTATACCAGAGACCTATTTGGTAGTGATTAAAAAGTAAAGCACAAGAATATTGACTTAATAAATAATTGATGTCTAAAAACCTATTCTTTTATTGATTTATAAACTTTAAAATATCCATCTTTTTTTCATATACT
>JGI1221J11331_1000373_pt1 | contig 14702 bp, 9 predicted proteins | sample LakVidmifraction_4_FD_11331 | JGI IMG/M metagenome (IMG submission 11331) | reverse complement strand
ATAGGCCGCCCAAAAATCCTGAATTTTTAAATGAGTCAGCTCTAAGGCCGGCTAATTTCTAAATTTCGGAACTTTGCTTTCTCAAAAAATGGTTACTGCGGAATGGGTCTGGAAGGTGAATCAACAATCAGGGTAAAGATTCAACCGGCTGCGGTAAGTACAAAGCGTGAAAGGAATCCAGATCCGGCGGACTCAGGCAAAAAAGTTGTTCCCGGAGTGGAGTGGTTCCGCTTTTTCTGCGGATTAGCGCAACGGAGGGGATCACTTTTTTTCCTGTGTCCAAGACCTTTTCGACGAAGCGCTTTCCCCGAAATACGGAGCGTCTCATTTTGGGACGTATCGGGATATAAGGGGAATGTGCTGAGGGGTTTTGGACTTGGAATTCCACTAATATTTGTATCGAGAAAAAGAGACAGAGATTCATTAATCAAAGACTATAAGGATCTCAAAAAATAATTTTAGTTCTCAACCAAATACATGAAAATCAGTTCACATTAAAAAAGACGATATATTTATCAATAATTTCTAACTTATTCTGACTTATCAATAATGGGTTTTCACCTATAATACACCTCAATATCCTAAAACATCAGTGTTTATGGGTGGTGACGATTTCTGTATTGGCAAGTAAAATTGACTTAAAACACTTTGATTATAGGCAGCACGAATTGTAAATCCGCGCTATCGGATATCGGATAATACTCGAAATAAATACCACCAAAAGTAATGTATATTTTTTCAAGTTGAATTAATAGTAAAATTTTAGGTTTTAGAACGAATTTAATTTTGCCTCATTGGCATCGAATCAATTAGATCTAATATTTTGTCGATTGAAACACAATTGTAATCCTGCAATTTGATTTTTCCATCCAAGCCTATTAGATAAAACTCAAACGGACTGTCCTTTTTATCATATTTTTTGTACAAATTGGTGGCAATGGTCCACTCTGCGTCTTTTGCCAAACCCAATTTCATTTTATGTTTAAATACCTGATAGACAAGCACGTTTCGTTCTTCCAGACCTTTTAAACCGTTTTCCAGTTCATTGAGCTGGCTGGTGAAATTTTCATCTGCAAGATTTTCCGTAAGCAATAAAATTAACCGATTTTCCCAATGATGCTTGGAAAGGTCTTGTGATTGCGCTGTATTCACACAAATAAATAACAGTAAAAATGGAATAATAATTTTCATTCTTAATAATACGACTTTTTGCAGGAAACTACTAGTGAGGAGTACTTTTCTATTTATATTTGTTTCTGCCCTCCGTCCGGTAACCTGATTCTCAGGTAGATATTAGCTTTTCCGTTTTCGTCGGCTTTGCTTTTTTTGATATAAAAAAGATATGATTTTAGATATGATAGGCCTATATTAGTTCAATATCAACTAAAATTCAAAAACCTGCGCTTACTTTTTAAATTGATAATATTCTCTTTTCAAGATTTTATGTTTTATGCTTGTTTATTATTAATTTAGACATCTCTTAAAATTATAAAACAACTATGACCGATCTTGAAATCGCAAACACAATAGAATTAAAACATATTACCTCTATAGCTCAAATTCTTGGACTGGAGGCCGACGATATTGAAATGTATGGGAAGTATAAAGCCAAACTTCCCCTTTCTAAAATTGATTTGAAAAAAGCTGCAAAGAGCAATCTAATCTTGGTCACTGCTATATCCCCAACACCGGCAGGTGAAGGAAAAACCACCATGTCTATTGGCCTTTCCGAAGGATTGAATCAATTGGGAAAGAAAACAGTGGTGGTACTTAGGGAACCTTCGCTTGGTCCAGTTTTTGGCATAAAAGGAGGGGCAACAGGGGGTGGCTATTCGCAGGTATTACCCATGGAGGATATTAACCTGCATTTCACTGGTGATTTTTCTGCCATTGAAAAGGCACATAATTTACTTTCCGCCATAATCGACAATAATATCCAAAGTAGAACCAATTCGCTTGGAATTGATGCCCGAACAGTTACTTGGAAACGTGTTATGGATATGAACGATCGTTCCCTTCGCAATATTATTATTGGGCTTGGAGGAACTACATCGGGAGTGCCTAGGCAGACAGGTTTCGATATCACTGCCGCATCAGAGATTATGGCAATTTTATGTTTGGCAAACGACATAAAAGACTTGAAAAAACGCTTAGGGTCTATCTTTATAGGCTATACGACTGATCGTAAACCAGTCTACGCTCGTGAATTAAAAGTTGAAGGAGCCATGGCTGCCCTACTCAAGGATGCAATTAAACCTAATTTGGTACAGACTATAGAAGGGAATCCTGCTATTATTCATGGAGGACCATTTGCTAACATCGCACAAGGAACTAATTCTGTGATTGCAACCCGAATGGGAATGACTTTAGGTGATTACACAGTTACCGAAGCTGGTTTTGGGGCCGATTTGGGTGCCGAAAAATTTCTAGATATAAAATGTCAAAGCGCTGGCCTTTCTCCAAAAGCGGTCGTGATTACAACTACTATTAGAGCTCTTAAATATCATGGAGGGGTCGATTTAAAATCTTTAACCGAACCCAATGTGGAAGCCCTGATAAAAGGAATTCCTAATCTTGAAAAACATTTGGAGAATATTCGTCAATTCAATATTATCCCTATTATTGCCATCAATAGGTTTGTGACAGATAGTGATGAAGAGATTGCTGCTATAGAAGAGTTTGCGAAAAATAATAACGTTAGAGTAGCGCTGGCAGAAGTTTGGGAGAAAGGAGGAAAAGGGGCACTAGATTTAGCTAGGCAGGTTGTTGAGGTTGTAGAATCTGGAGAATCTAACTTTAAACCCCTTTATACCTGGGATATGGATATGATGTCAAAAATTGAAACCATAGCGACTAAAATATACGGAGCTAATAGGGTTGATTATAGTGCAGAAGCACGCAAAAACCTTAGGACAATAACTGCTTTAGGACTAGATCATTTACCTGTTTGTATTGCAAAAACCGAAAAATCGTTGTCAGACGATCCAACTTTAATAGGCCGTCCACGAGATTTCACCATTACTATTCGTGAGATTGAAATCGCAGCGGGAGCTGGCTTTGTAGTGCCAATTACAGGGAATATGATGCGTATGCCGGGTCTTCCTGCCCATCCTACTTCAGAAAATATTAATATTGATAATGAAGGAAATATTTCTGGGTTATTTTAAATTGAAGCTTAGCAAACCTATTCTTCAATTGGTATTTTAACACCAGCATCCGTTATTTTCCATTAAATTTGGGTAACGCACCCTTTTAAGTAAAAAATGCCATGGCAACCAGAAAATATGAAGGCAGTAAATTTGAAATGGAAGTTTCACAAAAAATTGTGGATTGGCTTACCATTGAAGAAGCTCTTCAGATAGATATTAATGATACTCCTTTTACTGTTTCCATGAGAACACCCGGGGAGGATGAAAATCTGGTTCGTGGATTATTGCATTCTGAAGGAATCATAAACGATGTGAATTTTATTCCCAATATTGTTTTGAAAAAACAGAATGAGCAAGGGGTTGTAACCATTGTTAATGTTACTATTCCAAAGGAAAAATTGGGGGAAGGATATTCCAATAGTCGCAGCCTTTTATCGGTCTCTTCTTGCGGAATCTGTGGGAAAACAGAATTGGAAGATCTTGCATTTGTTGGAAGTCCTATAGATGACGCCCAAAAGATTGATATAGAGTTAATTCATCAGTTATTTGAAAAAATGAACACTTTTCAATCAGACTTTAAATTGTCTGGTGGGACTCATGCTGCCGCTGCCTTTACTATAAACGGCAGGTTGTTGTACTCTATGGAAGATATTGGAAGACATAATGCAGTAGATAAGGTAGTTGGGAAATTAATCGCTTCGAAAAACCTAAATGAAGCAAAGATAATTACCGTTAGCGGGAGGATTTCCTATGAGATAGTGATAAAATGTTTTAAGGCAAGAATTCCATTTTTAGCGGCCGTATCAGCCCCATCATCATTGGCGGTAGATTATGCTAAGGAATTAGGAATTACCTTGTTTGCCTTTTGCAGGGGTGAAAGGGCGACCTGTTACTCGAATGCACATCGAACGAAATTTAATAAACAAAATAGTAAAGCCAGTTAATAATATGTCGGATAATTTAAGTGATTTACTTGGTAGAAAAACTGTAGAAGAAAGTCTTTTTAGTAAGTTAGGAGAACTGGCAAAACCCACCGGATCTCCTAGTGAGGAGGCATTGGCTAAATTGGCCGAGGAATTCCTTATTGGAAAAGCAAATGCTTATGGAACTGCAAGTTTTTACGATTTTCTTAAACCCGAAAATAAAGGTAAAGAAATTTATGTGTGTAACGGAACTGCTTGTGTTTGTGCGGGAACACAAGATGGCGTAATTAAAAGTCTCGAAACGAAATTCCAGAAAGATCAGATAGGTCATATGACTTGCCTAGGCAGATGTCATGAAAATAGCGCATTCCATTATAAAGGAAAAAACTATTCAGGAAATGCCATAGAAAAATTGGATAAAATTCTGGAAGCCAAAGAGAGTTTGAATAAGGATTTCTATACTGTAAAAACTTCTGGAGTGGCTATTTTAACGGCTCCATTTACTGCCATTGCTCAATATTACAAGCCTTTTAAGGAAGCATTAAAAAAAGATTCGGCATCAATTTTGGAAGAAATAAAGCTATCCAATCTCCGGGGTCGTGGAGGTGCAGGTTTTCCAATGGGAGCTAAACTGGAGTTTTCTCGAAATGCGAAGAATGACACAAAATTTATCATCTGCAATGCCGATGAAGGAGATCCTGGCGCCTATTCCGATCGCTATTTATTAGAGGAACGACCACATGCTGTTTTATTTGGAATGCTCATCGCGGGATATGTAGCCCATGCCAGTTACGGTATTGTGTATATCCGCGCAGAATATCCTGAAGCTGTAAAGATTGTTCAGGATGCTATTGATGCACTTCGTGAAGTAGGTTTAATTGGTAAGAGTATTGAAGGCAGTAGTTTCAATTTTGATTTTAAAATTATACAGGCACAAGGGTCTTATATCTGTGGTGAAGAAACAGCACTCATCAATTCCATTGAAGGACAACGCCCCGAAGTTCGAGTTAGACCTCCTTTTCCTGCTCAGAAAGGATTGTTCAATAAACCAACCACCGTTAATAATGTTGAAACACTTGCCGCATTGCATTTTATAATCGAAAAAGGCGGCCAAGCCTGGAAGAATATAGGTACAGAAAGATCCTCTGGAACCAAACTAGTTTGTTTCGATAGTTTTTTTAAAAACCCAGGGATATATGAATTGGAAATGGGAACACCACTTTCTAAGGTTGTCTATGAATTAGGTGGTGGATTTAAAACTGAAGTAAAAGCGCTTCAAATTGGAGGGCCTTTAGGAGGATTGGTCCCGATTTCCAAAATAGAGGAATTGACCCTGGATTTTGAATCTTTTTCGACCGCCGGATTTTTATTGGGACATGCTTCGGTTGTTTGTGTTCCGAAGTCATTTCCTATGATGAAATTTATTGAACATCTTTTTGATTTTGCAGCCTATGAGAGTTGCGGTAAATGTTTTCCATGCCGACTCGGAACAAAACGAGGACAAGAATTATCTGAAAAAGCATTGCAGTCTGATTATAAGATTGATCGCAAACTATTTACAGACCTCTTAACCACCTTGGAAAAAGGTTCGCTTTGCGCCCACGGTGGAGGGATTCCACTACCAGTGCGCAATGCTTTGCAATATTTTGATGAAGAACTAAAACCTTATTTCAACTAATACTATGCCTATGAATACGGCCTATATAGATAACGACCCTTTTGATATAGTTGAAGGAGAAACCATATTAGCTTTCATTAGACGCTATAAATCGAAAAAATTGGTGCCTACCCTATGTGATGCTCCTAACCTAGATCCTTTTGGATCTTGTAGAGTATGTAGTGTTGAAGTGGCCTTGGAAAAATCTGGGAAATTGAGAACTGTAGCATCGTGTCATGCACCAGTAGCGGCTGGACAATATATTTATACAAGTTCAGAAGCGATTAAAACCCTTCGGAAGAATATCATTGAATTGGTCTTGACCGACCATCCCTTAGACTGCCTCACTTGTGAAGTCAATGGCAATTGTGAATTACAAACTGTAGCTGCAGAGGTTGGTATTCGTGAGGTTCGATATCCAGAAGGAGCCAATCATCTATACAAAAGTAAAGACTTAAGTCATCCGTATATGACTTCCGATTTATCTAAATGCATTAACTGCTATCGATGTGTTAGGGCGTGTGATGAAGTACAAGGGGAATTCGTCTTGAGTATGGCAGGAAGAGGGTTCGATTCACATATAATCAAAGGACTGGATAATTCATTTATGGATTCAGATTGTGTGAGTTGCGGGGCCTGTTCACAAGCTTGTCCAACATCGGCTATTTCAGATATATTCCAATCAAAAGCTCTTAAAACTGCTGAAACCACAAGAACCATTTGTACCTATTGTGGGGTAGGTTGTAATCTGGAAGTAGCTACCAGTAATGGTGAAATACTTAGTATCCAAGCACCTTATGATGCTGAAGTAAATCAGGGACACACGTGTATTAAAGGGAGATTTGCCTTCAAATTCTATAATCATCAGGATCGATTGAATTCCCCAATGATAAAACGAAATGGGAATTTTGAAAAAGTAAGTTGGGATGAGGTGTATGAGTACATTGCCTCCAAATTAACTTCTTATAAAGAGGAATTTGGATCCGATTCCATTGCTGGAATCTCTTCGGCGCGTTGTACCAATGAAGAAAATTATTTGATGCAGAAATTTATAAGAGCGGTTATTGGCACCAATAATATTGATGGCTGTGCACGGGTATGTCATTCACCAACGGCTTTGGGAATGCAACGCACATTAGGAACTGGAGCAGCTACCAATTCTATAGATGATATTAAAGATACAAACTGTATTATGGTCATAGGGGCAAACCCTACAGATGCTCATCCAGTGACGGGTGCCAAGTTAAAACAGTTTGCAATTAAATCTGGTAATGTATCCATTGTGATTGACCCAAGACGTACCGAAATTGCGCGTTATGCAACCCATCACATTCCATTACGACCGGGAACTAATGTTGCGGTACTTAATATGATGATGTATTATATCATTTCAGAAGACTTGGTAGATGTAGGATTCATAGACGCTAGAACAGAGGGATACGAAGATTTCAAAAAAGAAATCATGAATATCGATTTGGACCATTTAGAGACTGTTTGCGGCGTTGATAGATTGGTTATAAAAGAGGCGGCTATTGCTTATGCAATAGCTCCTAACGCTATGTCATTCCACGGGTTGGGAGTTACCGAACACTCTCAGGGAACATTTACAGTGATGCAAATCGCGGACCTTGCTCTTCTTACAGGAAATATTGGAAGAAGAGGTGTTGGTGTCAATCCATTAAGAGGACAGAATAATGTGCAGGGTAGTGCCGATATGGGGGTACAACCCCATCAAGGAGCCGGATATTTGGATGTTACCAATGACAGCGCGAATAAAAAATACAATGAATTTTATGGCGTTGAAGTACCCAAAATGATTGGCTATAAAATTCCTGAAATGTTTGATGCGGCACTGAAGGGAGAATTAAAGGCACTTTGGGTAATTGGAGAAGATATTGTACAAACCGATCCAAATACTAAAAAAGTTATAAGAGCTTTAGAAAATACAGAATTGGTCATTGTTCAAGAACTCTTTATGACCGAGACAGCAAAATATGCTGATGTGATTTTGCCGGGAGCATCCTTCCTTGAAAAAAGTGGAACTTTTACCAATGGAGAGCGACGTATTCAAGCAGTGAGACAGGTAGTTAAACCCATAACGGGAGCTAAACCTGATGGGCAAATTATCGTTGAAATCATGAACAAAATGGGTTATCATCAACCTGCCTATACCCCTGAAGGCATGTTAGAAGAAATCTCTCAAATTGTGCCATTCTTTGAAGGTGTCACCTGGGAACGATTGGGAAAAAACGGATTGCAATGGCCCGTTGCGAAAGATGGAACCGATACACAAATTCTTCATAAAACTGAGTTCAAACGAGGAAAAGGTGTTTTCAAATTCAATCCATGGGAAGAAACAAAAGAATTAGTTTCTCATGCCAAGGATTATCCGTACATCCTAACTACAAATAGGGAATTAGAACATTACAATTGTGGTACGATGACTAGAAGAACCGCGAATGAAAAATTGTTAACCGATGATTATTTGATGATTAATCCCGAGGATGCGTTAGAGAACTTTATTTCTGAAGGCGACTATGTATGTCTTGAATCACCTAGAGGGAAGGTGGATGTGAAGGCGCGAATCACAGATGAAGTAAAGAAAGGAATACTGAGTACAACCTTCCATTTCCCTGAAATTATGATTAATAACCTAACTGGAGATATACATGATTCTGAAGCGATGTGCCCTGAATATAAAGTAGTTGCAGTTCGAATTCGAAGGAGTAAAGGAAAGTACAAACCACAAATGGTTCAGGATAAGTAATTAGCCGCCAATAGTAATCATACTTCTTTTTTGAGTATGCCACTTTGGTTCTTCCAGTTTTTCAAGGGTGTCCATACCGCCACATACTGCGAGTTTTTCTTGGACAGCTTTTTGGATGATTTCTTCAATGGGATTTCCATCACGTAAAGCAGTGAGAAGGTCCGATTCAGAAGAGGAGAATAAACAATTCTTTAATCTTCCATTTGCTGTTAAACGCAATCTATTGCACGAATCGCAAAAGGGATTTGTGACGTTGCTTATAACGGCAAAGTTACCTTTATAACCCGATATTTTATAGTTTTTGATTAGAGTGTAATGTCTACCATGTTTTTATGAATTTACTTTCCATTGATGTGATTGATCTATAAAAATTTCTTTTCCGAATACTGGAACATTGGCTTTTATTTCTTCTACAACAAATTCCAAAGCTTTAAAAACAACTTTTCGTCTTGGTGCATAATCACGAAACGAAAACCTATTATTTAATAATCAGATTTTTGTCGGTACAGTACTTTCTTTAGGTTTCTTTTTGTGGTCTTAGGAGGTGATTCCAAAAGATAAATTTCCGCTGCTCATTCTAGCAGATTCAGATATGATTTGGAATTTTTCTGTTCCTGCTGTTAAATCATTCCCAACAACAGGAATAGGTAATTTTAAATTTTTAGTAGTTAAGATTTATAGACATTTGCAGAACTCCTCCATCATATGAAAATTCAGCGTCAGAAAAAGAAGGAGCACTCAATGTGACCTCTGCACCACTGGAAAAACCATAACCTTCCTTCGGAAATCCAAACATATTATTGTCAAGTTCACCGTTGTAGTTTTCATCATGGATCACGGCAATGGCATATTTTCCCGGTAGAATATCTGAAAACTCAAAACTCGCATCTTTTCCTCTTATTTGTGTTATCATAGTCTTAGATGCGAATTTCAGGAATTTACCCGGGAAACCTTCCTCGGTTTCAAAAATCGCACAGGCGATAACCCCAGTATTGTTACTTATGTTCTGAATTTTTACATTAACGGAGGGGCATTCTGTCTGAGCAAACCCATTTGACGGCAGCCATACCAAGCTTAGAGCCAGCCAAAAAAGCAGCTGTGAAAATTTTTGGGAAATCCGGGGCATTTGAGAATGCCTGTATTTGAGAAAAAACTTAAGATTATTCAACATTTTACTGTGTTTTTTGTAGACACACTAATATAATCATATTGGTGTTAAAATACAAGTTGGTAAGAAGAAATAACGACTGTTTTTATATAAATTTTTAATATTTCTGTTTATTTGTGCAATAATATTTTGTGGTTCTGTGATATTTATGCTCTCCGGTTTATTTCGAATGCAACAAAGGTTGCTTCTCTTATTTCATGAAATTTGATATTTGCCATTTCTTCATAGGCTGAATATTCAATAGCTGAAACGGTCTTTCCTTCAATCTCATCGGCTCGAACCTGTCCAGCAAAAATAGCATGGGCTCCTATTTCTGTTTTTGATTGGTGTTTGGCAATAGAATCAACTATAAATTGAGGGGGAATAGGTCCTTTTACAAACACATTCTCAATTTTTTTTCACCTATGCGGTTGTTTTATTTGTTCTAGATGTGCTGTTGCTCCTCCTTTTACGTTATGAAAATGATAATTAAAATGTTTTTGTAATCGTTCTATAGCGATTTGACTTCAAGTGCCAGAAGCACAGAAGACCGTATAGTTCTTTTCTGAACGAAATTGATCTAAATGCTGCTCTAATTCATTTAATGGAATTTGCTTGGTATTCAGAAGCGCTACTTCAGGAATTTCTCCAAACTCTCAAACCTCTATAAACAAGGTGTTTTCAGTTTGTAAAGCATCTTCGGCCGAAATTTCATTTATCAAAATTTCACAGGATGATTCATAAGTGTCATTAAGAATCCCGCAATGATAGCGCGGAATTGCATTCCGTGCCCATAAAGCAAATACAAAAACTACTTTAACGATGCAGTAGTTTTTGTATAACTTTGAAAAAAAAGCATTGCAATGTCAACAAAATATAAAGCTACAACAACTGAAGAAGCTTTTTTTATACCATCACTACAGTAGCTTGGATTGATGTTTTTACCAGACTAAATCAAAAACAGGTCATCATCAATGCATTGGCACGGATTGTAAATCCGCGCTATCGGTATATGTTTTTTAGTGTTTCCATTTCTTAAAATTCATAAAACAAAGGGATCAATATTGAGGCAAGTATCCAGAACAACAAATTAAGAGGTGCGCCTACCCTGAAGAAATCAAAAAATCTATAATTTCCTGCGGCATAAATCATTGTGTTGGTCTGATAACCCACAGGTGTCATAAAACTTGCCGAAGCAGCAAACATTATCGCAAACAAGAAGGGTTTAGCATCTACACCCATAGTAATAGCCATAGAAATTGCAATGGGCGTCAGTAAAACAGCAGAAGCACTATTGGAAATCAATGAAGTTAAAACCATTGTAACAAAATACAATACAGAAACCAATGCTATTGGCCCCCAACTACCAAAAAGGTGGAGAATATTTTCAGCCATCAGTTTGGCTGTTCCGGTTTTCTCCATTGCAATTCCCAGACTAATTGTTCCGGCAAGAAGAAAAATCACATTCCAATTGATTGCTTTATAGATCTGTGCCATGGTGATTGAGCGAAATAAAACCAATGCTGAAACACCTATGATAGAACTTGCCAATATAGGAAGAATATTAAAAGACGGCAATAACACTACCAATGCTAAAATTGAAAAAACGGTCATTAAGTTTCGTTTATTCACTGAAATTTTTTCTTCTTTCTCAGAAATAATTATAAACGGATTTTCAACTATATTTGCCCCGCTTTTATATTCAGTAAATATTTCTTTGTCCCCACTTAGCAAAAGGATGTCACCCGGGTGAAGCACGGTTCTNGTAAGGCGGGTATGAAGAATTCCTCTTCGACTCCTGATGGCAAGAACAACAGCTCCGAACTGATGTCTGAATTTTGTTTGCGAAATAGTTTTCCCTTGCAATTCGGAACCTGGTGTAACAAGCGCTTCTGCAAGTGTAATATCTTTAGTTATCAATTCTTCATCACTTATTATATTTCTCTGAATAATTTCAACACCTTCTCTTTGTAGAATAGCACTTATCTGGTCAAATTTGCATTTTAGTCTTAAAATATCCTCTGACTCAAGAATGGTTGAATAATTTGGTTTGGAAAAATGTTCTTCTTTTCTTCTGAATCCAATTATATCAATTTTCAAATTTGTTGTTATTGGCGACTGAGATATTGTTTTTCCGATCGATGAGGCACCTGGCAAAATGCGAATATCGGTTAGGTAATTTCCCATATCATATTTCTTCGTTAGCTCGTTTGAGGTTGTCCTTACGGGGATTAATTTATTTCCCGCAAGAAGTAAATATAAAATCCCGGCACCAAAAAAGAAAATCCCGACGGGTGCCATTTCAAACATTCCAAATGGAGCCAACCCTTCTGTTTCGGCAATACCACTTACAAGAATATTTGTTGATGTGCCAATAAGAGTACAAAGCCCGCCAAACATGGATGCAAAAGAAAGGGGAATCAAAATCTTAGATGGACTGATTTTTGCTTTTGCGCAGGCCGACAAAATTATTGGAATGAACACGGCAACCACCGGTGTATTGTTTATAAATGCAGAAATAACTCCTGCAAAAATCATTATGAGTAAGAGTCCTTTTGTTCTATTTTTAACCAGTACTTTTGAAAGGTAATTTCCGATATTAACGAGCTGACCTGTATTCAGAATAGCAGCGCTCAAACCGTACATCGCCATAATAGTTACGGTTGCACTGTTACTAAATCCCCCTACAGCATCTATCGGAGTTAAAACTCCACTAATCATTAACAACGAAATAATAACTAAACCGACCAAATCCACACTTAGCCACTCAGTTATAAAAAGTATAACCGCAACAATTATAATTCCTATCGTAAACCACTGATCAATTGTCATATTTTAAGTTGTTTGCTTTCTGTTCAGACCTTACATTAATTTGTGCTTTAGTTCTTCATATCATTTTCTCATTGCTTCCAGAGACTGGTTAGCGGATATTTCATATTTATTATCTTAGCTGACATAAGATAGAATAGAAAAGAAGCGGCAAGAATAACTTCGTCATCATCAAATGAAAGATATAGTGTCCCTGGAAGAGAATATAACTTATCCCAACACCAGATAAGTCAATGTCAAAATGTATATATGCCATTATTTATTGGTTTTAATGAGTCTATTACTTGCAATCTTGTGATATTTATTACATAAGGCACAACGGCAGTCTGTCTAAAAACCCATGTTTACTGCCAATTATGTACTAAAATAAGCTTTTTAAACTTGGGATAAGGATTTAGCTTTACGGGATCAGTTGGATATAATGCCTTTAAAATTGGCTTCGTCACTTTCGCCATTGGCCGGTATGCCAAAACTTACAATCTCCAAATTATTCTTTCTCCAACCCAAGTCAAGAAATGGTTCTAACTCCCAAACAATTGGAAGTTTTCAATAGAAACAGCCGGATAATTTCTGGTGTAAAAAAGATTCCCGTTTTTAATCACAAGTTTATTCCGGTTTAATTAAAGCATAATAATCCTATTCGGTTGCTACCTCGGGTCGATCACTTTCCTCTTCAATCCCATCTTCAATCATTTCTTCTACTTCTTCCTCTTCTCCCTTTTCAAGTGTTTCCACTTCTTTTTCCTGTATATCTTGCTTTTGATTTATAAAAAATTTACAGAAAAGTGGCAGATGGTCACTTCCAATATTTCGTAAAGTTTTAAAGTCTTCAATAAAAATATCTGCTGAATGGAAAAAAAGATCAATAGGAAATCTAAGCAATCTATATTTGGCATGATATGTAGCTATAAATCCGCGGCCGATTCTTGGATCTATCAATTTTGAGGTGTTTCTAAATAGAATGGAAGATTTCGCCCAGGCAACAATATTAAAGTCGCCAACAACAATCACAGGTCCTTTAGTTTTTAAAATTTTTTTGCCTAGAGAAAGCAATTCTCCATCCCGTTCTCTGGAATTATCCTCTTCGGTAGGGCTTGGTGGTGGTGGGTGCACCCCAAAAAAGGTAAATGGAGTGCCATTCTCGGTGAGTAGGGAAGCTTCGATACTGGGCAGGTCGTCTGCTATAAAATAATTGGCCTTTATAGAATTTACAGGTAGTTTGGTATAAAAATGAATTCCATAGGTGTTCTCTAAAGCTACTTTTTTGAAGTTTGGAAAGTCCCCCTCAATTTGGGTCATGGCATCTTCCCATGCCTGATTGGATTCCATGGTAAGCAAGATATCGGGTTTAAATTCCTTTACTAACTTTATTAATTCTTCACGCCGTTTATTGAATTGATACACATTCACCGATATAATGGAGATTGTCTTGGTGTCTTTCGGAATATTTTTTGTTTTGTTTTTCTTATATGCTATGGTATAAGGAATTAAGATAATTACATTGTTGATTATAAGCCCTACATGTATAAAAACTGTTCCCCAGAAAAGAAGGCTTTTATCTTCTACAAAAAGGATTCCCAGTGCCAGTGTTATGAGTTGAAGAAACATCACCTGAATCCTTCCGAACTCCCAAACCCGAAACATCCAGTGCTGATGGGTTATAAATGGCAATAAACTCACCGTGATAAGTAAGGCAGATAATATATAATAAGTTAGTAGCATACGTTATAGCTAAGGAATGGATTTAAAGCCTAAGTTCGGCTAAAATTTTTAATTTCAAAGGTTCGTTATAACGTCTAACATATCCATTATTTTTATACATATACATTTGGTTTAGGGTATACATATTTCAGGACGGGTCAGATTGTTGGCAGCATCAGCCTGTCTAAAAACCTAAGTTTACTGCCAATAATGGACTATATAAGCTTTTTAAATTTGGGATTAAGATTATGGCAGAATTTAGGGTTTAATATAATGCCATTAAAATGGCTTTGTAAGCCTGAATTAAGACCGATAAACAAAGAATCAATGGACCATACACCTCCCGGAATCCTTTTTTACCCATCAAACTTAATATTCGTCTGAGATTCTAGGCTATAAAGGTAAAGCCTACATCTGCAGAGGCTCGTTTCTTTCCATTTTTGGAAAGGATGTGATCAAAGCCCCATTGCCTGCATCTTTATAGTTTCAAAGGGATGCTCTACAATGGCTTGCTTTCTACGATAGAATT
>JGI1221J11331_1000372_pt1 | contig 14706 bp, 7 predicted proteins | sample LakVidmifraction_4_FD_11331 | JGI IMG/M metagenome (IMG submission 11331) | reverse complement strand
TGCTAAGCCTGCAACCTCTAAAGGTATTTTCATTAAGAAAATTACTTTGTCTAGCACCATGGGTCCAGGTATCACTATTGATCCTGTTCCTTACCGCGTTGCTAAGTAAGATAAGTAAAAACTATATGGACCTATTATCTTAATATTTTAAATGAAATATTGTAGTAATAGGTCCAAAACAATTCTAAAAGATTAGGTCAGCGTAGCAGTCGCTACGCTGTCTAAGACCGTAGGTAGAGATCAGTTCGTTACATTGTTAGCTATCTTTTAAAATTGTTTTCAATTTCTAAAGTTGCTTTTAATACCAATAAGCTGGTTTTATTAATCGACGATAGATGAAAATCTTAGTTGGCCTACGCAGACGGTGGCCCACACAGTTTAAGACAAGAGCGGATAGGGCAGTGCTTTTATTAAGATACTAGCTATCAAAATATTAGCATTAACCTATCACTCAACGTCATTCTGATAACGGTGCCGTAATCAGTCGTTATCAATAAGCACTGTTTTTTTGGGCTTATTGATAATGTGTCGTATCAAGTCAGTCTTAGCTTATGGTTTAACGGATTGAAAACTTCGGTTTTTAAAAATTTAAATGGTAAGACGATTGATAAGATTAAGGAGTCAACTTATGGCATTAACGCTAGAGCAAAAACAACAAGTTGTGGCTGAAGTGTCTGAAGTTGCTGCTAATGCGTACTCAGCGGTAGCTGCCGAGTATCACGGTATTGGTGTTGCGAAGCTTACTAAGCTTCGCGAACAAGCTCGTGATAAAGGCGTAGTTTTGAAAGTGGTAAAAAATACCCTAGCAAAACGCGCTTTTGAAGGTACTAGCTTTGAGTGCATGTCAGACAGTCTGACTGGTCCATTACTTTTGGCTTTCTCAATGGATGATTTGGGATCTGCAGCTAAAGTCATTTTTGACTTTAGTAAAGATAACAGTGCCCTTGAGACCAAATTGGTATCAGTTAGTGGTAAATTATTTGGTCCAGAAGAGCTAGAACGCGTATCGAAGCTACCAACTCGCGACGAAGCGCTATCTATCTTGATGGCTACCATGAATGCACCAGCGACCAAGCTTGTCCAGACTATGAATGCAGTCCCTGGCAAATTTGTTCGCACCGTAGCAGCAATCAAAGACGCAAAAGAAGCTGCTTAATTGCTTGTTTTAACGTAACTTTAACATTGCCGGTTGCATTTCATTGTCATACCTATTTTAAAATTTGGCAAGCAGCCTAAGCAATATTAGAATCAATTAATTTTATCAGATAACGGAGAGTTCTCATGGCACTATCTAAAGATGATGTGTTAAACGCAATCGCTGAAATGTCAGTAATGGATATCGTTGAGCTTATCAGCGACATGGAAGAAAAATTCGGCGTAACTGCTGCTGTTGCTGCTGCACCTGCTGCTGCTGCTGATGCCGGTCCTGCTGCTGAAGAGCAAGACGAGTTTGACGTTGTTCTTGCCAGCTTTGGCGAGAAGAAAGTTGCGGTTATTAAAGCCGTACGTGAAGCTACTGGCCTTGGTCTAAAAGAAGCGAAAGATTTGGTTGAAAGTGCTCCAGCACCAATCAAAGAAGCTGTTTCTAAAGCTGATGGTGAAGAGTTGAAAAAGAAACTTGAAGAAGCTGGTGCAACTGTTGAACTAAAATAAGTTTAACGCTTTACAAAAAAAGCTGGTGATGCCTTGCATTGCCAGCTTTTTTTTATTATAATTTTCAGCTTGACCTTTTGTGTCTGCCAACATACGTATGCATTAACACGGTGGATACCCATCAAAAGGACAGACGATATACATGCACGCAAACCTGTCAGTTTTTAAAAATAGTTTTATATAAGCTAAACATCAATAGATGGATGTTTGGTGTTTTTTTGCGTCTGCATGCTTTCCAACTACTAACAACGTTTGTATTGATTCCGATTTATTTTGCTTCTAAATAGTCTAGCATGGTTTTACTGTCAGTATAGGGTTCATAGACGGTAGATATCAGTGACGATACCGTTCATGTCATATATATATATTTGATATGACTCAAAAATAAAGCGCTTGAAGATAGATTGTTTATTATTGTCACAATCCACTATTGAAATCTTAAGCGAAAGTAGTCATATCCTAATATCAATTTTAGAAAGCTGCAAAGTGTCATAGTGATATGACAGTTGAATTTCAGCTAAATTAAAATAAGTATTTGTTTATTATAAACAGGTACAGCACATTATTAAGAATAGTTGTAGTAAGAACCGTTTTTATTATTATCGTTTACGTCGCTAAGTTTGCATAGTATTAATATCAAATAGTATCGATGCACGCTGGCCACGCTTTTCATTTGTTTTCACGTTTACTGTAAGGACTCTCGATGGCATATTCTTATACTGAAAAAAAGCGTATTCGCAAAAGTTTTGCTGAATTGCCCACTGTGATGGACATTCCCTATTTATTGTCTATCCAAGTAGATTCCTACGAGCACTTTTTGCAAGAGCACAAAAAGCCAAAAGCTCGTGAGAATACCGGTCTGCAAGCTGCGTATTCCTCTATTTTCCCTATCGAAAGTCACTCTGGTAACGCAGAGCTACAATTCGTTGAATACTATTTAGGTACGCCTGAGTTTGATGAGCGTGAATGTATCCTACGCGGCTCAACTTTCGCAGCACCGATGCGGGTCAAAATTCGCTTAATTATCAAAGATAAAGACAGCAAAGATAAAGACAGCAAAGCGGCNATTAAAGATATTCGNGAGCAAAGCGTTTATATGGGCGAGATGCCATTAATGACCAATAACGGTACCTTTATTATTAATGGTACTGAACGGGTTATCGTATCGCAATTACATCGCTCACCTGGTGTGTTCTTTGACCATGATAAAGGCAAGTCGCACTCAAGTGGTAAAGTGCTGTATAACGCGCGCATTATTCCTTACCGTGGTTCTTGGTTAGATTTTGAATTTGATGCCAAAGATTTAGTATTTGCTCGTATTGATCGTCGCCGTAAGCTATTGGCTTCTATCATTCTACGCGCACTAGGTCTGAGCACCTCTGAGATTCTAGATCTATTCTTTGAAAAAGTAGCTGTTTATAGAGGCGAAGAGCAGTTTGAGATTGATCTGGTTGCTGATCGCCTGCGCGGTGAGATGGCACAGTTTGATATCTTATCACCTGAAGGTGATGTGGTCGTCGAGCAGGGCAAACGTATTAATGCCCGCCGTATCCGTCAGCTTGAAGAAGCGGGTATGACCAAAATTTCGGTACCTGATGAATACCTATATGAGCGTATTTTAGCAGAAGATATTATCGTTAATGATGAAGTAATCGCTAAAGCTAACACGCTAATTGACCATGAATTATTGGTGAAATTAAGCTCGTTTGAAGCCAGTGAATCTATCAAAGAAATCAGTATCTTGTTTACCAACGATATTGATCAAGGCAGTTATATCGCTGACACGCTACGTGCTGATAGCACGTCAAGCCGTGAAGAAGCCTTGATCGAAATTTATAAAGTCATGCGTCCAGGTGAGCCACCAACGGTTGATACCGCTGAGAAATTATTTGACAGCATGTTCTTTAACGCTGATCGTTATGATTTATCGAACGTCGGTCGTATGAAATTTAACCGCCGTTTGGGTTTAGATTTTGACGATACTGCTGATCCTGATATCCAGCGTTCACGTAGTGTTTTAACCAATGGTGACATCGTCAATGTGCTTAAAGAGCTGGTCGAGATTCGTAATGGTCGCGGCGAAGTCGATGATATTGACCATTTGGGCAACCGCCGTATTCGTTCAGTTGGCGAGATGGCAGAAAACCAATTTCGCGTCGGTCTAGTACGGGTTGAGCGAGCGGTCAAAGAGCGTTTGAGCTCAGCTGAGTCTGATAACTTATCACCACAAGATTTGATTAACTCGAAGCCCGTTGCGGCTGCGGTAAAAGAATTCTTTGGCTCAAGCCAATTATCACAGTTTATGGATCAGAACAATCCGTTGTCTGAAGTTACCCATAAACGCCGTGTTTCTGCTTTAGGACCGGGTGGTCTGACCCGTGAACGTGCTGGTTTTGAAGTACGTGACGTTCATGATACCCATTATGGCCGCGTATGCCCCATTGAGACTCCTGAAGGTCCAAACATTGGTTTGATTAACTCGCTAGCTATATTTGCTAAAACCAATAGCTTTGGCTTCTTAGAAACGCCTTATCGTCAAGTGGTTAATGGTCAAGTAACTGATACGATCGAATATCTGTCAGCGATTGAAGAAGTGGGCACTGTGATTGCACAGGCTGACTCACCGATGACCGCAGATGGTGCGTTGAGCGATGAGATGGTTAGCGTCCGTAGCTATGGCGAATTTGCCCGTATGCCACCCGAGAAAGTGACTCATATGGATGTGTCACCAAGCCAAGTGGTATCGGTAGCGGCAGGCTTAATTCCGTTCCTAGAACATGATGATGCCAACCGTGCCTTGATGGGCTCGAACATGCAGCGTCAGGCTGTTCCTACACTACGTGCTGATAAGCCGTTAGTAGGTACTGGTATGGAGCGTCACGTTGCGCGTGACTCTGGTGTTTGCGTGATCGCTAAACGTGGCGGTGTGATTGAAGATGTTGATGCCTCACGTATCGTGGTACGGGTCAACGAAGATGAGATGACTGCTGGTGAAGCGGGTATTGATATCTATAACTTAATCAAATACACGCGCTCAAACCAAAATACTTGTATTAACCAACGTATTATTGTCAACCAAGGTGATGATATTGCCACAGGTGACATCTTAGCCGATGGTCCATCAACTGACTTAGGTGAGTTGGCATTGGGTCAAAACATTCGCATCGCATTTATGCCGTGGAATGGTTATAACTTCGAAGATTCAATCTTGCTGTCTGAAAAAGTGGTTAAAGAAGATCGTTTTACCACCATTCATATTCAAGAATTGACTTGTGTGGCACGTGATACCAAGCTTGGTACCGAAGAAATCACTGGCGATATTCCAAACGTTGGTGAAGCCGCTTTATCAAGTCTTGATGAAGCAGGTATCGTCTATATCGGTGCTGAAGTAGATTCTGGTGATATTTTAGTTGGTAAAGTCACGCCAAAAGGTGAGACCCAGCTGACCCCAGAAGAGAAACTACTACGGGCAATCTTTGGTGAAAAAGCCGCTGATGTTAAAGACACGTCTTTACGTGTACCAACATCAAGCAAAGGGACGGTTATTGACGTACAAGTCTTTACCCGTGACGGCGTCGAAAAAGATGCACGTGCCAGAGCGATTGAAAAATCACAGCTCGACAGCTATCGTAAAGATTTAAAAGAAGAGTTGCGTATTTTTGAAGAAGCGGCACGTGGACGTATTGGTACATTACTTGATGGCCAAAAAGTCAGTGGTGGTTCTGGACTAAAAGCGGGTACCGTTATGGCAGCCGCTGATATGAAAGATATGAGCCTTGAGACTTTACTTGATATCCAGCCGGTCGAAGAAGAAATTTCTGAGCGTCTAACACAAATCGCCGAATACTTAGTTGATAAGCAAAAAGATATCGATAGCAAGTTTGCTGAGAAAAAACGCAAATTGACTTCAGGTGATGATTTGCAACATGGCGTGCAAAAGATCGTCAAGGTTTATCTAGCAGTCAAACGTCGTATCCAGTCTGGTGATAAAATGGCCGGTCGTCATGGTAACAAAGGGGTGGTATCACGTATCATGCCAGTCGAAGATATGCCTTATGATGAGCATGGTAACACCGTAGATATCGTACTGAATCCGCTTGGCGTACCCTCGCGTATGAACATCGGTCAGGTACTAGAGACCCATTTGGGTATGGCTGCGAAAGGCTTAGGTGAGAAAATCGAAGGTATGCTCAAAGCGAAAGCGGCGATGACTGACCTACGTGATTTCTTAGATCAAATCTACAATAAAGTTGGCGGCGAAAGCGTTGATCTTGATAGCTTAACTGATGATGAAATCATGACTTTATCAGATAATCTGCGTGGTGGTGTGCCAATGGGTACGGCGGTATTTGATGGGGCGCATGAGCATCAAGTCAAAGACTTGCTAGAGCTTGCAGGCCTCGCTAGAAACGGTCAACAAACCTTATATGATGGTCGTACGGGTCAGAAGTTTGACCGTCAAGTAACGGTCGGCTATATGTACATGCTCAAACTCAACCATTTGGTTGATGACAAGATGCATGCACGTTCTACAGGGTCATACTCACTAGTGACGCAGCAGCCGCTTGGTGGTAAAGCTCAGTTCGGTGGTCAGCGCTTTGGTGAGATGGAAGTGTGGGCACTAGAAGCTTATGGAGCTACTTACACCTTGCAAGAGATGCTAACGGTGAAATCGGATGACGTTGAAGGTCGTACTCGCATGTATAAAAACATTGTCGATGGCGAACAGTATATGGATCCTGGTATGCCAGAGTCATTTAACGTACTGACCAAAGAAATCAAATCATTGGGTATCAATATTGAGTTAAAACAAACCCATTAAGAACGACTGGCTGACTGAGTTAACGTTATTGCAGTCAGTTATTAACCTTAGTGGTTAGCTAAAAGCAGCATGCTCTATTGCTGCTGCTTTTAGTGATTTATCTCAACCCTATTCATTGCCTTCATTCATCTTATCCGCGTTAATAGCACGCTGTCAGATGATTATAAAGATAACGGAGAAGCAACTTGAAAGATTTACTCGATATCATGCAAAGCCCTACCAGTAATGGTAACCATGAGTTTGATAGTATTCAAATTACTTTGGCCTCACCTGACGTTATTAAGTCATGGTCGCATGGCGAAGTCAAAAAGCCTGAAACGATTAATTACCGTACGTTCAAACCTGAGCGTGACGGTCTATTTTGTGCCAAAATTTTTGGCCCAGTAAAAGACTTTGAATGTCTTTGTGGTAAATATAAGCGTCGTAAATTCCAAGGCGTTATCTGCGAAAAATGTGGCGTTGAAGTTACGACTGCTAAAGTGCGCCGTGATCGCATGGGTCATATTGATCTTGCCAGTCCAGTTGCACACATTTGGTTCTTAAAATCATTACCAAGCCGCATTGGTTTGTTACTTGATATGACCTTGCGTGATATTGAACGTGTTTTATATTTTGAAAGCTACATCGTTACTGAGCCAGGTTTGACCAGCTTAGAGAAGTATCAATTGCTTGATGATGAAGATTATTTCAGAGCGCTGGAAGAATTTGGCGACGAGTTCATTGCTAAGATGGGTGCTGAAGCCGTTCGTGATCTATTGAAAGATATTGATTTAGATCTTGATATTGATGAGCTGCGCGAAGCCATTCCCCAAACTGGCTCTGAAACTAAGCTTAAAAAAATGTCTAAGCGTCTAAAATTATTAGAAGCTTTCCGTGACTCTAATAACAAGCCTGAATGGATGGTCATGACCATCTTGCCAGTATTGCCGCCAGATTTGCGCCCACTAGTACCGCTAGAAGGCGGACGTTTTGCGACTTCAGATCTTAACGATCTTTATCGCCGCGTCATTAACCGTAACAACCGTCTTAAGCGTTTGCTTGAGCTGAGCGCCCCTGATATCATCGTGCGTAACGAAAAGCGTATGTTGCAAGAATCAGTTGATGCGTTGCTTGATAACGGCCGCCGTGGTCGTGCAATTACCGGTAGTAATAAGCGTCCGTTAAAATCTTTGGCTGATATGATCAAAGGTAAGCAAGGTCGTTTCCGTCAGAATCTACTGGGTAAACGTGTGGATTACTCTGGCCGTTCGGTCATTGTGGTAGGTCCAACGCTGCGTTTGCATCAGTGTGGTTTGCCNAAGAAAATGGCACTTGAATTATTCAAGCCGTTCACTTATAACAAACTATTATCACATGGTTTGGCGACTACGATTAAAGCGGCCAAGAAAATGGTCGAACGTGAAGAGCCACAAGTATGGGACATGCTGGCCATGGTTATCCGTGAGCATCCAGTACTCCTTAACCGTGCGCCAACGCTTCATCGTCTAGGTCTACAAGCATTTGAGCCGGTATTGATCGAAGGTAAAGCCATCCAGCTACATCCGCTCGTCTGTACTGCGTTTAACGCTGATTTTGATGGTGACCAAATGGCGGTACACGTGCCATTGACCTTAGAAGCACAGCTTGAATCACGTGCCTTGATGATGTCAACTAACAACATCTTGTCGCCTGCTAACGGTGATCCAATCATCGTACCGTCACAAGATGTGGTCTTAGGTTTATATTACATTAGTCGCTCATCAATCAATGCGCAAGGCGAGGGCATGGTTTTTGCCACCGTCAATGAGGCATTGCGCGCGATTGGCTCTAATGATTTGCATGTGAATGCCAAGATTAAAGTGCGGGTTACTGAAACCCATATCGATGACGATGGCAATCACATCAAAGAAANCAGTATCAAAGATACCGTTGCCGGTCGCTTGCTTATCTGGAACATCATGCCTTTGGGTATGGCGTTTGAAGAGTGTAACCAAGAGATGACTAAGAAAAACATCTCGGGTTTGATCAACTCTTGCTATCGTAAAGTGGGTGTGAAGGACAGCGTTATGTTCGCTGACCAATTGATGTATCTTGGTTTCGCACAAGCGACGCTATCTGGTGTGTCTATTGGTTTGGATGACATGGTCATTCCGCCAAATAAAAAGCAAATCATTGAAGTTGCGGAAGCCGAAGTTCGCGAAATTGAAGATCAATTTGAGCAAGGTTTTGTGACCGCTGGTGAGCGCTACAATAAAGTGGTTGATATCTGGTCACGTACCAATGACAAAGTCGCCAAAGCAATGATGGACAACTTAGCAACTGATAAAGTCATTAATGCGCAAGGTAAAGAGGAAGAGCAAAAATCGTTCAACTCAATCTTTATCATGTCAGATTCTGGTGCTCGTGGTAGTGCTGCACAGATTCGACAGCTTGCAGGTATGCGTGGTTTGATGGCTAAGCCGGATGGCTCAATTATTGAGACCCCGATTAAAGCCAACTTCCGTGAGGGTTTGACCGTACTTCAGTACTTCATCTCAACGCATGGTGCACGTAAAGGCTTGGCAGATACGGCTCTAAAAACGGCCAACTCAGGTTATCTGACTCGCCGTTTGGTTGATGTCGCACAAGATTTGGTCATTACCGGTGATGATTGTGGCACGGATCAAGGCTTGCTCATGAAGCCGCATATTCAAGGTGGCGAGATCATTGAAAAACTTGGTGATCTAGTGCTTGGTCGTGTGACTGCTCGTGATGTGACCTATAACGATGATGAATCGAAAATCCTGATTCCAGTTGGCACCTTGATTGATGAGCATTGGGTCAATGTTCTTGACGAAAATGCAATCGATGATATTTGGGTACGCTCAGTCATTACTTGTAACGTAGCACATGGCGTTTGTTCGCAGTGTTATGGTCGTGACCTTGCCCGTGGTCATAAAGTCAATATCGGTGAGTCAGTCGGTGTTATGGCCGCGCAGTCTATCGGTGAGCCGGGTACTCAGTTAACGATGCGTACCTTCCACGTGGGCGGGGCAGCAAGCTCAGCCTCTGTGGACAATAGCATCTCTGTACGTAATGCCGGTCAAGCGCATTTCGAAAACATGAAAACTGTTGAGCATACTGATGGCCATTTGGTTATCGTATCGCGTTCAGCTGAAATTGCTTTAACTGATGAGCTAGGCCGTGAGCGTGAACGCTATAAAGTACCTTACGGTTCAAGCGTACTGTGAAAAATGAAGATCAGGTCGAAGGCGGTCAGACTATCGCTAAGTGGGATCCGCACACGCATCCTATTATTACTGAGTTTGCTGGTAAAGCGCGCTTTAGTGATATTACCGATGGTCTAACAGCGACTGTGAAAGTTGACGATGCTACTGGTATGAGCTCATTTGAGATTCTTGCTAATCGTGACCGTTCAAGCTCGGCTAAAGACTTACGTCCGGCTATTATCTTGAATACCGATGCTGGTAAAGAAGTGGTTTACTTCTTACCTGCTGAAACCATCATTCGTGTTGGCGATGGTGAAGAAGTTGCTGCTGGTTCAATTCTGGGCCGTGTACCACAAGCGTCTTCAGGAACTAAAGATATTACTGGTGGTCTACCACGAGTAGCTGATTTGTTCGAAGCCCGTCGTCCAAAAGATCATGCCATCATGGCAGAGATGACTGGTGTGGTGAGCTTCGGTAAAGAAACCAAAGGTAAAAACCGCTTTATCATTACTAACGAAGACGGTGAAGTTCATGAAGAGCTGATTCCAAAATGGCGTCAAATTAACGTCTTTGAAAACGAGACCGTAGCGCGCGGCGAAGTGATCGCTGATGGTCCACAAAACCCGCATGATATCTTGCGTCTAAAAGGCCAAACGGCACTTGCTGACTATATCGTGAACGAAGTGCAAGATGTTTATCGCTTGCAAGGCGTAAAAATCAACGACAAGCATATCGAAGTTATTATTCGTCAGATGCTACGCAAAGTTGAGATCACGGATGGCGGCGATTCAAGTCACTTCAAAGGTGATCAGGTTGAGTTTGCTGATATCAAAGCCGTTAACGCTAAGTTGGCTGAAGAAGATAAATTCCCAGTCCAGTATGAGCGTCAATTACTTGGTATCACTAAAGCGAGTCTTGCGACTGAGAGCTTTATCTCAGCGGCCTCGTTCCAAGAAACCACACGCGTCCTAACGGCTGCTGCGGTTACTGGTAAGATTGATGAACTACGCGGTCTCAAAGAAAACGTAGTTGTTGGTCGCTTGATTCCTGCTGGTACCGGGCTTGCGTATCACAAAGCTCGCAAAGATAAAGCAGAGCAAAAAGTTATCGATAAAGATCGTAATGCGGCATTTGATATGACCACTGCCAGTAGTGATAGCAAAGACTTTACTAGCTTTGATGAAGCTTTTGCTCAAGAGCTGAATCAAGACAGTCAGTCTTAATAGCGTTTAACGAAACATTATTATTAAAGTAAAAAAGCCAGCCGCGTAGCTGGCTTTTTTATGCCTTTAAAGAAAGTGAAAAATGGATGGTTGCTTTTTTTAAGAAATTTACTCAAGAAGATAGTACACTGGAAAAGCAGTTTTATTAGCCGTGTTCATTTTGATTACCATTAGTTCATTATTAATATAAGGATAAGAAGCGTATGGCAGGTAAAAGTCGCGTTGCCAAATATCAAGCAGATCGCACCAATCAAAAGTTATATTTTTGTCGTCTGGCCTGTCAAGCTGCGGGTAGCAGTAATGATAAACAGCACTATCAAGCACACTGTGAGACGGCTATCTTTCATTTGCACGGCACTTTTTTGGCATTATTGCAGGAACTGAGTCATTTTTATGGCTTGACCATGACGGCACCAACATTGGCAGATATCGAACAAGCGTTGAGCGATCGTACGCAAATCTCACCAGAAGTACAGCGTCTACAGCAGTTGCAACAACAAGGGTTTTTAGCGAATATCGAGCGCGCTTATCAACGCTGCTTGTATGCCGTGCCCTCTGATAACTCAGCTGATGACAGCGCAAGTACTACTGAGACACAATCACGGGACATCATCGTCAATGTGGTTACTTTATCGAATCAATGGTTACCGGATGAAGCGACAATACGTGAATGGCGACAGCAGTTTTTAGAGCTCATCGAGCAATTACGTGCGGGGATGGTAGAATTTTAGACGTGATATCGAAGGTAGCATAAACAGCCAGTTAATAAATACTCATAATATAATTATTTAAACAATAGGAGTAAGTAGGGTCGGGTTTATCTGCTGTTAATAGAATCAATAAAAATGCTTGCTCAGTAATAACTGAACAAGCATTTTTTACGCGTTAAATATCAATAGCGGCTTTTTAATCTAAGGAGCTTCTAATCTAAGGAGCTTTTAATAGCTAGGCCTATTGTTTTATTCTGGCAGCGGCGGCATACGCTCAGCGGGTGTTACTGATAGTTGGTTTTGCGGCACACTACCGCTATTACGTTTTGGCGTTGCTGGTTTATCTGATGGGTTGTCTGACGGTTCAATGGGTTCAGGCTCAGGCGTTTTACGCTGCTGAGTTTTGGGCTTAACCGGTTTTGCCACTGTGTGGGTATCTGCATCCTCACCATCAGGAGCGATAATGCCGTCATCAGACATCTCTATCACTCGCTGCTTTTGTTTCTGGGATTTAGCACGGTTATTAATAGATACCCATTGGGTAGGGGTGTCTTTAAGCTGTGCTTTCATAAAGTCCATCCATACCGGTAACGCTGCTACCCCGCCATATTCACGGCGACCTAAGGTTGATGGCTGATCAAAGCCCATCCATACTACGGTAGCATTGGTCGGATGAAATCCTGCAAACCACGCATCTTTAGCTTCGTTGGTCGTACCAGTTTTGCCACCAATATCACTACGGCCTAAAGCCTTGGCGCGAACAGCAGTGCCACGCTGCACCACATCTCGTAAGATATCTGCCATATCATAAGCAACCTGTGGATTTATGATTCGCGGTGCTTGTATGGCACGTAGATGCTGAACCGCAGGCGCTTTTAGACGATCTGCTGCTGGACTGGCATTATAGACACTTAAATGGGTAGCAATACCCTTTTGTTGAGCGTTGCTTTGTTTTATAGCATTGCTTTGTTCTATATTTTCACCATTTTCTGAAGTTTGCCCTTCAGTAGCTGCTTGCTCATTATTAGAATTAGTAGCCGCTTCTTCATCTTCAGTCGGTTTATTGTGTTCTTCAATTAGTTTTTTATTGAGCTCATCGACTTGCTCATTATAACATAAGGCACAGGCTTGCTGAGGATTGGCTTGGTATAACAGTTTATTATTATAGTTATAGATTTGTTCGATAAAATAAGGTTGAATGCGGTGACCACCATTGGCAAAGGTCGCATAAGCGGTGGCCATTTGTAAGGGTGTTGCTTGCCCAGTACCAAGAGCCAGGGACAGTGTTGTTGGTAACTTTTCTTTATCCAAACCAAACTGATCTAATAAATTGCGAGCGTCTGAGATACCGATGGCCTGTAGCAGGCGGATCGACACTAAGTTACGCGATAGGTATAGACCACGGCGTAAGGTGATGTCCCCTAAAAAGCGTCCATCAGAGTTCTGAGGCTCCCAATCTCCTACTTGAATAGGCCGGTCTGAGACAATACTATCAGGACGATAGCCTTTTTCCAGAGCGGCCGTATAAATAAGAGGTTTAATGATCGAACCCGGTTGCCGCCAACCTTGCAGCGCGCGGTTAAATTTACTATGGTTAAAATCAAAACCGCCGACTAAGGCATTTACTGCGCCGGTCTCAGGGTTTAGAGACACCATGCTGCCTTGTATACTAGGTATCTGTGCCAGCTGCCAATCGCTGTTAGCGGTGGGTATCAGTCGAACAATATCATTTTTGCTAACGATTTGTTGTGCATTATCAGGAGCGTAGCCAATACGGTCTGCTGAAAAGTATTTGCGCGCCCAGCTCATACCAGACCAATTAACCGTTACACTTTCACCGGAGGGCATCTGCGCCTCAAAACTACGTGAGCTGACTTTAGTGACTTTGGCAGGAGACATGTTGCTGTAACGGCGGAAATCTTCAAGTGGCTCATCTTTAGCCTCGGCACCACGCCAGCCATGCCGATGATCATAGGCGACTAGACCGGTTAATATGGCCGATTCGGCATCAGCTTGTGCTTCGCTATCCACGGTAAGACGCACACGCCAACCCCCATTTACCACTTGCGCACCGTAGCGATTAACCAGTGCATAGCGGGTCATTTCTGCCAAATACGGCATGTTGACATCAAGTTTTTCTTGGTACAAATTAAGGTCAACGGGTGAGTTAATGGCCTCGTCATATTGAGCTTTACTGATATAGCCCAACTCATGCATACGGCCAATGATCCAATTACGCCGAGTAAGGGCGCGGCTAGGATTGGCAACGGGGTTATACTTCGAAGGCGCTTTTGGCAAACCTGCTAACATTGCCATCTCAGAAATAGTGAGGTGATCTAATGATTTGCTATAATATTTTTTGGCAGCAGCGCGGATACCATAAGCGCCTTCGCCTAAATAGATTTTATTGACATAGAGAGTCAAAATGTCATTTTTGCTTAGCTCGTCCTCTATTTTACGTGCTAAAAACAGCTCAGTAAGTTTGCGATTTAAGGTACGCTCTGGGCTCAAAAAGTAGTTTTTGGCAACCTGCATAGTAATGGTTGAGCCACCGGTTTGACTGTCATCATCAGTAACTACTTCAGTAACCGCACGACCAAGGCCGGTGATACTAATACCACTATGTTGAAAGAAAGAGGAATCTTCAGCCGCCAAAAAGGCATGGGTTAGGTCTTCAGGAATATCTTCAAAAGTAACAGGTAAAGATAAGCGATTGCCATATTGACCAATTAATTTGTCATCGCGGCTATAAATCTGTAGGGGCATCTCCAAATTCGCGGTCTTAATCTCTTGAATGCTGGGCAGAGTTGGCGATATATACATGGCCATACCATAAAAGCCAATAGGTACAGCAAGTGCTAAGACGACGGCNAATGCCAGACAGGCAATGACTAGCCCCGCCAAAGAGCGAATGAGACGAGCGGTAGCATTTTTTTGGGTCATAATAAGACTTATTGGTTAAAATTTGCAACAAATGCAGTATTATACCTTGAACAAAATAGACAGGTGATACTAAATGTGTAATTGGTTCTGAATTGTTTTTTAAATGCTTGAATCTGTCTATTAAGTAACGTATTGTATTCAATTATTACAAATATTATATATAATTG
>JGI1221J11331_1000370_pt1 | contig 14743 bp, 13 predicted proteins | sample LakVidmifraction_4_FD_11331 | JGI IMG/M metagenome (IMG submission 11331) | reverse complement strand
TAAGTTAAAAAGTCCTTACTAAAAATTCTCATCTTCAATATTATCGGTTTTTGAAGCAGGCAAGAAAATCTGGATACCTAAATTCAAACCTAAAGAATGCTGGTAAGTAGTATTACCGCCTCCAACTAGACCGTTGTATTTAAGGCTTGTTTCCAAGGCTACAGTCTCGGTTAAAAAGTAGGAATAACCAGGTCCAAACCCAAAAGCGAAACCATTGGTGGTATTACCGTCTTTGATATTAGAACCAGCAATACCTGCGTTGGCTTCCATAAAGAAACGCCCATGCTTTAATAGATTATCTACACCACGTTCTCCCGGACTTAAATAATATCTGGAAAGAGCCTGCACTCCATAAGTAGTCTTTTTTTCAGCTTCACCGTCAATCTCTGCAGCTTTATTAAAACCTAAATTCACAACAGCCCCAAGAAGAAAATTATCCTTAACAAAATAACCTACTTTTGGACTAAGTCCTACATTGAAACCAGCGCCGTCATTTAAACCAAAATTTAAGCCAAATAAACCACTGCTACTAGTACTTACCAAGCCACTACCAAGGTCACTACCTAACATTACATTACCTTCCTGTAACTGAGCGTTTGAAACACCAGTAACACCCAGGATTAAAACTGTACTTAAAAATAATAATTTTTTCATAATTTCATTTTTTACACAGCTGCTGTTACCAGCAGCATGTTGGTTACTTTTTTGATTGTTTAAACGCAAATATAGCCACTGAGAGAGACTCCATATTTTTATTTCACATACTTTAATACTCTTTTAAATAAACTTTATAATATTGTATAAAAACATAAAAAAGCCTCTCAAAAAATTGAAAGGCTTTTTTACATTATTCTATATTTAAACAGAAAAACTATTCTTTTTCTTTTACAGCTTTAGCCTTAGGTTCTTTTACGGCTTTAGTCTTATTTTCTTTTACAGCCTTAGTCTTGGTCTCTTTTTCTGACTTGGCTGGTTCGTTGAGTTTTTTACTCATTTCCATAGAAATAGACGAACGATCGAAAGTTATTTTTCCTGCTCCGGTTTCAATAATTACCGCATTGTTTTTTTCGCTAAAGTCAATAATCCTGCCGTGCATACCACTTTTGGTCACCACCCGGTTTCCCCGTTCTAGTTCTGAGGCAAAATTACGTTCTTGTTTAGCTTTTTTCATTTGTGGGCGTATCATAAAAAAATACACTACCACAAACATCAATATTATTGGGGCAAAATTAGTTAATTGATCCATTTACTAACTGGCGTTTTCTTCGGTTTCTACAAAAGCTTTAATTCTAAGACGTTCAGATCCATTTTCTGTATTGGCGGTAACAGTAACTGTTTTGGTTACCTGTCCTTTTCCAGAACCATTGAACTTCACCAACATTTCTCCGGTCTCACCCGGTTGGATTGGTTCTTTAGTGTAAGAAGGCACGGTACAACCACAGGTACTTTTCGCATTGGTAATTACTAATGGCGCCTGTCCTGTATTTTCAAAAGTAAAGACATGCTCTACATTTTTACCTTTAGGAATATTACCAAAATCGTGTTCCGATTCTTTGAATTCCATAGTTGGATAAACAGTAGCCTTTGCGTCACGCTCTGCAGCGCTTTCTACATTTTCGGCTTTTACTTTTTCTGAGGCGTTATTGTTGTTGTCTTTACAAGAAGTAAATAGCAGNGCCCCCACTGCGGCTAACATTAAGATTCCTTTTTTCATCATTNTGAAATTTATAATTTAATTTTTAAAAATAAGAAAATTTATTCATTACATAAGGCCTCGCCCTACTTTATTTAATTTATTCTCTTCTTGATATTCTTTAGAAAGTTTATCTAAAACCCCGTTAATAAAAATGCTGCTTTTTGGCGTACTGTACTCCTTGGCCAATTCTAAATATTCGTTTATAGTAACCTTTACCGGAATGGAACTGAATTTTAAAAACTCACAGATGGCCATTTTTATTAGGATCATATCAATTTCTGCGATACGATCCTTATCCCAGTTTGGGGTTTTGCCCAACATTTCTTCAGCAAGCAAATCATCGTTCACATAAGTTTTTCTAAATAGTTCTTTGGCAAAATCCTTATCATCTTCACTTTTATACAATTTTCCCAGCTTAAAATTTTCGGCAGCATTCGGTTTTAATTTCTGAAAAAACTTAAGCACCGCGGTATTTACAAGGGGCAAATCGTCTATCCAGGTAAGTTTACTGTCTTCCAGGTAATCATATAACTTTTCATTTGGAGCGACTATTTCTTTAAAAATAGCAATAATAAACTCTTTATCTTCCTTAAAACTAGATTCGCGGGTTTCCATGTATTTTTGATAAAGCTCGCTTTCCTTTATCTCTTCCCAAATAATCTGCACGTATTCATCATCCCTTTTCCAATGCGTTATTTTGTGCCTTTCTAGCGCATCCTGCAAACTTTCATTGTTTTCCAGAATAGTAAAGATGCTGTTCTCAACAAATTTCTTGTTGGGATCTTTATCCTCGTTGGTAGCGAGATGCTTTTGTTGTGACCTCTCTAAAAAAGTTTCGGCCTTAGCTTTCAATTCAGCAATAAGACTTAATTGCAGTAGAAAAAGATCGTACATCTCTTCCATACTTTTAAGCAGAAACCGTTCTTCGGTTCCCAGGTTGTCGTTTTGGCTTTGGTTAAAGGCGTAGAGGGATTGCATTACTTTAACCCGAATATGTCTTCTTGTCAACATAAGTGTAAAAGAACTTTTTTAGAATTAGCAAGGCGAAAGAATATTCTTTCGCCTTGCAAAAATACCAAACTTTTGAAATTGATTACTTCAAATTTTGATTTTTTCTGTCTTCAATTCGCTGTTGGGCTATTTTAAGTGCCGCAAAGTGTGAAGTCATATCGTCTTTATCTGCTTTAGATAGAATTTCTAGCGTAGTATTATAAATATTTTCAGTTTTACGAATAATCTCTTTTTTATCGTATTTTTCCAATTCGGCGTACACATTTATAATTCCGCCGGCATTAATTAAAAAATCGGGGGCATAAACAATTCCTCTTTCACTAAGAATTTTTCCGTGAGCAGTTTCATCTGCTAACTGGTTATTTGCCGCACCGGCGATAACCTTAGCTTTTATGCGTTTTACGGTATCGTCATTAATGGTTGCACCAAGAGCACAAGGAGCGTAAATATCTACCTCGGCATCGTAAACATCTTTGCCTTCGTATATAATAGCACCATACTTATTTTTCACTGCTTCAAGACGCTCCTGATTTATATCACTAATATAAACTTTGGCCCCATTTTGAGTAAGATGATCTACCAGGGTTTCGCCTACGTGGCCAATTCCCTGTACCAATACTGATTTCCCTTCTAGATTGTCTGTTCCAAACTTATGTTTCGCAGCGGCTTTTAACCCCATAAAAACTCCATAAGCAGTAATTAGGGATGGATTCCCAGAGCCACCTTTAGCTTCAGAAATACCGACTACGTGTTTTGTAACTTCGTGCACGGTATCCATATCGGCGGTTTCCATACCTACATCTTCTGCGGTAATATATTTTCCGCTTAAAGAATCTACAAAACGCCCAAAGCTTCGCATTAACTCTGGTGTTTTTTGGGTTTTAGCATCCCCTATAATAACGGCTTTCCCACCACCAAGATTTAATCCTGTAATGGCACTTTTAAAAGTCATTCCACGAGACAAGCGCAAAACATCGTTTAATGCCTCCCATTCACTAGCGTAATCCCACATTCTGGTACCGCCCAAAGCAGGTCCTAAAACCGTGTTATGAATACCAATAATTGCCTTTAAACCTGTATCTTTGTCGTTGCAAAAAACTATTTGCTCGTGATCATCAAAAGAGATTTGCCCAAATACTGGTGCAGACTTTTTAAGTTCATCTGCATTTAAAACATCAACTTGCATAACTTGTTACATTTTATAATTTAGTGTTTTCATTTTTCTGAAAATCACAAGACAAAATTAAAGAATATTTCAACAAAGAAGATTCTAAAACCTGTTAAAATAACATATCCTTAAAACCACCTTTATAAGCTAGATGAAAAACCTTAAACATCTCAATAAATATTTCCTAAAATACAAGTGGAAGTTACTCATTGGTTTGGTAATTACCATATTCGCCAGAACCTTTGCTTTATACTACATCCCCTTAATTGGTGATTCAACCGATGCGATTGAGCAATATATAAATGGCAATATTGGCGGCTTGGACGTGCTAAAAACAGAACTTGCTGTAAATGTTGGCTTAATTATCGGTTCTACCCTCATCGCTGCTTTTCTAACTTTTTTAATGCGGCAAACTTTTATTGTGGTTTCCAGAGATATAGAATACGATTTAAAAAACGAAATCTACCGGCATTACCAGGAACTTTCCCTTAATTTCTACAAGAAAAATAGAACCGGCGATCTTATGAACCGCATAAGCGAAGATGTGTCCAAAGTACGCTTGTACCTTGGGCCGGCAATTATGTACACCGTGACAACTTTCACTTCTAGTGTAGTAGTACTTATTTTTATGGTACAGGCCGCCCCAGAGCTTACTTTATATACCGTGGCCCCTCTCCCGGTTTTGGCCTTTTCCATATATAAAATTAGTGTTGCCATCCATAAACGCAGCACCGTGGTTCAACAATACCTTTCTAAATTAAACACCTTTACCCAGGAAAGTTTTAGCGGGATTGCCGTGATAAAGTCTTACGGGATGGAAAAGGAAATCAACAGTAATTTTGTAGATCTTTCTAATGGTAGCCGCGATAAAAATATAGACCTGGTTAAAGTACAGGCCTTCTTTTTTCCGCTTATGGTATTAATTATTGGAATAAGCAATGTGCTGGTAATTTATATTGGCGGAAATCAATACATTAAAGGAGAGATAGAAAATATTGGTGTAATTGTAGAGTTCCTCCTTTACGTAAATATGTTGACCTGGCCTATTGCTTCTATTGGTTGGGTTACTTCTTTGGTGCAACAAGCAGATGCTTCCCAGGAACGCATTAACGAATTTCTTGATCAAGCTCCCGAGATTACTAATAATAAGGAGACACCCGATGAAATAAAAGGCAATATCTCTTTTAAAAATGTGAGCTTTACTTATGATGACACGAATATCACCGCGCTTAAAAATATTTCTTTTGAAGTAAAAAGTGGAGAAACCCTTGCTGTAATCGGAAAAACAGGCGCAGGAAAATCTACCATTCTGGAACTTATTGGCCGATTATACGATGTAGAGCAGGGCGAAATCACCATTGACAATCGCAATATACAGCAGCTCAATTTAGATAGCCTTCGGAATAATATAGGTTATGTGCCGCAGGATGCGTTTCTTTTTAGTGATTCCATTAAAAGCAATATCAAGTTTGGAAAAGCCAATGCGAGCGATGAAGAAATTTATGAAGCCGCTAAAAATGCTTCGGTGCACAAGAATATTGTAAACTTCAGCAAAGGCTATGAAACGGTGCTGGGAGAACGCGGCATTACCCTTTCGGGAGGACAAAAACAGCGGGTTTCTATTGCCAGGGCTATTATTCACAATCCAAAAATCTTATTATTTGATGATTGCCTTTCTGCAGTAGATACCGAAACCGAAGAAGGAATACTGCACAACCTGCTTAAAATCTCCCGGGATAAAACCACTATTATTGTAAGTCATAGAATTTCTTCTATTAAGAATGCCGATAAAATTATTATTCTTGAAAATGGTGAAATTGTTCAGCAAGGCCCTCATTCCCAATTAATAAACGAGGACGGTTATTATAAAGAACTCTACGCAGAACAACTAAATGAAAAAGAAATGTGAAAATTCTTTGTTAGATGTTAAAAATTTTAGATTTTTGAGCAGTACTAACGCAAACCATTTAAAGAATTTATTTATGAGTGACAACGGAATGATGGAGAAAGAAGAAATATTCTCTAAAGTGCTAAGAGCTGGAAGGAGAACTTACTTTTTTGATGTAAGGGCGACTAGAGCCAACGATTACTATTTAACAATTACCGAAAGTAAAAAGTTCACCAATGACGATGGCTCTTTTTTCTACAAAAAACATAAAATCTATCTTTATAAAGAAGATTTTACCGGTTTTAATCAGATTTTACAGGAAATGACAGATTTTATCCTGAACGAAAAAGGGGAAGAAGTAATTAGTGAGCGTCATCAAAAAGATTTCAAAAAAGAATATGAAACTTCAGAAAATGGAGCTACTAAAGAAGCTGCTCCCGAGAAGTTTACCAATGTAAGTTTTGACGATATTTAAAAAGTTAGGTGCTTTCTATACAAACTACACAAACCGTCCTGAAACCTTCTGGACGGTTTTTTTATATTTAGTTCTATTGTTGTCCGGCAAAGTTTTTTGGACTTGATGGAATATGAATGATGAAAGGCAATTCGGACGTTTTTCAATATTCACACCTTACTTTGGAAAAAAATAAACGTAAGTTTCATTATTTAATATTATTTTTCTTAAAACACTGATATTCAGTAATTCCGATTTAGTCTTTTTTCTTTATTCTTACAGCCCCGAAATCTCGGGGGTCTTTACTCTTTAACCGGACAATACTGATTTATTTCACAAATAATAAAACACATGAGAAACCTTCTAAGCCTCCTAATTTTTTGTATCTGCTTTAGCTCCTTTGCCCAGCAAGAAAAGCTAAGTTTAGCCTATTATATTCCGCAAGATATTAACTACAATCCCGAGATCCCTAAACCACAAGAAGTATTAGGTTATATTCCCGGAGAATGGCACGTAACTCACGATTTACTCTTAAACTATATGCGGGAACTCGCCAGGGTTTCTCCACGTATAACTATAGAAAATCGCGGAAAGACTTATGAAGGTAGGCCTTTAATTTTATTAACTATTACTTCAGAAGAAAACCAAAAGAACCTGGAGGAAATTCGCGAAAATCATTTAGCACTCACCTACGAAAATGCCTCTTCCCTGAATACTTCAGAAATGCCAATTGTGGTAAACCAGGGATTTTCAATTCACGGGAATGAACCCAGCGGATCAAACTCCGCACTCTTAGCAGCTTATTACCTGGCCGCAGCAGAAGGCGAAGAAATAGAAGAATTGCTTAAGAACACTGTAATTTTACTTGATCCCGCTTTTAATCCAGATGGCTTACAACGCTTTGCTTACTGGGCAAACACCAATAAAAGTGAGCATATAAATCCAGATCCGCAAGACAGGGAATACAATGAAGTTTGGCCAGGAGGTAGAACCAATCATTACTGGTTTGATATGAACCGCGATTGGTTACCCGTACAACTCCCAGAGTCTCAAGCCCGCATTGAAACCTTTCATAAATGGTACCCCAATATTCTCACCGATCATCATGAAATGGGCTCAAATTCCAGTTTTTTCTTCCAGCCAGGAATTCCTTCCAGAACGCACCCGCTTACTCCTAATATTAACCAGGAACTTACCAAAGAGATTGGCAACTATCACGCCGCAGCTTTCGATGAATTGGGCTCGCTCTACTACACCGAAGAAAGTTATGACGATTTTTACTACGGAAAAGGCTCTACCTTTCCCGACATAAATGGGGGCATAGGCATCCTTTTTGAACAAGGCAGTTCCCGGGGCCACGCCCAGGAAACCGAAAACGGCATACTTACTTTCCCATTTACTATTCGAAATCAATTTATTGCGGCACTTTCTACCCTGGAAGCAGCAAAAAATATGCGGGAGAAATTATTAAATTATCAACGGAATTTTTATAAAAACGCCCGCAAGACTGCTGAAAAAGGAGCTTATGTATTTGGCAGCCAAAAAGACGCCTCTTCAGCTTACGAGCTGGCCAAAATATTGAAAAAACACAAGATAGAACTCTACCGGTTAGAAGAAGATGTAGAAAGTAACGGAGAAACTTTCAATAAAAATACAGCCTTTGCGGTACCTAAAGATCAACGGCAACATCGGCTTGTACGAGCTATGTTTGAGCGTAGAACAGAATTTCAGGACAGCTTATTTTACGATGTTTCTGCCTGGACGCTTCCATTGGCTTTTAATCTGGATTTTTTAAAAGATATAAAAACCGGAGCTCTGGGTGAAGAAATTAAGGACCTTCAACCCCCAACTATTAAAGCTACTCCACGAAGCGATTATGCTTATTTGCTTCCGTGGGAAGATTATTATGCGCCAAAAGCTCTAAATATGATCCTGGAAAAAGGTTTGCGAGCCAAAGTAGGCATGCAGCCCTTTTCTTTAAAAGATAGGGAATACGACTACGGTACTATTTTAATCCCGGTTCAAAATCAAAATCTGAATGCCGATGAAATGCACAAATTCCTTCAGCAGGTCGCTCAAGAATCCAACGTACAAATCGATGCGATTAATACCGGACTCACCAGTGGTATTAATTTAGGAAGTAACCAATTTAGTGCGCTTAAACCTGCAAAAGTAGCCTTGATTGTTGGCGAGGGAATCACGCCATACGATGCCGGAGAAGTTTGGCATTTGTTCGATCAGCGTTACGATATGAAAATCACCAAACTTGATACCCGTAGGTTTTCTCGTGCAGATTTAAGCAGGTACACCGATATAGTTTTGCCAAACTCCCGGAGCAGTGCCTTACAAAGTAACGCGGTAAAAAAGTTAAAAGAATGGGTTCGCAAGGGCGGAACTTTAATAGGTTATAGAAATGCGGCCCGATTTTTTGAAAAGCAGGATTTTATGGAGCTGGAGATTAAAAAAGACAGTTTGGTAGCCGAAGATATAAACTTCGAAGAACAGCGGGATTTTAGAGGAGCGCAAGGAATTGGCGGTACTATTTTTGAAACTAAGCTCGATTTATCCCATCCGGTTAACTTTGGCTATACCAACGAAAAGCTTCCGGTTTTTAGAAATACCACGTTATTTGTGGCAGCCGATAAACAGAGTTATAATAATCCTATCCAGTACACCAAAAAACCATTATTAAGCGGTTATGTTAGCAAACCACGTCTGGAAGATATTGCCGAAACAGTGCCTTTTAAACATAGCAATATGGGAAAAGGAAATGTTATTTTATTTATAGATAATACCAATTTTAGGGCCTTTTGGTTTGGCACCAATAAGTTACTGATGAATGCGATTTTCTTTGGAGATGAGATGTAAATTAGGACAAACTCTACACCTCGTCGTTTGAATAAGCCCAAACCCACGAAAATGCACTAGAAAAAATAAATTTGGAATGCAAAGTTATCTACAAGGTCAAAAAAAAAACCTTGCAGGAAAGCACGAACTCCTACAAGGTTTTCAAAACCTTGTAGGTCTTAAAAAAGTTCCATAAATAAAATTAGAAACTAGAGAAAAAGACTTTCATAATCGTCGAGACTACAAGTATAAGGTCAATTTACCTTGAAGTTTCACCCTACCCGTAGGCCATTTTCAACCTTAAAGTCAGTATTCAGTAAAACAATATCATTTTCTTTTCCCACGGCACCCAATACCAGACATTCGCTCATGATGTTTGCGATTTGCTTCTTCGGAAAATTAACTACGGCTATAATTTGCCGATCCAACAATTCTTCTTTTTTATAACGTTTGGTAATTTGGGCTGAAGTTTTTCTTTTGCCTATTTTCTCTCCAAAATCAATAAGCATTTTATACGCGGCATTTTTGGCTTCGGGAAAATCTGATACTTCAATAATTGTCCCTATCCGCATTTCTACTTTCTCAAAATCTTTCCAGGAAATTTCCATCAACTAATTTTTAATCGAAAATATAAAAAAACCTCATCTTTCACATTGAATTTGTAACTTTATAAGAAAAGAAACTATGGCCAGAACCGCTTCAAATATGATAGCCCTGGGCACACCAGCCCCCGATTTCCATTTAATAGATGTAATTACCAACAACCGATATTCGTTACCAGATGTAAAAGGCAGCAAAGGCACTTTAATTATGTTTATTAGCAATCATTGTCCCTTTGTAAAACACATAAACGAAGAAATTGTAAGACTGGCTGGAGATTATCGTGTAATGGATTTTGGTTTTGCGGCAATTATGAGCAATGATGTAGAAAATTATCCCGCAGATCATCCTGAAAATATGAATGAGGTAGCCAGAAAACACCAATATTCCTTTCCATATCTATATGATGAAACCCAGGAAATTGCCAGGGCTTATAGAGCCTCCTGTACTCCAGACTTTTATCTCTTTGACGATGAACTAAAACTAATATACCGTGGCCAACTGGACGACTCCCGCCCGGGAAACGGCATTCCGGTGAATGGCCGTGATCTAAGGGAAGCTATGGATGGCTTGCTGAACAATAAGAAAGTGCTCCAACACCAAAAACCCAGTATTGGCTGTAACATAAAATGGAAGTACAGTCCTAAAAACTAAAACCAGACTTGAGTCCGCTCCGAAAAGTTAAAAACCCCTAAATCCCCTAAAGGGGACTTCTTCAACTCGTTGAATTTCAAATGATTCACTTTAGGGTTCAGGGTAAACAATTTGAAATTCTACAATTTCCAGACTTTTCGGAGCAGGCTCAGACTTAATAAATACAAAACTTTGCTCGCACATTTCCAATTTACCCCGGAAACACTAATTTGCAATATCTGCTGAAGTATAAACTCACCAAATTTGCTTTCATTTTTTAAGTATCAGTTAATTTTATCACAAACCAGATATTTCCTATTGGTTTAGTAGGTATTACTGAAAATTATTCTTTAATTTTATATTTCGAATCATTAAAAAATATAGCACTATGAGTGAATTGAAATTAGGAGACAAAGCACCAAATTTTGATGCTGAAACTTCAGAAGGAAAAATTAATTTTTACGATTATTTGGGTGATAGCTGGGGAATTTTATTTTCACACCCGGCCGATTATACCCCGGTTTGCACCACAGAATTAGGTGCCGTAGCTAAGTATAAAGACGAGTTTGCCAAACGCAACACCAAAGTGATGGCATTAAGTGTAGATGGTGTAGAATCGCATAAAGGCTGGATAAACGACATTAATGAAACTCAAAATACAACGGTAAACTTCCCAATTATTGCCGATGAGGATAAGAAGGTTTCCAATCTTTATGGAATGATTCACCCAAAAGCAGACGATACGCTCACCGTACGTTCAGTTTATGTAATTGCGCCAGATAAAAGCATAAAATTAATGATTACTTATCCCGCCAGTACCGGTCGTAACTTCGACGAAATACTTAGGGTAATCGACTCCTTGCAACTTACCGCATACCAAAAAGTAGCGACACCTGCGAATTGGAAAAACGGAGAAGATGTAGTTATAAGTCCGGCGGTTTCTAATGAAGAGGCCAAAGAGTTGTTTCCTAAAGGCTTTAAGGAAGTAAAATCTTATTTGAGAATGACGCCGCAACCGGAAACCAAATAAATGGTTTAGATTTTTAAAAAACTGCGAAATAGTTTAGATTTAAGAAAACCTCACAGTCCCGATAGCTATCGGACTGTGAGGTTTGTATTTGCAACTCCCCCTTTGGGGGTTTTGGGGGGCTTCTTTATTTAACCGCAACCAGTTCTACATCGAAAACCAAAGCTGCGTTTGGCGGAATTACTCCTCCCGCGCCATTTTCACCGTAAGCTAAATGTGAAGGGATGACTAAGCGTGCCTGCGACCCGGTTTTTAGTAGTAAAACACCTTCGTCCCAACCGCTAATTACCTGCCCCGCACCTACTTTAAATTCCAAAGGCTGATTTCTTTTATAAGAGGAATCGAAAACACTGCCGTCTGTTAGCATGCCTTTATAATGTACAGCTACCGTTTGGCCTTTTTCTGGTTTAGCGCCTTCGCCTTCCTTTTCTATTTTATACCGAAGTCCACTTTCTGTTGTTTTAAAACCTTGAGAAAGTTTACCCAACAATTCTTCTTCCTGTTTTTTTGCGGCGTCTTGTCTTTCTGCCTTGACACCAGTAAATTGTCTAAAAGATTCTACCGCATTAAACTTTTCAGCATTCTCTCCCGCTCTAATAATCTCCAGTTTCTCAATTTCATCACCCTGGGCAATACTATCTACCACTTCCTGGCCTTCCAATACGTTTCCGAAAATAGTATGCTTACCATCTAACCAGGGGGTTTCTGTATGGGTGATAAAAAATTGACTACCATTTGTACCAGGACCGGCATTGGCCATAGAAAGTTTTCCCGGGGTATTGTGTTTTAAATCTGGATGAATTTCATCTTCAAATTTATAACCCGGGCCACCAACTCCGGTTCCCTGAGGATCGCCTCCCTGAATCATAAAATTAGGAATAACCCGGTGAAATTTAAGTCCGTCATAATATGGTTTTCCCTGAGCAAAAGCGTCATTTTCCAATTTCCCTTCGGCCAGGGCTACAAAATTCCCTACTGTTCCCGGTACTTTTTCATATTCCAATTCCACCAAAATCTGCCCTTTGGTGGTATAAAATTTAGCGTATAATCCGTCGTTCATTTTTCTTCTATTTTTTGAGTTGCAAAGGTATCTTTTTTAACTGAAGCTTTTAATATATTTAGTGTTCGGTTAAAGATTAAAGATCGCTTCGCTTAAAGACACAAGAACAAAGACTTGATTCTTACTAACTGATAAACATTATAAATCTTTCAAATAAACAACAATCAAAATAGTATCAAAAGCAAGCCTGAGTGAATGAATTCATCTCGGGCAGGCCCGCCCTAACTTTATCGGTGAGTCTTAAAACATTCTGATAGCTTTTAATGATTGCGAAAATCTGGACTCTCAAGATTTGTAAGAGTGTCAACAGACATTGTAGCCACTAAAACACTTTTTCACCATTCACATAAGTATCCAGGACTTTTGTTTCTGGTACTTTGGAAAGTTCTACTTCCATAATATCACGATCTAAAATCACAAAATCGGCAAACTTTCCCGCTTCAATACTTCCTTTTTCATTTTCCTCAAAATTCGCATAAGCCGCCCAAATGGTCATTCCTTTAAGCGTTTCTTCACGTGTAAGTGCCTGTTCCTTCATAAAACCACCTTCAGGATAATTGCTAGTGTCTTTCCTACCTACAGCTGCATAAAAGGTAAGAAAAGGATTTACTTCTTCAATAGGAAAATCGGTGCCAAGGGCCACAAGTCCGGCTTCATCCAACATTTTTTTATAAGCATAGGCTCCTTTTATTCTTTCTTCGCCTAACCTGTCTTCGGCCCAATACATATCACTGGTGGCGTGAGTTGGCTGAACCGACGGAATAATATTTTTACTGAAATAATGAAAATCTGAAGCATCAATCACCTGCGCGTGTTCTACCCTCCAACGCCGATCTGTATCGTTTTTAAGCAATTCATCATATGTTTTTAAAACCACATAATTTGCCGAATCTCCAATGGCGTGAGTATTCAGCTGAAATTTAGATTTGGCGATACGTTTGGCCGTTTCTTCAAAATCTTCAACCGGAGAAAGCAAAGCGCCAAAATGACCCGGCCTGTCGCTATATTCTTTTTTTAAAGCGGCGCCACGAGATCCCAGCGCACCATCTCCATAGAACTTTACCGAGCGAACATTTAATCGATCGGTTTTATAAGGGCCTTTCTCAAGATAAAAGTCTAAATTATCCTCAGAATTACTGATCATGGCATAAATTCTTATTTTTAACTCCTGCTGCTGCTGCAGGCTATCCATAAGTTCAATAATTCCTTTATCAATTCCCGCATCTACCACGGTGGTAAGTCCGTAACCCAACGAAATCTCTTCCGCCTGTTTTAAGGCATTTATTTGGTCTTTTTTAGAAATTTGAGGTTGTGCTTCAGCGATAAGTTGCATAGGATTATCTACAATAATGCCGGTAAGTTTTCCATCTTTCTTTTCGATATCCCCTCCTTCAAAAGGCGTTTTACTTGTTATTTTTGCTTTATCTAAAGCCGCCTGATTCGCCAATAACGCGTGCCCATCTATTCGGGTAATAGCCACCGGAGTATCTGGAAACAGTGCATCTAGAGTATCTTTAACAGGAAATTCCTTACTTGGCCAATCGTTTTGGTCCCATCCCCTACCGGTAATGAAATCTGAATTATTTTTTTTCTGAAAGTCCACAATTCGTTGCACAACTTCGGGAAAACTTTTTGTTCCGGTAAGATCTACTTTTTGTTGTTGCAAGCCCATGCCATAAAAGTGGGCGTGGGCATCTATAAGTCCGGGAAATATCGTTTTTCCTTCCGCATTAATAGTTTTTTCTGTTTCATACTTTTGCTTTAAAGCATCTGTAGTTCCAGTTTCCAGAAATTTACCATCTTTTACTACAAAAGCTTCTATCTTGCTAAAGCTGCTGTCCACGGTGTAAACCTGAGCATTAAAGACTAACAAATCGGCTTGCTGTTTTTTTTCAGCATTACAGGAAAAAAGGACCAGACTAAGGAAACAAAGGAGTAATTTATTCATTCTTATCTATTTTGGTATAAAAATAAAAAATGCGCCGGTTAAAGGCGCATTTTAAAGTAATAAATTTTCTTATACAGAATATTGGTGTCTAAATCAAGAACCTCGGGGCAAGCCCACGAGGTATGAATTGGAGAATACTTTTCAAAAATTGCGAGGCAAGCCTCGGAAAATTAAACCCTCTGGAGGGATTAAAGATTAAAGACCGCTTCGCTTCAAGAAACAAGAACAAAGATTTGATTGTACCTAAATAATAAACAACATAAATTTTCATTAATTTTTGAAAAAGATACTATTCAAAAACAAGCCCGCCCGAACGGTACGGACGGGCTCTAAAACTCATTGACAGCTCCTAATCCATTACAATAGCGCGGATTTCTGAGAATTTTAAAAAGTTTTAATTACAAATCAGTA
>JGI1221J11331_1000369_pt1 | contig 14768 bp, 11 predicted proteins | sample LakVidmifraction_4_FD_11331 | JGI IMG/M metagenome (IMG submission 11331) | reverse complement strand
CATACAAACCTTGCCAATAGCTTGGTTTTTAAGTATTTTTAAAGTGCAAACCAAAAAATACAAATATGCTACAAAACAAAGATATTGCTAAAACCCAAGAAATAAAAACCTTTTTTAAAGATACTTGGAGGCAACCGGAATTTTTCATCAAACACCATGAGCTTTTAAATTTTTCCAAGACCTCAAAACTTTTCAAGTCCGTGAAACAATCCGGTGTTCCTTTTTGGGACCTGATAAAGTTGATCCTGGCCCTCCCTTTTATGGATATGGAAAGTCTGGGGGGCTGTTTTCAACGGTAATTCCGCAGTTGAAACGAAAGCCCAAAAAGACACCTATTACAGGGCGTTGTCCAATCAGTCCCGAGGCTTCGGGAGGCGCAACCTGCTTTTATTGTTTGTAAAACGCTACTTGTCCTTCGACCGTGATTTTACCACACCAGGGGACGACCATAAATGTTTGATATTCGACGATACCGATATAGGGAAGCGCGGTAAAAAAATAGAAGGGATCTCCAAGACCTTCGACCATGTGGGCCACCGCTTCATTTTTGGCTTCAAGCTCCTTGTCGCGGGCTATTGGAAAGAGACCTTGTAGCAAGTACTACACGTTTGGTTAAAGAACTTAAAGGTTTTAAAGCAGTAAACTTAGCTTCCGGTAAAACAAAGACCGTCACTTTTGAAATTGATGAAGAGATGCTTCAGTTTTATACAGCCAATAGAAAATGGGAGTCTGAGGCCGGTGAATTTGAAGTGTTCGTAGGCGGAAACTCAAGAGACCTCCAAAAAGTTAAATTCAGTTTAAAGAAATAAATAAGAATAAAAAGAACATGATTTTTGGACTTTCCCTATTTGTAGGTGTACAGGTTACTGCATAGGAATTGATTTTGGAAGAAAATTTTGAAGGTGATTCCCTTAATATGAAAAACTGGAGCTACGAAACCGGTGATGGTTGTCCCGACCTTTGCGGCTGGGGAAACAATGAGCGCCAAGTTTACAGTGAAGATTATGTGGCTGTAAAAGACGGAAACTTGGTAATTACCGCCAATAAGGTTGGAGACGCTTATTATAGCGGAAAAGTAATTACCAAAGATAAATTTGAGTTTCAATACGGTATTGTAGAAGTTCGAGCTAAATTGCCCGATGGCCATGGCCTTTGGCCGGCAATTTGGATGTTAGGGGATAACATAGATGAGATAGGCTGGCCGGCATCAGGTGAAATTGATATTATGGAATTTGTAGGCAGGCAACCTGATACTATTCATAATGCGCTGCACACACCGGCAAGCCATGGCGAAACGGAAAATATTAAAACCACGCCAGTAGAAGATGTGACTTCAGACTTTCATATTTTTAAAATGAACTGGACTGAAAATGCAATTACTTTTTATATAGATGATGAAAAAACTTATACTTTTTCACCTTCGGAAAAGAATGAAAAAACCTATCCCTATAAGCACCGTTTTATCTCTTGCTGAATATGGCAGTTGGCGGAAATTTTGGCGGTCCGGAGGTTGATGACAGCATTTTTCCGAAGCAATTTTTAATTGACTATGTGAAGGTTTATAAATAGAAATCATCATTTTTCGTCCCCAAAGATCTGTAAAACCTTATTTGTAGGTCTCTTTTTGTGTATTCTATGTTGGTGTATAACTTGACGTTTGAAGTCCAGGAAGCAATGAGTTTGATTAGGGAACAATGTTTTATACTTATTTCAGCAATTTCGAGCTGGTATGGAGTAATCCGCATTTTGGAAAGAAGTTAATCTTGGGCTTTATAGTAGCTATATTTCGGTTCTTTTAAAAATATGAGTATTATTGTAAATGTTTGATTTTCGTTTAAGGGTTTTTTATACGGTTGCCAGAAGGCTTAATTTTACAAAGGCAGCGGAAGAACTGCTCATATCCCAACCTGCGGTTACAAAACACATCAAAGAGCTGGAAAACCAGTTTAATGTTGCTTTTTTTGATAGGCGAGGGAATAAAGTGGTTCTTTCTCCTGCAGGGCAAGTATTGTTAAACCATACCGAGGATATTCTGAAAATTTACCGTCAGATAGAGTTTGATTTAAATCAATTTAATCATACTTTAAAGGGAGTACTACGTCTAGGTTCCAGCACCTCGATTACCCAATATATTTTACCTCCTTTACTCGCCCGGTTTCACAGCATTCATCAAGATGTTAAAGTAGAATTGCTTAATGGTAATTCGGAACAGATTGAGATAGCCTTGTTGAATAAAAGTATTGAAATGGGCGTTGTTGAAAGTAAATCTAAAAGACGGGAAATAAATTACATTCCATTTTTAAAAGATGAAATTGTCCTGGTGTGTAGTGCTAAGAATTCGTTGGTCAAGAAAGAGGAAATAAGTCCAGGAAATTTAAAAAATATTCCTTTGCTTTTAAGGGAACCAGGTTCTGGAACCTTGGAAGTACTCGCCGATGCTTTGAAGCAGAAAGGAATCGGTTTGGGTGACTTAAAAGTAGAAATGCAACTAGGAAGCACAGAAGCTATCAAATCTTACCTTCAGTATTCTGAGTGTATGGCCTTTGTTTCTTTGCACGCTGTACACGAAGAATTAAAAAGTGGTGTGCTGAAAATAATTGAAATTAAAAATCTACCCATCCATCGAAATTTTTATTTTATAACCCCTCAAGGTCCTGAGGGAGGATTATCTTCACTGTTAATCCAATTTTTAAATCGTAACCATAATTTATGATTATCGTTTTTTCAAAATTTGAAAAAGATTGTTTGGGGATGTTCCTTAATTATATTATTTCTATTTATCTCCTAATATTCATTTAAAGCTATAACTTCAGGTTATTCTAAATTAAAATTTGTGATTGGCGATTGTCGGTAATACCTGCTAATTTTGGTGCTTACGATGCTTGGAGCTATAATCTAAATGGGAAAGTAGCGGAAGATGCTATCATTCAGGAGTGAAACAAGAATATGGGAATCTAAATATTCCAAATGTTACTGCATTGTAATACCCTATTTAACCAATAGGTTAGATAACAATATAAATAATTGAAATTATTTATCATGAATTTAAAAAAAGGACTGGAAAGAGGGCCATTTAATGAAAAGCAAGCCGAAAAACTTAATGAGGCACTGTTTGGACTTGATTCGGCACAGCTTCATTGGCTAAACGGTTATTTTTCGGGGCTTTCTCAAACCGCTGACGCTGTTTTGCAAACCGAAGAGGGGCAGAGTAATGCTGCTTCAAAAACGGTAACAAAAAACGATCGAGAAAAACTGAATATCTTATTCGGTAGCCATACTGGAAATAGTGAGGCTTTGGCACATAACCTTGCTTCCGTAGCGAAGGATAGGGGCATTGAAGTAGAGGTGGCGGACATGGCTTCTTTTAAAGCCAGAAACCTTAAGAAAATAAAAAACTTAGCTGTCATTGTTAGTACGCATGGTTTGGGGGAACCCCCTATTCAGGCAGAAGACCTGTACAAACACTTACATGGAAAGAAAGCACCAAACCTTTCCGAAGTTAGATTTTCTGTTTTGGCCCTGGGTGACAGTAGTTATGTTGATTTTTGCCAGACCGGAAAAGATTTTGATACGGTGCTAGAAAAATTAGGCGCCCGCCGTGTTGTGTTGCGACAAGATTGTGATGTAGATTATGAGGATGAAGCAGAAGCTTGGCAAGAGAAATTTCTAAACGAGCTAACACAAACTTCCGAGGAAGCTCCTACTGTGAGAAGGAATGAAACCACAGCCGTTAACAATGTAAAATATTCTCGAAAAAACCTTTTTGAGGCCACAATTCTTGAGAAAATCAACCTTAATGGCAATGGTTCTTCAAAAGAAACCATTCACTTAGAACTGGATCTTGAAGGATCTGGGATAAAATATGAGCCGGGGGATGCTTTAGGGGTTTACGGAGAAAATTCCCCAAAACTGATTGAAGCTGTGTTGAAAGCCACAAATTTAACGGGGGAAGAAAAAGTAAAGAGTCATAGAGGCGAAAAAACCTTATTAGAAGCACTCCAGTATGATTACGAGCTTACCCCTTTGTCAAAAATTACTTTATCCAATTACGCCGAATTAACCGATAATCCGCGTTTAAAAAAGATTGTGGCAGATAGTAAGGCAGTCTTGAAATACCTTCCCGGAAGGGATATTTTGGATTTGATAAAAGATGAACCTTTCGAATTTTCGGCCAATGAACTAATTTCAGTTTTAAGAAAAAACACGCCCCGCATGTATTCTATTGCCTCCTCCCAGGAGGCCGTGGAAGACGAAGTACACCTATTGGTTTCCGTGGTACGCTATAATGCATTTGACAGGGATAAGGAAGGGCACTGCTCTTCAACGCTTGCCGACCGGCTGGAAGTTGACGACACTGTGAAAATATTTGTCGATAAGAATACCCGTTTCAAGCTTCCTAAAGATCCTGATGCTCCAATTATTATGGTGGGTCCGGGAACTGGGGTTGCTCCATTTCGGGCATTTATGCAAGAACGTGAAGTGGCTGATAAAAATGGACCCTCCTGGCTTTTCTTTGGAGACCGGAATTTTACGACCGATTTTCTTTATCAAACTGAATGGCAACAACATCTTAAAGAGGGGATATTAACGAAAGCGGACGTAGCCTTTTCGAGGGATCAATCTGAAAAACATTATGTGCAGCACAACATGCTGGAAAACGGCAAAGAGCTATATGATTGGTTGGAAAAAGGCGCCCACTTCTATGTGTGTGGTGATGCCCAAAGAATGGCAAAAGATGTAGATTCGGCATTAAAGCAAATCATTCAGCAACAAGGAGGTGTAACCCTTGAGAAAGCAGAGGAATATATTAAAAGCCTTCAGTTATCCAATCGATATCAGTCCGATATCTATTAATTGAATTTACAGTAAAACAGTGTATAGAAAATACCTTTATGGAAAAAAATATAGACAAGACACAACTATCAGAAGATGAAATAATTAAGGATAAGAGTGATTTCCTTCGAGGAACCATTAAAGAGAGTTTAAAGATTCCTTTAACGGGGGCTTTGGATCCCGATGATGTGAAACTTATTAAATACCACGGTTCTTACCAGCAATATGATAGGGATCTGGAAAGTGAACGGAAAACGAAAAAATTAGAACCTTTGTACCAGTTTATGGTAAGGGTGAGGGCTGCCGGTGGGGTTACCACGCCCAAGCAATGGCTGGCATTAGATGAGCTTTCGGATACCTATGGCAACGGTACCATGAAATTGACCACCAGGCAATCCTTTCAATTTCACGGGATATTGAAGAACAGTTTAAAACCTACGATTCAAAAAGTAAATGATGCTTTATTAAGCACGTTGGCCACCTGTGGGGATGTCAACAGAAATGTTATGTGTACCCCCAACCCTTATCAGTCGAAAATTCATCAGGAAGCGTATGAATTTGCGGGGGAGATCAGTAAATATTTTCTTCCAAAGACGACCGCTTACCACGAAATTTGGCTAAATAAAGAAAAAGTGGAAGGGACGCCAGATAGGGAACCTTTGTACCATCATACGTATTTACCACGAAAGTTTAAAATAGGTTTGGCCATTCCGCCAAACAATGATATTGATGTTTTTGCCAATGACCTTGGGCTCATCGTCATCGAAGAAAATAATCAGCTTAAGGGATGTAATATATGCGTTGGGGGTGGCCTGGGAAATACTTTTGGCGACGAGGATACCTATGCCCGTTTAGGAGATGTGATTGGCTTTGCTCCAAAAGAAAAGGTTATTGAAGTGGCCGAGACGGTTATTGAGATCCAACGGGATTATGGCAACCGGGTTGACCGGAAGCAAGCCCGAATGAAGTACACCATCGATAAAAGAGGGTTGGAATGGTTTGTAGATGAATTGCAAACCCGTCTCGGTTGGAAACTTGAACGCCCAAAATCCTACAGTTTTGTAAGCAATGGAGATAAGTATGGTTGGCTAAAAGGCATCAATGAGAAATGGTTTTACACTCTATTTGTAGAACACGGAAGGGTAAAAGATGAAGAAGGATACGCGTTAAAGAAAGCTTTACGCGAACTAGCAAAAATTCACAAAGGGGATTTCCGTTTAACGGGAAATCAAAACCTCATTATTGGGGATGTAGCCGAAAATGATAAGAAGGACATTGAGGCTGTTTTGAAAAAAAACGGGGTTATGAACCACCCTAAACTTACGGGACTCCGAAAAAGCTCTATGGCCTGTGTTGCTTTAAATACCTGCGGGCTCGCTTTTGCGGAAGCTGAACGGTACCTGCCTTCTTTAATCGATAAGCTGGACGTGATGATGCGGAATAATGGTCTGGAAGAAGATGAAATCAACATTCGGATGACCGGTTGTCCAAATAACTGCGCACGATCGTCCCTTGGGGAAATCGGTTTTGTAGGGCGCGCCATTGGCCGGTATAACCTTTATTTGGGGGCCAGCCATAATGGGGACCGGTTAAATTCCCTTTATAAGGAAATGCTCTCTGAAGAGGAAATTCTGGAAGAGTTGGAGCCTATCATTGCTTCGTATGCTAAGGAGAGGGAAGAAAAAGAGAGTTTTGGAGATTTCGTGATCAGAAAAAAAATCGTTGCGGAAACAAACAGGCCGCAACAGGTTTTGTCTTAAAAAACACCTCTCTTAAGGTCGAATTCCAGAAAATGAAAATAGACCGAGCTTAATCGTACAAAGCTCTAATTGTAAGAAAAGCCGTAATCATTTAAAATTATAGAGGTCGCTATTTAGTTTCATACCTTAGTAACCAATAAACTAGGGATATTATGATTAATTTTGAAGGGCAAAATGCCCAAGAGTTCTATGCTCGGTTCAATTCTGTGGATCCTTGTAAGGAATATCTATCAGAGATCAAGTGGAAAAAAGGCTTTAAATGCGTGAAATGCAGTCATTCCAGGTGTCAGGTACGTGCCAATTACAGTCGCACCTGTAATAAGTGTAGCCACACGGAGTCACCTTCGGCAAATACACTTTTTCATAAAGTGAAATTCGGACTGGACAAGGCTTTTATTATTTGTTTTGAAATGGCGACCAGCACCCGTAGTTTATCTGCAAGTTACTTAGCAAAGCGACTGGGTATCACCCCATATACCGCAAGAATGTTCATGTACAAGGTTCGTGAGGCTATGAAGTCTAGTGGGAATTTCCCGATGGTCAAGCGAGTGGAGGTAGATGAATTTGTGGTAGGTGGTAAAGAGGATGGCAAAGTCGGAAGAAGCTATGACAGCAAGAAAAAGAAGGCTGTCGTTGCACTTGAGCTAACAGATAAAGAAAAAGTAAAAAGAATGTATGTGAACCATATAAATGACTTTTCTGCCAAAGAACTGCGACCAATATTTGATAACCATATTTCAAAATCTGCCAACGTCACTACGGATCTATGGCGAGGTTATAGGCCAATAGCCAAAGATTATAACATTGAGCAGATACCCAGCAATACAGGGAAGAACTTCAAGATCCTGCACACTATGATTCATCAGGTCAAATCTTGGATCCGGACCACTTATTCCTATGTGAGCCCTTTTCATATCAATGGATACTTTGACGAATTTTGTTACAGATTGAACAGAAGTGGAAGCAAGAAAACTATATTACACAACCTTATTTCTAGAATGATGGATAAACCTAAGTTATATCATAGCAAATTAATATGCACTTAAGTAACGACCTCTATAAATTTAACTCTTTAGAAGTTAACGTAAAGATGAATTATCAAGGTTTCACCTCTTTTGAAGAAAATGAGAAATTAACCCCTGATGCCCGCTATTTGACAAAAGGAGGATTTGTATTGTTGCAGAATTAAGCACTAACTGAAAAAAAATATGAGGATAAACTTCATTAGGTAACATAGGTTACTGACAGACAGTTTATTATTTTGTAGATTTAGATAAACCACTTAAATAATTGAGTTATGAAATATTATATAAGCACAACATTAAAAAACACAACGTTTAAAGAAGCTATCGAAAAAACCATGGCAGCGTTAAAGGAAGAGGGTTTCGGGGTATTGACCGAAATAGATCTTAAAGCAACTTTAAAAAAGAAATTAGACGCAGATTTTTACAACTATACCGTTCTTGGTGCCTGTAATCCGAAGATGGCTTACGAAGCGCTGCAATCTGAAAACAAAATCGGAACCATGCTACCGTGCAATGTTATTGTACAAGAAAGAGAACCTGGAACAGTTGAAATCTCAGCTGTAGATCCAGCCGCTTCCATGATGGCAGTAGAAAATGATTCTTTGATAGATATCGCCAAAGAAGTTCAAATGAAATTGACGAAAGTCATTGAAAGTATATAAATGATCTTATAAAACTGTAAAATATTCTAAAACCTATAGAATTATCCATTGGGCCATAGCGGTTACTTTTCTGCTTTTATTAATAACTATTTTTCTGAGGTTGACCTGGATGAATAAATACAATATGGCAGATATTATTCAAACTTATCTCAGTGGCACCGATCAATCGCTTTCCCGTGAGCAGCTCATCGTTCTGGCAAAACAGATAAGAGAACCCATGTGGGACTGGCATATTTATTTGGGATATGTTTTAACTGGTTTGTTCAGTCTGCGCTTCATACTTCCTTTTTTCGGAACTATGAAGTTTCAAAATCCTTTGGCTAAAAACTTATCCATAAAACAAAAATTCCAGAAATGGACGTATATCATTTTTTATGTTTGTGTTGTAGTGTCCTTGGTTACCGGACTTATAATAGTATGGGGGGCAAAAGAATTGAAAGAACCCATGGAAGAAATTCATGTACTGGGTATTTACTATCTAATAGCATTTATTGTAATCCATATTGGAGGAATATTAATAGCAGAATTTACCAATCAAAAAGGAATTATTTCAAGGATTGTACGTGGGTCTGATGATTAGTTATAATTAAATACCCGTTGTGCATTTTGACGATAATTCAAATGGAATGACCAAAATCTTCATTTTTTTACCTCACTCCTAAAGGATGAAATGAAGATTTTGACGATAATCCCTTTAGAGCTTGGATAATATTCTCGAAATCTGGTCAAAATGCATAACTATCTAAAGCATAAAATATATTAGAAAAATTGACCTAGGTCAATAAATAATCCCCGAGGCAGAGCCGTCGGGGTATTCAACGGAAGAGAGTTTTAACATTTTATGAAAACCATCCGTTTTCAAACTTTCCTCTAATACCTCCGATGCAGAGCATCGGGGAATTCTAATGATTAAAAGTATTTAGGAAGGTTTCGTGGCTGGTTCGTTCCTAATGAGTGCAAATTTTATTGTTTAATTCAAAGCATCCTTTTTCTGGGTGCTTTTTTTTTGTAACAAACGTTACTGACCAGGATTATTTTCCTAAGTAATTTTGCTGTAAATAAATTAAGAAATGAAAATAAGTAAAGTACTCGTTATACTCTATTTTTTGCCGGTGCTATCTGTTGCCCAGCAAACGATACCCATTTCCAAAACGGAAGTGCTTACTAAGGTACAGCAGCAAAACAGTAAGCTAAAAATTGGTGAACAACAAGTGTTGGCCGCAAAAGGCGATTATAACCAAACAAATGCGGTGTTTCTTCCAAACATAACTGCTTCTCACACCGGAATGGCAACTACAAATCCGCTAATGGCTTTTGGTTTTAAACTGAATCAGGAAATACTGACGCAAGCAGATTTTGATCCAAATAGTTTGAATAACCCATCACAGGTTCAAATTTTTACTACAAAAATTGAAGTGCAACAGCCACTTATAAATGTTGACGGTATTTTTCAAAGAAAAGCTGCAAAAGCAAAATGGAACGCCACCCAGTTGCAGTTAGTAAGAACTGGCGATTATCTTTCTTTAGAAACAGAAAAGGCCTATATGCAATTGCAACTGGCTTATAAAAGGGCAACCGTTTTAGAAACCGCCCTAAAAGCTGCCAATGAAAATCTTCGTTTGGCGAGCAACAGTTTTAAACAAGGTTATCTTCAGCAGAGCGATGTTTTGGCTGTACGGGTGCGCGTTACCGAAGTGGAAAACCAATTACAGTATGCCAAAAGTAATATTATAAATGCTTCGGAATATCTCGCGATGCTGATGAATGAAGAAGTGTCTGGTATATTGAAACCTACAGATTCTCTTACAATTTCTTTGAAACCAAATTTTACCGAAAACCTTTCCAATTCCAGAGCAGATATTCAAGCTATGGAGTTAGCTGCGGAAGCCTACAAGCAAAATTATAAAGCCGATAAAATGACATTTCTCCCAAGATTGAATGCTTTTGGAAGCTATGAACTTTATGACGATCAGATTTTTCAGGCAGATGCCAACGGATATTTATTTGGAGCAGCCTTGACCTGGAATATTTTTGAAGGTTTCAAACGTTTCGGAAAAACACAAAAGAGTAAAGCTGAATTTAACAAAGCTAACCTTGAATTAGAACAATATAAAGATGAAAGTCAATTGGAACTAAACAAAGCAAGACGTGCGCTCCAGGATGCCAAAAACAATTTAAAACTTACCCAATTATCGCTTGAACAATCGGAAGAAGCACTACGTATTCGCACCAACAGATTTAGGGAAGGTTTAGAAAAAACCACAGATCTTTTAATGGCCGAAACCCAATTTTCACAGAAACAATTGGAATATTTCAACACCGTTTTTCAGCATAATTACGCCTTAGCATACCTTCAATTTTTAACTAAAAACTAATCAGCAATGAAAAAAATATATACTCTACTTCTATTTTCGGCGGTTCTCAGTTTTACTGCCTGTAACAATTCTTCCGAAGAAAAAAGCATTGATCAAACTCCTGCTGTTTCAGTAACGGTAAGTTCTGTAGCTGCAGAAAACAAGACCCCTTTTTTAACCGCAAGCGGAAAAATAGAAGCTGCAAACAGCGCGACCCTTAGCACCCGAATGATGGGCTTTGTGGACAAAGTGCACGTTAATGTGGGTGATAAAGTAACAAAAGGACAATTATTGGTAAGCATCAACAATTCCGATCTTTCTGCAAAACAAGCGCAGACAAGTGCCGGAATCACTGAAGCGCAAGCCGCTTTTAACAATGCCGAAAAGGATTACCAACGTTTTAAAAATTTGTTCGCAGAGAATAGCGCGAGCCAAAAAGAACTGGATGACCAGCGCGCTCGTTACGAAATGGCAAAAGCTAGATTGGAAGGCGCAAAACAGATGAAAAATGAAGTGCAATCTCAGTTTGCATATGTGAATCTTCGCGCTCCTTTTAACGGAGTTATCACTAATACATACATTGAAGCTGGCTATTTGGCAAACCCGGGAGAACCATTAGTTTCGGTTGAAGGTCCGGGCAATTTTGAAGTTACTGCTTCAGTTCCCGAAAGTGAAATTTCAAAAATAAAATCCGGGACCAAAGTAGATGTGATTGTAAAATCTTCAGATGAAATACTTCCAGCGACTGTTACTGAAGTTAGTACCTCAGCCAAAAATACAGGCGGACAATATTTAGTAAAAGTAGTTTTAGACAAAACCGATGCCAGCATTCTTTCTGGAATGTACGCCACGGTTCAATTTCCAATAGAAAAGAAAACAGATGCTACCACAGTTTTGGTTCCACTTGAGGCTTTGGTCAAACGTGGACAATTAACCGGAATTTACACGGTGAGTGAGAGCAATACCGCAATACTGCGCTGGTTGCGATTGGGCCGTACTTTCGGCGATAATGTTGAAGTGCTTTCAGGTTTGGCCGCAGATGAAAATTTTATTATTTCTGCCGATGGAAAACTTTTCAACGGTGCGAAAATAACCATTAAACAATAACGATGAAAGACGGATTAGCAGGCAAAATTGCCAAGTTATTTATAGGTTCGAAGCTTACAGTGCTGTTGATGATCGTGTTTATGGTCGCAGGTGTTTGGAGCTCGTTTTTGATACCGCGCGAGGAGGAACCGCAAATTGATGTGGCAATGGCCGACATATTTGTAGGCTATCCCGGCGCATCCCCAACCGAAGTAGAATCTAGGGTTGTGAAACCACTTGAAAAGATCGTTTCAAACATCCCTGGGGTGGAATATGTGTATTCCACCTCTTCAAAAGAAGGTGCTATGGTAAGCGTTCAGTTCTATGTGGGCGAGGACATCGAGCGGTCGTTTGTAAAACTTTACAACGAAATGAACAAGCACATGGATCAAATACCTCCGGGCGTGACCATGCCGCTTGTAAAACCGCGTGCCATAGATGATGTGCCGATGCTTGGTATAACACTTTGGAGCGAAACCTATGACGATTTTAAACTAAAACAGATTGCAGACGAACTTACCCAAGAAATTGAAGAAGTAAATCAAGTTTCTGCCACCCAGAAAATTGGTGGAAGAAATAGACAGCTAAGAGTTGTCTTAGATAAAGATAAATTGGCTGCGAGTGGATTGGACTTTCTGAGTGTAGCCGAAATGATAAAGGTAAATAACCAGCAAATGAGTTCGGGCAGTTTTGATAAAAATGATACCGAGTTTTTGGTGACTACTGGAAATTTCCTGAAGTCTGCTGCAGATGTTGAAAACTTAGTTGTTGGTATTCAGCAAAATCAACCTATTTATTTAAAGCAGGTTGCATCTATTATTGATGGCCCCGAAATTCCGAGTAAATATGTTTCCTTCGGATTTGGAGGCGCTAGTAAAAATAGATCTAAATACGCTTCGGAATATCCTGCGGTAACCATTTCTGTAGCAAAAAGAAAAGGTGCAGATGCGATGAAAATTGCCGATGTAATTATCGATAAAGTTGACCATTTAAGTAGCAACCTTATTCCTGATGATGTTCACGTGGAAATCACACGAAATTATGGTGAAACTGCTTCCCAAAAAGTTTCGGAATTGCTGATGCACCTTATTGGTGCCATCATCGCAGTAACACTTGTCGTTATGCTTGCCATGGGATGGCGTGGGGGTTTGGTAGTTTTTCTTTCGGTACCAATTACGTTTGCATTGACGCTTTTAGGTTACTATTTACTCGATTATACGCTGAACAGAATCACACTTTTTGCCTTGGTATTCGTAACGGGTATTGTGGTGGATGACTCCATTATTATAGCCGAAAATATGCACCGGCATTTCAAGATGAAACGCTTGCCGTTTAAGCAAGCTGCTATCTACGCAATAAACGAGGTAGGAAATCCAACCATTTTGGCGACTTTCACAGTAATCGCTTCGGTATTGCCAATGGCTTTTGTGTCTGGATTGATGGGACCTTATATGTCGCCAATGCCAATTGGAGCTTCTATTGCGATGATACTATCGTTGTTTGTGGCTTTGACCATAACCCCTTATTTGGGCTATATTTTCCTCAGAGAAAAGGAGAAGAAGGGAGAAACCCCCAAGCCGGAGAAACCTTTAGAGGATACTTCTATTTACAGGATTTATTCAAAGCTGGAAACACCTTTGATTGAAAACAAAAAGACTCGATATATATTTTTAGGAATTACAGTTATCTTGCTTTTAGGTTCTGTTTTGATGTTCTTTACAAAATCGGTTGCCGTGAAAATGCTTCCTTTTGATAATAAAAACGAAATGCAGGTAGTGATTGATATGCCCGAAGGAACAACTTTGGAACGCACTGCCATGGTTGCTCGTGAAATTGGACAATATCTTTCTACACAACCGTTGGTGGTCAATTATCAAAATTACGTAGGCACATCTGCACCAATAACTTTTAACGGTTTGGTGCGTCATTACGACCTTCGTGGTGGTAGCAATGTGGCCGATATTCAAGTGAATTTTGTAGGCAAAGAAGACCGTAGTGACCAAAGTCACGACATTGCAAAACAAATGCGTCCGCATATTCAAAAAATTGGTGAAAAATTTGGTGCAAACGTAAAATTAGTGGAAGTTCCACCAGGTCCACCGGTACTTTCAACAATTGTTGCCGAAATATATGGGCCAAATTATGATCAACAGATTGCAGTTGCAAAACAAGTTGAGAATATCTTGAACGAAACCCAGGATGTTGTAGATGTTGACTGGATGGTGGAAGCTGACCAAAAAGAATACCAATTTGTAATAAACAAAGAAAAGGCGATGCGTTACGGCGTGGCCCCACAGCAAATTGTTTACACCATGAATATGGCGCTTTCCGATAAACCCTCAACACATCTTTATGATGAAAAAGCTGTTGAACAGGTGGGCATAGTATTGGCGTTGTCCGAAAAGGAAAAATCCACGATTCAGGATATTTCACAGTTAAAAATTGCTTCCAAACAAGGCAATATGGTTTCTGTGGGCGATTTGGTGAATATTAAAGAAAGCACTCTCGCAAAAAGCATTTACCGGAAAAACCAAAAAAGAGTGGTTTACGTATTGGCCGATATGGCTGGGGAATTGGAAAGTCCTGTGTATGCTATTTTGGGAATGACCGACAAGCTAAACGACATAGAGTTGCCAGCCGGCTACAAGATGAATGAACTATACCTGGAGCAACCTAAATTTGAAGATGATTTCACCGTAAAATGGGATGGGGAATGGCAAATTACCTTAGAAGTATTCCGTGATTTAGGAATCGCCTTTTTAGGTGTAATCATCATTATTTACATTCTAATTGTGGGTTGGTTTCAAAGTTTTAAAGCGCCAATAGTTATGATGGTAGCTATACCATTATCATTGATAGGAATTGTGCTAGGCCATTGGGTTATGGGAGCGTTTTTCACAGCTACTTCCTTTATTGGGATGATTGCATTGGCAGGAATCATGGTGCGAAACTCGGTGCTTTTGATTGATTTTATAAACCTTAAAACCGCAGATGGAATACCGTTAAAACAAGCCGTTATTGAAGCTGGTGCCGTGCGAACTACCCCTA
>JGI1221J11331_1000368_pt1 | contig 14770 bp, 8 predicted proteins | sample LakVidmifraction_4_FD_11331 | JGI IMG/M metagenome (IMG submission 11331) | reverse complement strand
TAACCTCTGGTGCCGGTGGTGGTGGTGGAGGTGGTGGTGGTGGTGTATTTTGCATCTCGGTAATTGGGATTTCTTCATCATCTAAATCGTCCATGCTTAATTGCCCAACATCAATGGCTTCCTTGTCGTAAGTCTTCCATTCTATAGCTCGCCAGGTAATTAATAGGACCAGGATAAGCCCCAATTGAAGAAAGAATACACTTCTTCGGGTTAAATCGGCTTTCGGGTTTTTCTTTGGTTCCATAATTGGTTATTGATTAATAAGGATTGCTAAAGTAAATATTTTTTTTAAAAAATTAAATTAATCTTGCTATTTAACCTTTTTAGACTTTTCTCAAATATGAGAAAAACAAGTAATGCAAGTAAGATACCAGTTGAATTGGCAAGAATATCATACCAATCGGGTTCCCTATAACTGGTAAGGACACCTTGTAAGACCTCAATTAACATACCAAACACCACTGCAATGGCTGCTAATTTAAATAAATTACTTCTATAGCCGCTATTTGAAGAGTTTCTGAGTATGAAATACAGTTTCCACAAAAATATTAAGCCAAAGTATGCAGCCAGGTGCAAAAGCTTATCGGTAGGGCTAAAGTTACCTACACTTATTTTGCCCAGTTTCACTAAAGATGAAACAATGAGCACAATAGTATAAAAGCCCGCACCGCATAATGCGGCCTTAGTTACCCAAGAATTTTTGATAATCTTCTGCACTTAAAAGTTCTTCCAACTGTGATTTATCTGAAAATTTAATTTTAATCATCCAACCTTCACCGTAGGGATCTGAATTTACTTTCTCTGGCTCATCTTCCAGACTTTCATTAAATGCCACAATCTCACCATCTAAAGGTAGAAGAAGATCTGAAACGGTTTTTACGGCTTCTACCGTGCCAAAAACCTCTTCTCTTTCCAGGCTTTCATCTACTGTTTCTACTTCTACATAAACGATATCACCCAATTCACTTTGTGCGAAATCTGTAATACCAATAATTGCTGTATCGCCTTCAATCTTGATCCATTCGTGATCTTTGGTGTACTTTAAATCTTCTGGAATATTCATTAGTTCAGTTTTATATTAGCACAAAGTTAATTTTTTAAACCAATACTTCAAACAAGCCTTCACTAATTTCCAAAATTATAACGTAAGGTTATTCCAGATCTAATGGTAGTTTGTGGAAACGCAGTTGAAACAGCATATTCAGAGAAGTTATGTTCATAATAGAAAATGGCGGTAAGGTTGCTGGAAATCGCATAATCTGTCTTAAAGTTGATACGCCAAATATCCTGGCCAGATACCACCTGACTTGTTTCTAAATCCAGGTATCTAATGATACTTTTATTTCTACGGAAGGAAACATCGGCCTTAAAATTGAGATCACTGCTTAGAATACGGTTGGTTCCACCCAGGCCGGTAGCTACCTTTAAATCTTTAATACGGTACCCGGCGCCTATAATATATTCATTTCCGGTGGTTTCAGTAAGCAGGTTATTATCGAAGCTTAACGAAAGCATTCTGTCTTTTCTAACTTCAGCCAACAACTGGATAGCATTCTTTGTTTCCAAATCTATCCTAAATAATGGCGTAAACAATTCTGTGAGTACAATATTGGAATATAACATAGGATTTTTAAAATCCCCTGCCTGGTTCGTGTCAAATTCGTTTTCGGGATCGTAATCCAAATTGGTTTGAAATTGATTAATCGTATAATTAGCCTGATATCCATGATTAATGGAAATTCTTCTGAATTTATCCCTAAACCAGCCTATTCGCATTAAACCGGTATATTTTAAATCCCAGTTGGGCAATGGCACATCCCTAAACGCGCCAAGTTTTATATTCTCGGGATCTTTCCCGGCGTAAGCCGAGACAAACGCGGGCAACAGCAACGCCTGACTTGTTTTTCCTATACCTACCGGAAAGCCGTCTTCATCGGTTTCATTGGGATCCAGACCACGTTTTCGCGCTAATCGGCGAGCAATTTCCAATCTATTTGTCCTAAAATTTTCAAAAGTTTCTGAAGATTGTTCGTTAGACTGATTGAATGCGGTCTTAATTAAGATGGTGGAAATATTAAAGTTTCCGTAGTTATAAGGCGTTAATGCTTCATATTGTAAGGTATTTGGATCTACCCGATAGTTTTCAGAATAATTTTCAGAATAATTCCGGTTTGCGCTAAGATCTATAGTTAGGTCTGGCAAGGTTGCCAGGGAAGCCTGAAAATCAAGTTGTTCATTTTTTAAAGTAGCATATTGCTGATTAAAATTTTGAAAGGTGGTTAACCATCCACGCCTTGCTGCCATATACCTCACATCGTCCTGCAGGCCAAAAATAAAAGCCGTACTGGGTTTTAAGGTGCCAATAAAACCAATGCTGCGGGTATATCCCGGCAAAAAGGTACCTTCATTTTGCCGGTAATTCACCTGTACCCTGCTTAAAATAGTCGCTAAATCTACCAGCGTATTAAAACCTTTACTTGTCTTTTTAACAGGTTCTGTCCTGGTTGCCTCTGTTTCGGGGTTTTTAGAGGCGTCTAAAGTTGGCACTCCTGCACTTCGCTGCTTAATACTTTGGCTAGTTTTAGTTTCTTTCTTTTCTAACCCGAGATAGGAGTATAAGCGCTCCATATTTAGGTTTGCGTTAATTTGGTGGGAACTGGAATTCTGCACGCTATTTCCAATATCGGGAACATTTTCCAGGTTCTCATATATTTTAGAGCCGCGTCGCCATTGGAAATCCCCGGTATAGGAATAAGTAGCCTTAATAAAATCTAACACAGGGATTTTACTAAATGGCAAATCGTAATTAACCTGAAGGTTTTGGTAATGCACATCTGGCTCGCCAATACTAAAAAAGTTATCCCAAATCCCAATATTATCATTTGCAAAACCGCTATCATCAATATAATTTCTAACAATTCGATTGTTGGAAGCATTAAAATTAAAGCTCAAAGAATTGGTGAGGTTATAGTTTATACCGTATTCCCAATTAAACAAATAATTTCGCTGGTACAATACCGGTAAGTTTATATCATCTTCGGTAAGCTCCAACGATCTAAATTTTTGTTGTGTATATTGTCTTAAAATGGTAGAACTCGCATTGATATTGGAAGGCAGTAAATTAAAATTAAAATCCCGTACCAGGGAATAGTAATTACTACTGTCTAAAGCCGAAATATTTTTAAAAGGTTCCACCTTTTTGGGTTCAAAATTAAACTCATAGATAGCTCCTACCCGCACATTTTGATCCAGAGCCTCTTCCACTTCAAAATCTCGATGATCTACCTGATTATAGGAAGTNGTNAAAACAAAGTTTTCTACATCGTAAGGCATNGGTTTNGNNTTNCCNGTNCGTTCTTTTCTAAGNCCAATTAAATTGAANCTTTGGCGTTTAGTNTAAGANTGTGATTGNTTTTTTANTTGTTCCCGCTCCGCGGNATCAACAATATCTGCCAAACGGGTGTCCAATTCTAAATCCAGGTATACCTGGTCGTACTTTGGAGTAATAAGCTCCTCNCCACGGCTATAATTAAATGGAATTTTCACGCCCCATTTCTTCGGAAGTAATTGCCCCACGTTAATATTGGTAACGACATCATACTGCTGGGAGTTCTCCCTACTTCTTTGGTTTGGTCCCTGTTCTATAGTTCCGAAACCTACTGTACTTTTTCTTCCGGTAGCAGCCACCGTAGCAAAATCGGCCAAATTGGTATCCATATTTATAATGGTGGCCCAACCGCCTTCATTATCCAGGTCTGAAAGTCTCAACTCATTAAACCAAACCTCTCCACAAAGATCCTGGACCCCGTTGGAGGGCGTGCCATTTTTTACGCCCAACATCAATACACGCACATTTCCAAAACTCGGATTTCCTTTTATGCCGAGTCGTAAATTACCCATCTCGTAAGATTCCTGCTCGTCTATAAGTTCTAAATTTTCAGTGAAGAAATTGAGGTTTCCAGAACTAAGGGAAGGATCCCCTAGAACACTTGTTTTAACCCTTTGTAATAAATTTAAAGACAACTCCATTTTGTTTACGTCGGGCCAAATTTCTTCAGGGGTTTGGGCTCCAAACCCGGTTGGGCTTAGCGGTACTTCAATTTGATAATAATTATCAGAAAAATCGGTTCCCATTCTAATAAAAGCCACTAACTGCCCCTCTTTTAACGGAGATTGTCCCTGCAGAGATTCGGCATGCAAGAACATTTCCAGGTTTTTATACTGCCGCATATCAAGCTGAAAATTTTTATAAACCGCCCGGGCATCCTGGGGCACCAAATCGCAAACCCGCAGGGATAATGACTGCTCGTTTTGTCTTATACTGGTATTGTTCTCATACAATTCTTCTCTAAACACACCCGGTGGCAACACATAAGGAATCGGTTCCCTTTTCTCATTTTCTTCAATATTTACTGCAGAAACTTCAAATAAGGTGTTTTCATTATCTGGTATATTACTCCTATCCCTCAAATCCCGGGTGTAACGGCGGTAATCTCCCCTCACCAATTCCATGGTTCCAAACCTTAACAGGGTTTCATTCTGAAATTCAGATAAAAACATTCGCATAAAACGAATAGATCTAAAATCGGCAATTCCGCCTTTGGCATCGGTAGGTTCGTAAATTGGAACTTTAAACTGTACCCAACGCACCGGGATTTCCTGTCCGTTTCGCATAGTTACCTGCGATTTCTTCTCATCGGTAATATATTCGTTATTGTTCACATCCATCCCGGGATAGAAAGGAATTTCATATTCAAAATAACTGTCTATAGTATTCATCGTGTTATCACGATTCACATCTTCGGCAGTTGGCAAAGTAGTATTCCCCCTATTGGTATCCCCAACTTCGGTGGGCGAGTTTCCCTCAATCCCGTTGTAATTTCTGTAGCGGTTTACAATATCCCCATCGGTATTGAGAAAATACTCGTAATTATCTGCCGCCGGATCGGGAAGGCTGCTGAAATTGGGGAATTTTACCGCTTCATCGGCATCGGAGAGCCCATCGTAACCTACATCCTGATTTTCACGTTGCTGCCCTTCAGAATCAAAAGCATATACCAAAGATTGATCTGCCGGCAACCGGGCCACGTCCGTTGAAATAGTGTTTAACGTACCACCATCGCGGGGCAAGCCATTTTCATATTGTTTGCGACCATCTTTTAGAACGTCTTCAGAAATATTACCTAAATTAAAATTGATGCTTCCTCCGGAATTTCCGGCGTTTTCAGCGTAAATATAAGGATCCATCACCCAAAATTCGATGAACTCTACATTGCTCTGTTCAAAATTGGTGGTATTTACCCCACGCATTATGCCACCAAAATTATTGGTAGGATTTGGTAACCTATTATCGGTTGCAGAAGGATTAAAATTATAAGGTCCCCGTTCTTCCGGAAAATAAGCAACATCCATCGTGTAAACCACCTGGGGTTGTCCCTGCACCACATCGGTATTTGGAAATATTTCGTTCAAAGAAATCCTTCTGGTCGCGTAATTGGAAATATCATTATCTGAAATACCCGATGGTCGATTACTGCTATAGAAAATGGGATCTATGGTGTACCAGGCAATTTTCGCCCTTTTATTTCCTACGTTTATATCTCCATTGGCTAATTCTCCACCAAAATCGAGCGGTACACTACTTAGCTCCCAACTAAGCGGGGAATTAATATCTATAGAGGTTTGTGCAGCTTCAAAATCGTCAATATAGGTAGTTGCCTTTCCGTTGAAATCGTTCACTGCCGGGGCGCCAGGTTGTAAATAGGCAAATTCACCTGTCACAGAAAAGTTAGAAGGCACATCGGTATCTATATTTGGAAGTTTATTCACCAATCTGGTGAAAAACGGCACCTCGGTAGAATAATTAAGGTTTATGCCAAAAATGGAATTATTGATAGGCTCATAACTATAATTGGCTTTCTGGGTAAGTGGTTTTTCTTTCAGGTTTAAATAAGTAGCTCCCACCAGAAAATTTTCATTAAACTGGTGTTCTACATTTATCCCCGTAAAACGTTTAGTTTGCTGCCCAAACAAGGCATTGTTTTCGGTATTTACCTGGATGGGGATATCTGAAGCCAGCAGTGCTTCGTCAATAATCTGCACCCTGCCCAGTTCGTAATTAACCACATAATCTACTCCTTCTTGCAACAATCTACCTCCCGCAGTTACGGTAACCGAGCCCGGCGGCAAATTGAAGCCAATACGAATACCATCTACTTCCCCAGAAGTGTACCTTCCTTTTAGCTGGAATTTATTCTTATCGGCGTCTTCCTGTTCGGCTTGCGTTTTTGTAGTTCGGTAGAGCGACCTAAAAACATATTTTTGCTGATTGGCATTCCAGGTTTCGGGATTATCATAATCTTCCTCCCCGGTATTGGGATTATTGTCCAATTCCTCAAACAAATATTTCCCAAAGGGTTCTACGGAAGTAAAAATAATATTTCCATTTTCGGGATCGATGGTGATTCCCGGCACAAAATCGAAAAAACCATCCCCGCCATTTATGGGATCGTTATTCGTATTCAATTTATCGAGATTAAAAACCCGAAGCAATGGGGTATCGGCAACATCTTCCGGGAGAGGAACAGCCCCGTCTCCTGCCGGTTTAATATAATTTAATGGTTGTGGATCTGTATAAAGAATATTCATTTTAAAATCGTCCTGTTCTAATTGATAAGCCCCAAGGTTGTAGATGTTTTTCATCATTAAATCCCACACCGGTTCCTCTACATTGGTGATGGTACTTTTAAGCATTTTCACCACCAGATTTTTGTTAATCCTTAAATTCACATCATCTGGGTTCTGGCTTATACCGGCATCGCCGGTGGCATTTACACCATCGTTGGCAAATTCCCCTACCTGAAAAACCTTTCCGTTTACGGTATATTGAAAAGCAACCGCCAAAATTTCGTCGTTGCTTAGACGCTGGTTAAGAGAGATATAACCCAGTTGCGTATTGAGATTATACTCATTGGGTTGTAATTGCCGCGCGCTTTCCAGCTTTACATAGTCCAGACCTTCAGACACCTGCACCCCTCCAAAACCATTTTCGACGGTCGCTACATCCCGAATTGCCGGGGTTAAAACAGATTCGGCGTTTCCTTTAATACCAAACGGGTTAAAATCATTATTGGCATTATCTGGAAAAGCCCCGGCAGGCTGATTAAAGAATCCGGCAGGCACATTCTTTAAACCTATATTGTCTTCTGCATTGGTTTCCCCCAAATCCTGTATTCCTACAATATTTCTGGTATCGGTAAGGTTTTGAACGTTATTGGTACGATTGGTTACCCAAACCTGAACCCGCTTAACCTGAATATTGGAATTTATAAAAGGATAATTCTCCAGGGCTTCATCGTAATGATCCCTAAAATAATGTGCCAGGAAAAAGTGACGATCCTGATCGTAATCTATCGCGAAACGTTCAAAATCTTCCACCGTAGAACCGCCTTCTACATTTACCGTTCTGCGTTCTGACTTCTGTTCAGAGAAAACACCCGTAATGCGGGTTTTTCCAAATTGCAATTCAGTTTTAAAACCAAATAAACTTTGGGCGCCTTGCATCAGTGCATTATTTAAAGGCATATTTACGTTTCCCACCTCAATTTTACGAATTATATCATCTTCGGTAGGCGTATATTCCAGTTTCAATTGATTTTGAAAATCGAAAGTAGATTCGGTATCGTAATTAGCGGTAACTTGAAGCCGTTTTCCAACCTGGCCCAACAAGCTCAAACTTATTCGCTGGTCAAAATCGAAAGTGAGGTTACTTCTGTTTCTGGGAGAAAACGCAGGATTATCCTGCTTGGTATAAAGCAAACCCAAGTCCATTTCTACCGAACCCTGGGGTACTATATTAATTTCTGAACCTCCGAAAATACTTTCAAAGAAATTATTATTCACATAAAAATCTGGCAATAAATCTCTCTGAATTTCTTCTGTTCCTTCCTTTCTTCCCGCCTGGGCATCTGCTTTGAGTTTAAAATAATCTCGCATGGCCTCTTCCATGATAAGATCTTCATATTGTTTTGGAGTTAAAATAAGCGGAATAGATAAGTCTAAATCCCCAAGTTTTTCTCGATAGATATATCGGTTTAAAACAGGATCGTATTCATATTTAGAAGAAATTAATTGCGAATCTGGCAGGGAAATTTTCCCCAACTCATACCCCGTTTGCGTAGTATCTTGCGGAGTTTCCTGTGCTGTAGAACTCAATGAAATCATCAATGAAAACAACAAGGTGAGCCTAACCGAAGTTGGCAATTTCAGGTAATTTTGCCTCAAAGTCTTACAAGTTTTTAAGAGCCTGTTTTATAATAGATTCTACGGAAGGATTTACCGAATCTTTAATAATCTTATCTACTACCCTGGTCGCTTGCTTCCTGGCATAACCCAGAGTCTCTAATGCAGATAACGCTTCTTCTTTAATCGTATTGTCTTGAGGAACAAAAACTTCATCTTCCCCGTAAACTTTTAGAATCTTATCTTTTAAATCTAAAATCACCCTTTGGGCAGTTTTGGCCCCAATTCCTTTCACACTTTGTATGGTGGCCACATCCTCATGCGCTATAGCTTCTTTTACCTGGTTGGGTTCTAAAGAAGACAGCATGGTACGCGCGGTACTTGTTCCCACTCCCGAAACGGAAATTAACAACTTGAAAATTTCCCGTTCAGATTTTTGAAAAAAACCGTACAGGGTATGCGAATCTTCTTTAATATGTAAATGCGTGTAAAGTGTAATGTTTTCTGAATCTGAAAGTAACGAGAAAGTATGGAGGGAAATATTTACCATATATCCAACTCCATTACAGGAAATCACTACGTAGGTTGGATTTTTCTCAACTAATTGCCCCTTTAGATGATGAATCATAAAATTGTGTCTTAATGTGTCAAATTTAGTAAAATAAAATTAAGCCCGAAACCTTTATTCCGGGCTTAAATACTGTAAATCAAGCTTAGGGCTTGTAATCAAATAACCTATACATTTTGACTCGTTCTTTTGTCCTTTAACATCGTTAAAAAGCCTCGTTTTAGCTAATGCTATAGTTGCGTTTTTTGCCTCGTTATAGAACAAATTAAAGCGTCAATTTTGCAAATTTTATTTCATTATAACCCCTTATTTTATGTCTTTTGCCTTTTTTGTCTTTTCTTGCGCATCAACTACCGTTACCGCGGTCATATTTACAATTTCCTCAACACTTGCACCAAGCTGAAGAATATGTACCGGCTTACGCATTCCCATCATAATAGGCCCTATAGAATCTACATTATTCAATTCCTTTATTAACTTATAGGTGCTATTTGCTGAATCCAGGTTAGGATATATTAGAGTATTCACCTTTTTTCCCGCCAGTTTTGAAAATGGAAATTTATTCTGAAGCATTTCTCTATTCAAGGCAAAATCTGTTTGTAATTCCCCATCAACAATTAAATCTGGATGAACACGGTGTAAATAGGAAACTGCTTCTTTCACTTTTGTAGCATGTGGGTTTTTTGAAGAGCCAAAATTTGCATAAGAAATCATAGCTACTACAGGTTCTATTCCAAATAACTTAACCGTTTTGGCGGTCATTTGAGCAATTTTAGCGAGATCTTTTGCCGGCGGATCTATATTAATTGAGGTATCGCTAATAAACAATGGGCCACGTGAGGTATTCATAATATTCGTGGCTGCTACTCTATTTATTCCTTTGGCCATCCCAATAAGCTCCAACATAGGTTTTACCACGGTAGGATACGCGCGGGAATAGCCGGAAAGCAAACCATCGGCATCGCCCTGGTTCACCATCATGGCTGCATAATAGTTGCGCTCCCGCATTAGTTTTTCGGCATCATAAAGCGTCACGCCACTGCGATTTCTAGTTTTCCAATACACCTGCGCGTAATCTTTTCTATGCTCTTCTTCCTCGTCAGATTTCGGGTCTATAATGACCACTTCTTCATTAAAGTCAATTTCGGTCATTAATTCCTTAATCACTTCACGCCGACCAAGTAAAATAGGAATTGCGATTCCCTCATCGGATGCTATTTGAGCGGCTTTAAGCACATCTAAATGATCTGCCTCGGCAAACACAATTCGTTTCGGGTTAAGCTTTGCCCTGTTGAGTAACAGGCGGGTAATTTTATTATCGCTACCCATACGCTCCAACAGTTCATCTTCATACTTCTCCCAATCTAGAATAGGTTCCCTTGCCACCCCGCTTTCCATTGCTGCTTTAGCAACCGCCGGAGGCACTTTAGCAATTAAACGCGGATCGAACGGCTTCGGAATAATATAATCGGCTCCAAAATTAAGCCTGGTTTCTCCATAAGCGATATTTACCTGTTCTGGCACTGCTTCTTTAGCGAGCTCTGCCAGGGCTTTTACCGCCGCCATTTTCATTTCTTCATTAATCTTGGTAGCCCTTACGTCTAAAGCTCCACGGAAGATAAAAGGAAATCCGAGCACATTATTTACCTGGTTGGGATGATCACTTCTTCCGGTAGCCATAATAACATCTTTACGGGCATCCATGGCCAACTGATAATCTATCTCGGGATTGGGATTGGCCATAGCAAAAACTATGGGACGTTTCGCCATGCTTTTCAGCATTTTTTGAGTAACAATATCTGCTATGGAAAGCCCTACAAAAACATCGGCATTTTTCATCGCTTCTTCCAGCGTGTCTATTTTTCGGGAGGTAGCAAATTCACTTTTTTGTTCGGAAAGATCAGGACGGTCTTTTCTAATTACGCCCTTACTATCCAACATCACAATATTTTCATCTTTGGCACCAAAAGCTTTGTAAAGTTTGGTACAGGAAACGGCGGCTGCTCCTGCCCCACTTATCACAATTTTTACTTTCCCCATCTTTTTCTTGGCGATTTCCAGCGCGTTCAATAAAGCTGCGGCAGAAATTATGGCCGTCCCGTGTTGATCGTCATGCATTACCGGAATATCCAATTCGGCTTTTAAACGTTGTTCAATTTCAAAGGCCTCGGGAGCTTTAATATCTTCCAGATTAATGCCGCCAAAAGTGGGAGCGATATTTTTTACCGTTTCTATAAACTTGTCTATATCTTTGGTATCTACTTCAATATCAAAAACATCTATATCGGCAAAGATTTTAAAGAGCAAACCTTTTCCCTCCATTACCGGCTTGGAAGCCTCGGGTCCAATATCCCCAAGTCCTAATACCGCAGTACCGTTAGATATTACCGCCACAAGATTTCCTTTGGTGGTATATTTATAAGCATTTTCTTTATCCTTTTCTATCTCCAGGCAGGGCTCTGCAACCCCAGGGGAATAGGCCAGGGAGAGATCCCTTTGCGTGGCGTATTTTTTGGTTGGTTTAACCTCTATTTTTCCTGGTTTCGGCTTGGCGTGATACACCAATGCCTCTCTTCTTTTTCTAGGATTATTGCTCATAACTTATTTTTTTCGGCTTACTTACAAAGATAGTAAGCTTTACTTTTCTCAGGTATATAAATACAGAATACTTTTAAGCCAATATGCATAAGGAAAAAGGACTTCAATTAATAACTGAAGCTATTTTTTCATCAATTCCTCCATATCTTCAATGGTACTTTCTAACCTAACAAGTAATCTTCCGTAAACAACACTTGTACTAAGACGATACCCCAAAATACCGATTACAGAAAAAACCAAAGCCAGGCCTACAACAAGCAGAATTTCTACAGCCAAATCGAGCTCCCTGAATTTAGTGAACACCTGGGTGCCTTCAAAAAACATCCAGTAAGCGGGGATAACCATTAACGGAAATCCTAATCCCGCGATCCAGGTAGAAGATTTCATAATTTTTTTTACCTGATTTCTATAATTTAGAAGATACGCATAGGTGTTATCTTTTATATCTATCGTTTTAAGATTTTTCAGCATCTTTTTATTCACAAAAAACAACGTAAAAATAAGGATAGCACTATATGCGGCTATCATTATTTCACCAATAAAAGCAAAAACCCCAAAAATGATAAACGCTGCAGGAATAAGACTAAGGTTATCTTTTTTTGAGGTGCTGTTAATTTGCTGGATAACCAGTTTCGACTTTCTTTTATACAAATTGGATATTACAGGAGCTGAAAGTTTTTTCTCAGCTTCAAATCCTTCTTTCCAAATATTTTCAATAGATCTTTCCATCAAGTAATGTTTTAAGTTTTTTCTTAATTCGTGTAATCTTTACTCCTATATTATTTGCCGACAGCCCTATAATTTCTGATATTTCCTGGTAAGATTTTTCTTCCAGATAAAGCAGGATTATAGCCCGGTCTAGGTCTGGAAGTTTTTTTATAGCCTGATAGAGCAATTTTAAAGATTCGTCATTGAAAGGATGAGAATCCGGTTGCAGATTGTCTTCAACTTCTGGTAATTCAACACTCTTCTTATTTACTTTTTTATCTTTTTTAAGTAGCGAGAGGGAAACATTTAAAGAAACCCGGTAAACCCAGGTGGACCATTTGGAATTACCCTTAAAGTTATCCCGACTCTTCCATAACTGGAAACAGATTTCCTGATAATAGTCCTTAAAATCTTCTTCGCTATCGGTATAGGCCCGGCAAATTTTAATAATTATGCCGGCATAAGGTAAAATGAACTGTGTATGGAAATCTTTACTCAAACCTTCTTTTACCTGTTTAGTAACAGAAAAATGAATTTATTACAGTGAACTCGTCTTGACTTTTTATTTTACCTACGAATTTAGCATTTTGCTCCCTACTTTTGGCTTTTTTTCGTACCGTAGCTATGGCTATGCTACTCTAAAAAGCCTTCATTAGGAAACAAAAGCTCTCATTCTCGGTTCCAAACAGAAAGTCAAGATGAGTTCAATTATTGAAAATAAATTTCTGAACTTAATCTTTCAAAAACTCAATATTCCTTTTTAAGCCTTGAAATTTGGTTCTTTTAACCGCCGATTTTCGAAAAATCTCATTAAAAGTTTCACGGGTAAGTTCTTCCCAGCCTTTTCGGTCTTTTTCCAATAATTCTGGGTGGGGATTAAAGAGAGGTTCGTTATGGGGTTTGGAGAAACGGTTCCAGGGACAAACGTCCTGGCAAATATCACAACCAAACATCCAATCTTCAAACTGGTTTTTATAAGAATTTGGTAATTCGTCTTTTAGCTCTATGGTGAAATAGGAAATACATTTGCTCCCATCAACTTTGTAGGGTTCTACTATGGCATCTGTAGGGCAAGCATCGATACAAGCAGTACAACTTCCGCAGTGATCGGTCACCGGGGTATCATACTCCAGATCTAGATCTACAATAAGTTCGGCAATAAAATAAAAGGAACCGGTTTGTTTGGAGAGCAGGTTAGAATGTTTGCCAATCCAGCCCAACCCGCTTTTGGCTGCCCAGGCTTTATCTAAAACAGGTGCCGAATCTACAAAAGCACGGCCATCTATTTCCCCAATTTCATCGCGCATGGTATTGAGTAAGTCTTTAAGCTTGTCTTTTATCACAAAATGATAATCGCGGCCATAAGCGTATTTACTCACCTTGTAAGAATCTTCGCGTTGCTTTTCCTGCGGATAATAATTAAGCAATAATGAAATCACACTTTTAGAACCGGGCACCAATTTGGTGGGGTCTAAACGTTTATCGAAATGATTCTCCAGATAATGCATTTCACCCTGCCAATTTTTATTTAAATAAGCTTCCAGCCTGGGAGCTTCCTCTTCCAGGAATTCGGCTTTAGAAATTCCGCAGGAGAGAAATCCAAGGCGCTTGGCTTCGGCTTTAATCAGGTTCGTGTATTTAGCTTTATTTTCGTACAAAATTTAGCGGGGTGAAAATTTTAAAAATGCGTTTTCTGGCTTCAAGGTAATCAAAGGTTTTAACTCTATAGCATCCGATTTTAAATCTATTTGAAACCTGCTTACCACTTCTGCAATAGTGAGAATCATTTCGAACATTGCAAAATTATTTCCTATACATTTTCTGGGACCGGCTCCAAAAGGGAAATAATGGGACGAATGATTTTCTTTTCCGGAGAACCTATCGGGATTAAATTTTTCCGGATCTTCCCAATAATCTTTGTGGCGATGTATTTCAAAACAGGAAAGTAAAATGCTGGAATTCTTCGGAAAATCAATCCTTTTAAAATCATCTGCTTCAATATTTACGCGATCTATAAAATATGCCGGCGGATATAATCTCATAGATTCCTCTATCACTTGTTGTGTAAACTTACAGGATGTCACAAATTCCATCATTCTGGAATTGTCTTTTTTGGCCAGTTTCACTTCTTCTAAAATCCTTGTTTGTGTTTCGGGATGTTGTGCGAGCAATTGACAGATAAAGCTAAGCGCATTGGACGTGGTTTCGTGGCCGGCAGTAAACAAAATGAGTATCTCATCTATAAGCTGCTCTTTTTCCATGGGTTTACCATCTTCATAACGGGCTTCCAAAAGCATATCCAGCAAATCCCCGTGTTTTTGGTTAGATCGCTTGCGTTCTTCCACAATATTTTCCAGAATATGCCTTGCTTCCCGGGTGAGGTCCAGATGTTTTTTGATACTTCCGCCAAGATAAAACCACCAGCGTATAAAAGGCTGCCGCAATTCTTTTACCAACATTTTTTGAGCTGCTTCAGTGATAAATTGCAGTCGGTTAATTTCTTCCTGACTTGCAGCACTGCTAAAAAGTGATTTTACTACGGTTTGAAAAGCGAGATCGTTAAAGATTGGAAAGACATCAATTTTCTTGTTCGGCGGAATCCTTTCAATCTCTGTATTTATAGCTTTTTGAACAGCATCGAGTAAGCCGGCAAGA
>JGI1221J11331_1000363_pt1 | contig 14860 bp, 12 predicted proteins | sample LakVidmifraction_4_FD_11331 | JGI IMG/M metagenome (IMG submission 11331) | reverse complement strand
TAGCATTTTCAGCAGATAAAGATGTTGTGACTTTAGATTAACCCATAATCTACTCGCACAGCTCTAAATCTTATATAATAATTCAAAAAATCGCTTTATTCTGATTTATATTTTTATAGTTTTTTTATTGGCAGCGATGAATTTAAGTGATAAAAAGGGATTATAGGTAGTATTAATTTAATATTTTAGCCAAAAATAAATTCAATGAACTACTTAAGGCATGTTGGGAAGTATTTTATGATGCTTCGGCAAGTTTTTAGAAAGCCACAGAAATGGTCTGTTTTTAGAGAAATGTTATTTAGGGAAATTGAAGATTTGGGGCTTAAATCATTAGGGATAATTGCTTTTATCTCTTTTTTTGTAGGTGGAGTTGTGGCTATTCAAACGGCATTAAATGTCGATAGTCCTTTTATACCTAAATACTTAATAGGCTTTGCCACAATGCGATCTATGATTTTAGAATTTGCGCCAACATTTATGAGTGTTATTTTGGCTGGAAAAGTGGGGTCATATATCTCTTCAAGTATTGGCACCATGAGAGTTACTGAGCAAATTGATGCCTTGGAAGTCATGGGAATCAATTCTTTAAATTATTTGGTATTACCTAAAATTATTGCAACCGTATTTTTTTACCCCTTGTTAATTTCCTTGGCCATGTTTTTAGGAATTTTAGGAGGATATGTGGCCGGAACTTTAACTGATTTATTTTATAGTGAAGATTATATTTACGGAGTTCGACTTGATTTTGATGCTTATTATATAAAATATGCTTTAACAAAAACAGTGGTTTTTGCATTTGTAATCGCAACCATACCTGCTTATCATGGTTATTATGTAAAAGGGGGTTCATTAGAAGTTGGCCGGGCAAGTACGCAAGCTGTAGTTTGGACTAGTGTTGTTATTATTTTATTAAACTATTTTTTAACCCAAATGCTTTTAGGATAAATGATTGAAGTTACGGATTTATATAAAGAATTTAAAGGCATACCTGTTTTAAAAGGAATCTCAACCACTTTTGAAAAAGGAGTAACCAATATGATTATTGGTCAGAGCGGATCTGGTAAAACAGTTTTTTTAAAATGTTTGGTTGGTTTGCACATTCCTGATAGCGGGATAATTTGTTTTGATGGAAGAAAACACACAGAACTCAGTATTAAGGAGCACAGGCTGTTACGGCAAGAAATAGGAATGGTTTTTCAGGGTGGAGCCTTATATGATTCCTTAACCGTGGAAGAAAACATTATGTTTCCGTTGAAAATGTTTACAGATCAATCTTTTGCTGAAAATCTTGATCGCGTAAATTTTGTTTTAAAAAGGGTGAATTTAGAAAATGCAAATAAAAAATTTCCGGCTGAATTGTCCGGAGGTATGCAAAAAAGAGTATCAATTGCCAGAGCCATCGTCATGAATCCAAAGTACTTATTTTGTGATGAACCCAACTCTGGTTTGGATCCAAATACGGCGACAGTCATTGATAATTTAATTAAAGAAATAACGGAAGAATATCAAATAATTACGGTGATAAATTCACATGATATGAATTCTGTTATGGAAATTGGAGAGAAAATTATTTTTTTAAAGGATGGCGTAAAAGAATGGGAAGGATCGAATAAAGAGATATTTAAAACTGAAAATGAGGCCATTGTAAATTTTGTGTATTCTTCCAACTTATTCAGAAAAGTAAGGGAGGCTTATTTAAACGAAACAAAGTAGGTTAGAAGTTTGTTTTTATTAAATATCCCCTTATATTTGCAGCCGCTAAAAAGGGAAAGAATGACCTGGTAGCTCAGTTGGTAGAGCACCTCCCTTTTAAGGAGGTGGTCCTGGGTTCGAGCCCCAGCCCGGTCACAAAAAGCTTCTCAAAACAGAGGGGCTTTTTAATTTAAAATTTTGGTGAGATACTCAAGTGGCCAACGAGGGCAGACTGTAAATCTGCTGCGCAAGCTTCGAAGGTTCGAATCCTTCTCTCACCACAAAAAGCCTTAAACAAATTTGTTTGAGGTTTTTTTTGTAAAAATCCGACAAAATGTTTAACATTAATTAAATAATATTAAACAAAATTGTATATTTGCTTAAAATTGAATTTTTAGATATGATCAAAAATGTTGCGCTCTGTTTGTTTTTATTAAGTATATCAATTGGGTTTTCTCAAAATAAAGGGTTACTTAAAGGAAAAGTAATTGATTTTAATACGAGAGAAGCACTTGTTTTTGCAAATGTTTTGGTTGATGGAACAACAATAGGAACGAACACCAATGAACAAGGTGAATTTACAATTAACAATGTTCCATTGGGCTATGTTAAAGTACAAGTTTCAATAGTAGGGTACAGTACGAAATTGTCTGAAAGCTACTTGGTGACCAATGATAAAACTCCTTATATTTTTGTTGAATTGGTTGAAGATAGTGAACAATTAAAGGAAGTTGTTGTACAAAGTAATTTGTTTAAAAAATCTATGGAAAGTCCTATTTCATTTCAATCAGTAGGAATTGCAGAGATAGAAAAAAATCCTGGTGGAAACAGGGATATTTTAAAAGTAATTCAGTCTTTTCCGGGTGTTGCTTCAAATCCAGGATTTCGAAATGACATTATTATCAGGGGCGGTGCGCCCAATGAAACTAAATTTTATTTGGACGGCATAGAAATTCCGGTGATAAATCATTTTCAAACACAAGGAGCAACTGGCGGTCCCGTCGGAATTATCAATGCCGATTTAATTAGAAAAGCTGATTTTTATTCAGGCGCTTTTCCTTCAAATAGAGGAAATGCTTTAAGTGCCGTTATTGAATTTACTCAAAAGGATGGCAATCCCGATAAATTGAATGTTAGGGCAACTGTAGGAACCTCTGATGCCGGAATAACCATGGATGGACCATTAGGCGATAAAACAACTTTTATAGCCTCTGTACGCCAATCTTATCTGAAATTTCTTTTTAAGTTGATAAAACTGCCTTTTTTGCCTACCTATAACGATTTTCAGTTTAAAGTGAAACATCAATTATCTGAAAATAGTGAAATAGCTTTAATTGGAATTGGGGCAATTGATAATTTCGAATTAAATGAAAGTGTAAATAACAGTGTTACGGAGGAAAAAACCATCAAAAGAAATAATTATATTTTAAGCAATATTCCAATTCAAAACCAATGGAATTATACAGTAGGCGCATCCTATAAACATTTTGGAAATAACACGATTCAACAAGTTGTTTTAAGCCGAAGCGAATGGAACAATGAAGCGGTTAAATATTTTAACAACACAACCGCTCCATCTGACTTATTATTAAAATATGCTTCCAAAGAAATTGAGGATAAATTTAGGTTTGAGAATTTTCTGACATTGAAAAATAAATATAAATTAGACATTGGTGTTGGCCTGACACAAGCAAAATACACTAATGATACGTATAATAAATGGGCTAATTCATCTTCTGTAGAGTTGCAAAATTTCAGTTCAAAGTTGAACATTTTGAAGTATGAATTGTTTGGGAATTTGTCTAAAAAATATTTTAATTCAACCTTGGGGGTTTCTTTGGGCTTGCGATTGGATGGAACCAGTTACAATGGGGAAATGGAAAATCCTTTCAACCAATTTTCTCCAAGGCTCGCCTTGAGCTATTCTCTGAATGAAAACTGGTCGGTAATTTCTACAGTTGGCAGTTATTACCAGCTTCCTGCGTATACTATTTTGGGCTTTCGGGACAATAACGGACTTTTAGTAAATAAAGATAATGGCCTAAAATACCTGCAGGCTAATCATTTTGTGAGCGGACTTGAATATACCCCAAACAACGGTTCTAAAATTAGTGTGGAAGGTTTTTATAAAACGTATAAAAATTATCCTTTTTCTGTAAGAAATCAGATTAGTCTGGCAAATTTAGGATCAGATTTTGGTGTTGTGGGAAATGAAGAAGTGACATCAACTTCTGAAGGAAGGGCATATGGTTTTGAGTTTTTCGCCCAAAAGAAATCTTTTTCCGGATTGTACGGTATTTTATCTTACACTTTTGTGGTTAGTGAATTTAAAGATAATTTAAATAACTACCTTCCTTCAACCTGGGATAACAAACATTTACTTACTGTAACCGGAGGGAAAAAACTAAAACGAAATTGGGAAATTGGCGGTAAATATAGATTGGTTGGCGGACGACCTTTTACCCCATACGATATGGATGCATCTTCTATTATTGAAAATTATGACGTTTCAAACCAGGGTATTTTAGATTTTGGAAAATTAAACACGGAGCGATTTAAAACGTATTCTCAACTGGATCTTCGAATAGATAAATCGTGGTATTGGAAAAAGTTTTCTCTAAATTTTTATGTCGATGTTCAAAATGTTTTGGCGGGTGAAGCGATTGAGCAGCCTTATTTAATTCCTACCGTTGATGCAAATGGAAATAAAATAATTGATCCTAATGACGACTCAAAATATGTGCTGGAAAGCATTGAAAATACTTCCGGTACCGTTCTTCCAAGATTTGGTCTTATTGTTGATTTTTAGTTTTGGTTTACTATTAAAGTATCTAAATTTAAACGTGTTTTAAGCCATTTTTTTAATTGGTCCTTTTTCAGATCTTTTTTTGGCACAGATTTGTCCCATTCTGCATTAAATACTGTAATCGTATCTATATCGCTAAAATTAGTATTAACCTGGTTAGAATAGCTTAATTGCTTTAAGTCGCTGTAATTAATCTGCGCTTCTTTGCTAATTTGAATAAAAGGAATTTGAGATTTGTAAAATTTGGATAACTCATTTTCTAACAATTTGATTTTATCTTCTTTTTCTCTCAGGGATTCATCTCTCGAAGAAATTACTTTTTGATTTTGTCTGTACAATTCCGTCAAGTTTTCAACATTAATCATCAAATCTGAATCAACGCCTTGTTCAACAATCAACTTGGTGTTGGTAAATCCATATTTGGGAAGTTTGGCTATCCAATAATTAATTTCATCTGAAGAGAGCATTTTTCCATACACATAAATTTTTACACTATTGGATTCATAATCTAAGTCTTCAGCTTTTTCATCAATAATGTTGATTCCGCTCTTTTTAATGTCTGCAATTAAATTTTCTGCAGATTGTTTAAACTGATTTATTTTGAATAAATTAAAAAACATGTAAAGACTTCCTGCAAAAACAAGAAATGCAACAATCGAAGCCATTCTGGCTATCCTTTTTCTATTAGCTGAATCGAGATATTTAACCATGGGGAAACGTAAAAACTTCACAATCGCAAAAGTGGCTAATGCAATAAATATGGAATTGATTGCAACTAAAAACATAGCACCTCCAAAATAACTAAAATTTCCAATTGCCAGTCCATATCCAGCTGTGCAAAGCGGTGGCATTAAAGCTGTGGCAATGGCTACTCCTGCTATAGTATTTGTTTGCTCACTTCTTCTGCTTAAAGCAATTATGAGCGCAAATCCACCTGCCATAGCAATAAACACATCACGAACGTCAGGAGTTGTTCTGGCTATGAGCTCAGGCGTTTCATTTCTGAATATTGGAATTAAAAAAAATAGGAATGAGGTTCCCAGACTCAGCGCAATCATGACTCCAAAGTTTATTAATGAACGTTTTAAAGTATCAATATCGTTTGTTCCAATTGACAATCCGACACCTAAAATTGGACCCATTAAAGGGGAGATTAGCATGGCGCCAATTACAACTGCAGGTGAACCAATATTTAAGCCAATTGAAGCTATTAAAATAGAAAAAACCAATATCCAAGCCGTATTGCCTTTCATTGCAATTTTTTCCTTTATATCTTCAATAGTACCTTTTTTATCAGTTCCCGTTTTAATATCGAACACTTCAAAGAAAAAATGGTTTATGGCTGTCCACGCCTTATTTAAATTTTTGGTTTCTTCAGCTTGGTTATTGTTTGTTTTTTTCATAATTGCATTTTTTAAACGAAATCATCTCCAAATTCAGCTTTCACTACTGATGTTATTTGCTTTATTTCTTGTTCCTTGTTTTTAGGACAAATAAGAAGTATGTCATCTTTCTCAATTACAATAAAGTCATTTAAACCTTGGATAACAACACGTTTTCCAGACTGTGTTCTGACGATATTATTTTTGGAATCTCTATAGATAGCATTTGCACCAACAGTAGCATTTTGGTCTTTATCTTTGGTAAGCTTGTTATAAAGAGAACCCCATGTTCCAAGATCATTCCATCCAAATTCAACAGGCAATATATAAACATTGGCTGCTTTTTCCATAATCCCAAAGTCGATGGATACATTTTCTGAAAAAGCATAATTTTTTTCAATGAAATCCGTTTCTGAGGTATTATTGTAACTAATTTGCCCTTTCGAAAATAGTGCATGCATTTTTGGCAAATGGGTTTCAAAAGCTTTTAAAATGCTTTTTGCACTCCAAACAAAAATACCGGCATTCCATAGGTAATCGCCGCTTTTCAAGAATTGTTCGGCAGTTTTCAAGTTTGGTTTTTCTGTAAAATCAGTTACTTTTTTTATAGCGTTTTCTGAAGGGCTAAACTTAATATATCCGTAACCGGTATTTGGCTCTGATGGTTTAATGCCCAGCGTTAACAGCGCATCATTTTCAGCACAAAAATTAAAAGCAGTTTGAACATTATTTAAAAATTCATGTTCATCTTCAATCCAATGATCTGATGGAGCAATAATTAGAATTCCTTCCGGGTTTTCATTGTAAATTTTAAAAGCGCTGTATAAAATACACGGGGCTGTATTTCGCATGGCGGGCTCTAACAATATTTGTTTTGTTGTTATTGTTGGAAGTTGCTCCGTTATTATATTTTCATAAATTTTATTGGTGGCAATTAAAATATTTTTTGAAGGAATTAAGGTTTCAAAACGGTTCACTGTTTTTTGAATTAATGAACTTCCGGTTCCCAACATATCGTGAAATTGTTTAGGAAATTGTTGTGTACTCAAAGGCCAAAATCGGGAACCGACGCCTCCCGCCATAATCACTGCATAATAATTTTTATTCATCTGTATAAATTTTATTGGTATTACAAACCTTCTTTTATTTTGGTTGGTGATACCATTTTGTTTAATTTCCTTTACAGGCTTCTACTTCAGCATTTGGATTGAATAAATAAACCTTTTTACTGGCCATTTCAATACATTCAAATCGCGTTCTTCTTTGGGCTCCTTTTTTAAAAGATTTATTGTTGAAACTAAAAATGCTTCCGTTCTCTAACTCAAAGATAAAACTCTTTTCCGATTTTTCATTGTACATATTCAAAGCACGGGTTAAATTGACATCGGCTCCTGTGCTCGCTCTCGGATTTTTAAGGTAGTTTGCCAAATAGGGAAGCAGGTGCGACGGATAAATAGTTGGTTGTAAAAATGGCAACATTAAATGTTGAAAATTTTGTTTCCATTCCTTGCCATGTGGTTTCACTCTTTTGTGTTTTTTGAAAGTAACCAAATGTGCCAATTCATGAATTAACGTGAATAAAAACTGATATTGATTTAAACTGTTATTTAATGTAATTTGAAAATCGCCGTTTATTTTTCTTTTAAAATCACCATGTTTTGTTGCCCTGTTATTTACTATTTTTATGTGAATAGGATGATTTGTCAGTATTTCTTCAACCAAATCAACTGAGTTCTCGGGAATATATTTTGAAAGTATTTTCATGGTTTATTAAGGCGTTGTTGAAGAAACCTGTAAAATTTTTCCGTTGTAAAATTTATTTCCCGTTAAGGCAAAATTATAAATATAATCGGCCATTTCTTCAGCTGAAACAGAAGCCTTGTAACCTGGAAATGCTTCTTCAAGCATTTCGGTTTGTACGGCGCCCAATGCTAAAACGTTAAATGCAATTTCATGTTCTTTGTATTCTTCAGCCAAAACTTCCGTTAACGTTAATAAAGCGCCTTTTGAAGAACTATACACCGCCAATCCGGGAAATTTTATGCTTCCTTGTATACCGCCAATACTGCTGATATTTACCACGTGACTTCCTTTTCCTAAAAAAGGAATGAGTAATTTAGTAAGTTCGGCAACGGCAAAAACATTGACTTTATAAACTTCTAAAAAGTCTTCTGAGGTCAAATTTTCAAATGATTTGTTGATTAATCTTCCTGCATTATTTATCAGTATATCAACTTGTTTCCAGTTTTTATTGACAAAGTCTGTCACCTTTTTCAAGTCATTTTCATTTGATAAATCCACAGAAATTGTAGTGATATTTTTCAGATGTAGATTTTCTAACGGTTTTGTATTTCTCGACAAGGCCAAAACATTATAATTGTTTTTGGCAAACAGTTGTGCCAGTTCAAATCCAATTCCGCGGCTTGTTCCGGTAATAATAATATTTTTCATGTTAATTAAATATAATGTGTTGGTACGCTCCAATATCTGGAGGATTCGTTCTTATGACGCCTAAAATATCATTTGGGACTAAAAATTGTCCTTCTTCACTTCCTTTTTGAATGGCTTCAGATTTTTCTCCAATAATCAATTCGTTGCTTGAAGGAGATTTAAAATCTGGATTACCATTAAAAATATTGCCAACAAAATGAATTGGATCGTTAGAGTCCTTAAATCGGATCAGGCTATTTTTAAAGGAATAATCGAAAACAGTTCCGGCAATTTGGTCAATCACCAATTCAATATTGCTGTTTCCATCAATAATACAATTGGTAAAATTTGCCGCTTTTAAATCTCGGGCTTCTATAGTTTGTGTATTAGTTTCGGAAGAAAAGTTGTTGATTAAAACACTTGGAGCTTGTCGGAAACTGTTATTCCAAAAATTTGCAAATGTTGAATGAACAAAATTATAGGTTCCACCAGCAGTGCAGGCCAAGGACGATTGCCCGGTATTGTTAATCACCAAATTTTCCCCATAAATATTGGTTTCGCGTCCCAGAATGCCAAAGTTGGAGCTGTTGTAAATCTGACTGTTTTTAATAATTAAAGTAGGCGTATCATTATTGCCGATAGAATCTGAAATAATTCCTGCGGATGCATTTTTTATAATGGTGTTTTTTATGCTGTTGTTTTTACTTCCTGCACGTAACCAAATAGCGCCCCATTGTCCGGGAATTTCACTGAATTGCGACTCAAGTCGGTCGCCTTCAATAAAAACCTCCTTATTTAATTCGCCATCAATAATCAAGGTTGCATTTTTACTTACAATTAATCCTGAATTTGCGTGAAAATGAATTTTTGCGCCCGCTTCTATGGTCAGTGTTTTAGTTGAAGGAACTGCGCAATACCCATAAATTACATAGGGTTTTTCATTAGTGAAAGTAGTATTGTCATTAAGGTAAAATCCGTTCACATTCAAATCTTCCCCATCCAATGTTGTTCCTATAGAAATTGTTTCAATAAAGCCATTTGCATTTTTTGAAGGAAATAAAAAATGGGCATCTTTAACCAAAGTTACCAATTTAACATCTTGTAAGTTTTCGCCATTATCAAAAACAATGGAATCTGTATAAATTGGATTTGAGACTTGACTATAATCAATAGTGGTTTCAATAAAAATATACAGACTGTCTTTGGCTAAAATTTCTATATTTTCAAAAATATTCCCCGGAATTCCATCAACATTTAATCGGTAAAATGAATTTTCACCGCTGCCAAGCGCAATAGTTGGGATTGAAATATTTTTATTGCTTTTGTTGTAAACCTTTAAATTGTAGGTACTTGAACCTATATTGGTAAAAACGGTATCCAAATATACAGTATCTTTTGAAAAAGAAAGTTTACCCGAACTTAACACTGTTGAAAAATCTTTTCTGCACGAAGAAAACACCAATAACGTTAAAGCACATAAAAAAGTTAAATAATAACGCATTTAGGTTGTGTTTTTGTAAATGTAAAAATAAATTACAGCATATTATTTTTTAATCAACACGATTTCATACAATTTACTCCAATGTTTTCCGGTCACAAAAAGTCGGTTGTTTTCTTTGTCAAAAGCAATACCATTAAGCACTTCATCGGAATCATCTAATTTTTGTTCATTTTCAATAGATGTTTTTAAGCTGTTTAAATTAGCGACGCCCTCAACCTTACCGTTTTTTGGATTCACAATTAAAATAGTGTTTTGCTGCCAAATATTTACATAAATTAATCCGTTAACAAATTCCAGTTCGTTCAGTTTTTCAACTTTTCGTTCATTTGTGTAAACTTCAATATAACTTTCCTCCACAAGCGTTTCCGGATTCAAAAACCAAATATATTCTGTGCCGTCAGTTTTAATTAATTTCTCTCCGTTATGAGACAATCCCCATCCTTCACGGCTTTTGGTGTAATTAAACGTTTTTTCTTGCTCAAATGTATTTAAGTCGTACACAAAACCAATTCCGCCTTGCCAGGTTAATTGATATAATTTGTTGTTAAAAATAGTAATTCCTTCTCCAAAATATTTTGCCTCCAAATCTTTTTGCTGTAATACCTTTCCTGTTTTTAACTCAACTTTTCTAATAGAAGAACTTCCTTTTCTTCCCGTGCCTTCATATAAAAAGCCATTTAAAAATTCCAAACCTTGTGTATAAGCACCTTTATCGTGTGGATAGGTGTTTATGATTTTATAGGTATAAATGTCAGGAGCCGAATCAGCCAAAAAATAAACAATTTCTGTAACTTTCGTAGTTTTATTTTCATAAAAAACAATAGCGGTAATTACATGCTTTCCAAGTTTATAATCGTTAATTTTTAAAGTTACGGTATTAGCATCATTACTAATTTTTTTATCATCTATTAAAAATTGGACGGAATCAATAGGCTTGTTATTCTTTTCTGAAACAGAAATGGTCAATTCCTTATTTGTCTGAATTTTTTTTGGGGCATTTATAATAAATTTATGTTCACTTTTACAAGAGAATATGGCCAAGAATATAAAAAAACTAAAAAATGATTTGTAGGACATAACTAAAATAGGAGTTTTATGCATTTTTTATGTAAATAAAATAAATTATTTGTTTGAAGTTTCAAAAATATAGTTAAATTTGCAGTCTTAAAAATAAAATTACATTTAAAACGAGTTTACGATGAAAAAAGGTATACACCCAGAAAATTATAGAATAGTAGCATTTAAAGATATGTCGAATGAAGATGTGTTTTTGACTCGTTCAACAGTAAACACTAAAGAAACTCTTGAAGTAGATGGTGTTGAATACCCTTTGGTAAAATTAGAGATCTCAAGAACTTCACATCCATATTATACAGGTAAAACTAAAATGGTTGATACTGCAGGACGTATTGATAAGTTTAAAACTAAATATGCTAAATTTAGTAAATAATTAGCAACGTTAAAATATTAAAAATCCTCAACGAAAGTTGGGGATTTTTTTGTTTATAGTCAAGATATAAGCCAGTAATATATTGGGCATCGTGTTGATATGTAATTTGTTATAATATTTGTATTGGCAAAAATTACTATATTGCATATCAAAACTATTTAGTATGCCTATATATATGGACCGTCATGATGTCTCCGAAACTGTTACGGCGGAAAACGTAGCGCAATTACATCAAGCGGATTTAAAAATACAAGATAAATATAAATGCAGGGGACTTACGTATTGGTTTGATGAAAATAGAAAAACCGCGTTTTGTTTAATTGAAGCGCCCAACAAAGAGGCTATAAAAGAAATGCATGACCATGCTCATGGGGATGTTTCACATAGAATAATAGAAGTTGACAGTAAAATAGTAGAATCTTTTTTAGGTAGAATTGAAGATCCTGTTAATGCTCAAAACACTAAATTAAACATAATAAACGATCCAGCTTTTAGGGTTATTATGGTTTTAAAAACGAGTAGTTATTTAAATAGATTAGAAGCAAATCAGTTTAGTTTATTTACGCAAAAATTTCATAATAGTGTTTTAAAATCCTTAAAACATTTTAAAGGAAGTATTGTTAAAAGCGATAATAATCATTATTTAGCATCTTTTAAATCGGTAAGCAATGCTGTTTCTTGTATCCTTAAAATTCAATCAAATTTTAAATATATCACTCCAAAATTCGATTTGAAAAATCGTAAAATTAAAATTGCATTAAGTGCTGGAGTTCCTGTGTCTGATGAAAAAAACCTTTTTGAAGAAGCAATAGTATTGGCTACAAGAATGTGTGATATTGTGAATGCTCAATTGGTTATTTCTAACGAGGTGAAGGAATTGTATGAAAGTGAAAATAGAAATTTGATTATTGATAACAAATTAATTAAAGCTTTAGAGCCAGCCGAAGAAAGCTTTTTAATCAAATTAATGAATTATGTTGAACAAGTATGGAATGCATCTAGTTTTAACGTCAATAATTTTAGTAGAGGTTTGGGGTATAGTAAATCACAATTTTATAGAAAATTGATAAAGCTAACAGGCATGTCTCCCAATAACTTTATTAGAGAATTTAGATTGCATAAGGCTTTAGAATTACTTCATAAACAAAGTAGTAACATATCTGAAATTGCTTATGAATCTGGTTTTAATAGCCCTGCATATTTTTCTAAATGTTTTATAGAAAAATACGGTATTTTACCTTCAAAATATATTCAACAGCATAAAACTTAGTCGATCTAATTTTATTGAATGACCCAAAATTGTACTTATTTGAATTAAATGTAGCGTTGTTTTTCTTAATATATTGCTAAAATTGGTTGTTAAATAGATTAATAGATAATATGCTAATTTCTTTACTTGATCTTATTAAATATTTAAATACTAACTAAAAAAAATCAATTATTATGTCAACATCTGTAAAAGACTTGAATGAATCTACTATTGAGGCATTTGCTTCTTCAATTAGAGGAGAATTAGTTTTTCCTCAAGATCCAAATTATAACGATGCCCGCAAAGTGTACAATGCAATGATTAATAAACATCCAGGATTAATTGTAAAATGTGTGGATGTGGCTGATGTCATTAATTCCGTAAATTTTGGGAGAGAAAACAATTTGTTGGTTGCTGTTAGAGGTGGTGGCCACAATGGCGGTGGACTAGGAATTTGTGATGATGGATTAGTAATTGATTTATCAGGAATTAAATTTATTCGTGTAGATACTTCAAATAATACAGTGAGAGTTGGAGGAGGAAACCTTTGGGGTGAAGTTGATCATGCGACACATCCTTTTGGATTGGTAGTTCCTGCAGGAATAATTTCTTCAACAGGTGTTGGAGGTTTAACCCTTGGCGGTGGAGTAGGACATTTATCCAGAAAATACGGATTAACTATCGATAATTTGTTGGAAGCAGATATGGTTTTAGCCGATGGAAGTTTTGTAACGGTAAATGCCAATCAAAATATCGATTTGTTTTGGGCAATTCGCGGTGGTGGTGGAAATTTTGGAGTTGTAACATCGTTTAAATTTCAAGCACATCCTGTAAAAACGGTTTTTTGGGGACCAACTTTATGGCCAATCGAAAAAACTGAGGAAATAATGGAATGGTATCACGAGTTTTTAAATAATGCTCCAGATGAACTAAATGGTTTTATTGCTACTATGGTTATTCCAGGAGCTCCATTTCCAGAGCATTTGCATAAAAAACAATTCTGTGCAATTATTTGGTGTTATTCAGGCGATATGGAAAAAGCAGAAGAAGCTTTCAAGCCAATTATGGCAAAGAATCCTTTATTTGAACATGTAGGGGAAATGCCTTATTCAGCAATACAATCATTATTCGATGGTTTGTTGCCACATGGTTTTCAATGGTATTGGAGAGCAGATTTTTTTAATGAAATAGGAGCTGAGTTAAGAAAGCAGCATTTAAAATTTGGTTCAAAAATTCCTTCACTATTATCTCAAATGCATATGTATCCAATTAGTGGCGCGGCAAGTAGAGTTGGATCTGAGGAAACTCCTTGGGCTTATCGCGATGCAAAATATGCAGGTGTAATTTGTGGAGTAGATCCAGACCCGAAAAATGCTGATAAAATAACCAAGTGGTGTAAAGAGTATTGGGAAGCATTGCATCCTTATTCATCAGGAGGTGCTTATTCTAATTTCATGATGGATGAAGGGCAAGAGCGCGTAAAAGCAAGTTACAAGCATAATTATAATAGATTAGCAAAAATAAAGGCAAAATACGATTCAAATAATCTATTTAGAGTTAATCAGAATATTAAGCCAAGTAACTAATTTAAAATAAAAAGTTAGCCTAGATTTATTAAAAAGAGCTAGTTGAAGCAAGTCTTTTTGATCGCTTAGGTGGAACTGAGGGTATTTCAACAATTGTTGATGATATTGCTGAAGCTCATCTAATAAACCCAGTTATAAAGAATGTGTTTTTGCCTCTAAAAGAAGATCCTGCACATTTTGAAAGTTTTAAAGTTCATGTGAAAGAATTTTTAGCTTCAGGAACAATAAAAATACTGCTTACACAGGTAAATATTTGCCTTCTACTCACAAAGGAATTCAAATTTCAGAAAAAGCCCATTACAATTTTTTGTAATGGGCTTTTTATATTTAAATGTAAACGATGCTTAAGCTAACATAGTAACTGGGTTTTCAATAAATTGTTTTAGGGTTTGTAAAAAGGCAGACCCTGTCGCTCCATCTACTGTTCTGTGGTCGCAAGCCAAAGTAACTTTCATAGTACTGCCAATCACAATTTCGCCATTTTTCACAACAGGTTTTTCAATAATTGCACCTACTGATAAAATTGCTGAATTTGGCTGATTGATAATTGAAGTAAATTCTGAAATTCCAAACATCCCAAGGTTAGATACTGTAAAAGTACTTCCTTCCATTTCTGCGGGCGTTAATTTTTTAGATTTAGCTCTTGTTGCCATATCCTTTATTTCTGCTCCAATTTGAGTCATACTTTTTTGATCTGTAAAACGGGTTACCGGTACAAGCAATCCGTCTTCAACAGCAACCGCAACGCCAATATTCACGTGGTG
>JGI1221J11331_1000356_pt1 | contig 14941 bp, 19 predicted proteins | sample LakVidmifraction_4_FD_11331 | JGI IMG/M metagenome (IMG submission 11331) | reverse complement strand
TATTGCTTTAAAAATATTGTTTGCAATCATAACTTATTTATATTTACAGGCAAAAGTATAAAATATAGTAATGATAGCAAATTTTTTCAATAAAACTAAACCGGTAACTGTTTTTAGTGTAGTTGTAGCGCTATTTATTTATTATTTTATAGCTACTTTTTTACTTCATTCCGGGGAATTGTCTCTGCAATTTTTGGTTAAAAGAGTTGGTTTTTTCATTTTGCTCGTTCTATTTCTGCTTATTGTAAGTTTTATTGTAAAAAAAAACAAACTAACAAAAGACAATTCGTACGCATTGATTTTGATGGTTTTTTTGTTGGGAACCTTTCCTGAAGCCATGTTTTCATATCCCATTGTTTTTGCAAACATTGCATTGATGTTGGGATTTAGGAAAATTTACAGTTTAAGATCTGGCTTAGACACCAAATTGAAGCTTTTTGACGCCTGTTTTTGGATAGGCATTGCAACATTGATTTATACCTGGAGTATTCTTTATTTGCTTTTAGTGTATGTTAGTGTGATTATACATCAAAAACTGACGGTTAAAAATTTATTTATTCCTATTGTAGGCTTTGTAATACCAATGCTCATTTATTTTACCTATTGTCTTTATTTTGAAAATGTAACTTTTTATTACGCCCGATTTAATTATGAAATGAACCTTGATTTTAGTTCCTATACGTCATTATTAAAGTTATTAATTCCCGTTTTGTTTTTGATGGTGGTTTTGCTTTGGAGTCTTATAAAAGTTACCCCAAAAGTTGTTTCTGTCAGAAATAATTTTAAATTTTCCTGGGACGTATTGATAAACCATCTTTTAATTTCAGTAGTTATCGCCCTTTTGGCACCAACAAAAAATGGTTCGGAATTATTTTTTATTATTTTTCCTTCGGGAGTTATTATTTCAAATTTAATGCAACTCACCAAATCTAAGATTTTTAAAAATCTTATTTTATATGCCTTTCTGTTAATTTCAATTGGCGTTTATTTGGATAGTTTATAACCAAAAGACAAATCGCCTGCATCACCCAAACCGGGAACAATATAGCCTTTATCATTCAGCTTATCATCAACAGTTCCAATCCATAATTTTGTGTTTTCTGGGAAGTGATTTTTCACATATTCTATACCTTCTACAGAACCGATAGCACAAGCTAAATGAATTTCTTTTGGGGTGCCATGTTTTTTCAATCCGTCATAAACACTTACGATAGACTGACCTGTAGCCAACATGGGGTCAGCTAAAATTAAAATTTTACCATCTAAATTAGGCGATGCAAAATATTCAACTACAATTTCAAATTCGGTCTCATTGATGTGTTTTCTATAAGCGGATATAAATCCATTTTCAGCCTCATCAAAATAATTTAAAAGACCGTTGTGCAAGGGCAAGCCGGCTCTTAAAATGGAGCACAATACAATATTATTTTTAGGAACTTTTACTATTTTAGTTCCTAAAGGTGTTGAAACAACTGAGTTTTCAAATTCTAAGGACTGGCTTAATTCATAAGCTAAAATTTCGCCAATTCGTTCAATATTTCGTCGAAATCGCATGGAGTCTTTTTGAGTTTCGGCGTCTCTAATTTCTGCGATAAATTTATTTAATATTGAATTTTTTTGATCTAAAACGTTGATAATCATATGGGCTTATTTTCAGCAAAAATAGCACATAATAATTATAAAATAAGGAAGTTTTTTAGTTAATTTTTGAAAACGGAAATTGTTTAAAATAGCAATCAATTTAAAGTTTCCAAAACTTTTTTAATGACCGTTTTTGATGAAATACTTCTCAGGGCATCTTCATAACCTTCACAAACTTTATTGCCGTATATAGAACAGGGTATGTTGGGGTATTTTTCCAAATCAGGTAAAATGGAATTTTCAGAAGGCTGGTTAAAAGGCGAGAAGCCTGCAAAAGGGTGAGTTATTCCCCAAATGGTGATGGTATTTATGCCCAACATTGCAGCAAAATGTGCGTTTCCGGAATCCATACTTAACATAACATCTAAATTTGAAATAAGCGTTAGCTCTTGATCTAATTTAATTTTCCCGGCAACATTTACCGTGTTTGGAAATTTGTTTGCAAGGTTTTCTAAAAGCTCAATTTCTTTTTTGCCGCCACCAAACAGCATTATTTTTACTGGTTGTTTAGACAATTCAGCAATAACTTGTTCCATTAAATCTAAAGGATACATTTTGGAATTATAAGTTGCAAAAGGCGCAATGCCAATCCATTTTGTATTTTTTACACCGGTGATTTCAATAATTTCGGGCGAAAGTTCTTTTGTTGGCGGAAATTCAGGTGAAGTAAGGTTCAGTTTAAATCCTAAATTTCTAAAAACATCGGCATATCTTTCGTGGGAGGTTTTCAGCTGTTTAAAAACTTTATTTTTAGATTGGGTTAAAGCACGTTTTTCACTCCGGCCTTTATCAATAAAAGCCACTTTGGCAAAAGCAAGTTTAAAAAAAGATCTTAAAATTTTTGAGCGCAATACATTATGCAAATCAGCTACGGCAGTTATATTTAATGATTTTAATTCCTTGAAAAGCCTATAAATTCCGAAAAAACCCTTGTGTTTTCCACCAACTTCCGCAGCATAAAAAGTTACATTTTTTAAATTGGCAAACAAAGGCATCAAAAAGGGTTTTGAAAGTACGGTAATTTTTGCGGTTGGATGTTGTTTTGTTAAAGCCCTTAAAACCGGAACAGCCATTGCAACATCACCCATTGCTGAAAGTCGTATAACTAATAAATGCGGTGTTTTCGCCAAAATTAATTTGAATTGTGGTTATTTTACACAAAAGTACTAATAGTTTTTATACAAAAAATACATAGCAATAGTTTTAAAAATTAAAGTTACAAGCCTTAAAATGCTTAAATTTGCTTAAACTTTATTTGTAAATGATACATTCAATGACCGGTTACGGTAAAACCGTACTTCAGCTTGCAACCAAAAAAATTACGATTGAATTGAAATCGTTAAACAGCAAAAACTTAGATTTAAGCGTTCGGATTCCTGGCTATTACAGAGAAAAGGAGTTGGATATTCGCAAACAATTGGCTACGGAACTGGTTCGGGGAAAAATTGATTTCTCCATTTATATTGAAGACAATGGCGGGGAATATTCCTCGAAAATAAACGAAAATATGGTAAAGGAATACATGAACCAATTGAGAGGTATTGTGGATTCTGATGAAATTGAATTATTAAAAATGGCCATAAGACTTCCAGATGCTTTTAAATCTCAAAGAGAAGAATTGGACGAGCAGGAATGGAAACAAATTGAAAACGGCATACTGGAAACAATTGAAAAAATTAATGAATACAGAATTGATGAGGGCAAAGTTTTGCATGCCGATTTTGTTTTGCGTATTTCCATTATTGAATTATTGTTAGAGAAAGTTATTGAATTGGATCCGTTGCGCATAAAGCAGGTTAAGGACAGACTTAGAAAGTCCATTGCGGAACTTGAAACAAAAATTGACGAGAGCCGATTTGAACAAGAACTCATTTACTACATTGAAAAACTCGACATTACTGAAGAAAAAGTTCGCTTAAAAAACCATTTGGAATATTTTTTAAAAGAATTGAATGAACACGTTTCCAACGGTAAAAAACTGGCATTTATTACACAGGAAATTGGAAGGGAAATTAATACGATAGGCTCAAAATCGAATTTGGCCAATATGCAAAAACTAGTTGTTCAAATGAAAGATGAACTTGAAAAAATTAAAGAACAAAACTTAAATGTGTTGTAATAAAAACAGGGAACATCAACTTTTATAAAACTTAAAATCAGTGAAAAAAGAGGGAAAACTCATTGTTTTTTCGGCACCTTCAGGCTCTGGTAAAACGACAATTGTACATCATTTATTAAAGAAATCTGAATTAAATTTAGATTTTTCCATTTCAGCAACTTCACGTCCAAAAAGAGGGGATGAAATAAATGGAAAAGACTATTATTTTTTGTCCTTACAAGAATTTCAAAAACATGTGGAAAAAGGAGATTTTATTGAGTGGGAAGAGGTTTACGAAAATAATTATTACGGCACTTTAAAAAAGGAAGTTGAAAGAATTTGGGAACAGGGAAAAAATGTAATTTTTGACATTGACGTGGTTGGAGGCTTAAGCATAAAAAATAAATTTCCTAAGCAAACATTGGCAGTTTTTGTAAAAAGTCCATCAATTGATGAAATGGAACGTCGCCTTAGAAACAGAAATACCGATTGTGAAGAAAAAATTAAGGAACGTGTTAAAAAGGCCGAAAAAGAAATAAAATTTGCCAAAGATTTTGATGTTATTTTGGTGAATGATGATTTGGAAAGAGCACAACAGGAAGCCTTTAATCTGGTTAAAAAGTTTTTGATCTAGATCTTCAAATTTTTTACTTTAAACTTTAGTCTTTTATCTTAAACTTTTAACTTTTTATATGAAAATCGGACTGTTTTTTGGCACATTTAACCCAATTCATATCGGGCATATGATTATTGCAAATTATATGGTGGAATTTTCCGATTTGGAGCAAGTTTGGTTTGTAGTTACGCCAAGAAGTCCGTTTAAGCAAAAAGCAACGCTGTTAAGCAATCATCACAGGTTGGCCTTGGCAAATATTGCCGTTGAAAATTACCCGAAATTAAAAACTTCCGATATTGAATTTAACCTTCCGCAGCCAAATTATACCATAAATACGCTCATTCATATTGAAGAGAAATTCCCAAATAATCAGTTTTGTTTGTTATTGGGAGAAGATAATTTGAAAGGATTTCAGAAATGGAAAAATTACGAAACCATCTTAAAAAATTATGAGCTGTACGTTTATCCAAGAATTTCTGAAGAAAAAACAGCCCCGGAATTTTTAAATCATCCAAAAATTCATAGGGTAAATGCGCCTATTGTTCAAATTTCATCAACATTTATCAGAAAGTCAATAAAAGACAAAAAGGACATCAGCACCATGCTTCCTTTCAATGTGTGGAAATATATAGATGAAATGAATTTTTATAAATCGTAATTTTATAAAAGTTTTAACACTTCTAAATAAATAGTTTAATATTAATTATATAAAATTCGCTTTTATATTCTTTTAAGCAGTATTATGGCAAAAAAACCTAAAAAAAGGGTTAAATTTAAACAGCATTTAATTAATAAATACCGGCTGGTTGTTTTAAATGAAGATACTTTTGAGGAAAAATTATCTTTTAATTTAACCAGGCTGAATGTGTTTATTTTTGGTACTTTATTTTCTGTCTTACTCATTGTAAGTACTATTTTTTTAATTGCATTTACTTCTTTAAGAGAATACATTCCTGGATATTCTTCCACAAAATTAAAAAGAGATGCAACACAGCTCGTATATACAGCAGATTCCTTAAATCAGGTTTTGGAAGTAAACAATCTATACCTTCAAAAAGTAAAAGATTTGTTAACGGGTAAAATTTCAGAAGTTCAGTTCGACAAAGATTCCGTTTTAAGCGCGATGAAATTTGATAAAGATTCTATGAACTTTAATCCTTCTGATGCTGATTTGGAATTTAGGTCGGATGTTGAAAGTGCCGACAGATTCAGTATTTTTAACGAAGCGAAAAAAAGTGCTGATATTGTCTTTTTCTCTCCGGTTAAAGGAATTGTGACCGATGGATACAACCTTAAAAACAAACATTTTGCCATAGATATTGCTGTTAAAATGGGAACTCCCGTAAAATCAGTTGCAGATGGAACTGTCATTTTTGCAGAATGGACCGCCGAAACTGGCAATGTGATTATTGTAGAGCACAGCAGAGGTTTTATTTCCATTTATAAGCACAATACGGCTTTGCACAAAGAGCAGGGTGATATGGTGAAATCGGGAGAAGTTATTGCTTCGGCTGGAGATACAGGCGAATTTAGTACAGGACCACACCTGCATTTTGAATTATGGAATGAAGGTTATCCAGTGAATCCAATTAATTATATTGAGTTTGAATAATTATGAGTATAAAATCAATTTTAGCAAAACCATTTGCAAAACGCATCGCAGCCTCTGTTAATAAACAAAGCGAAAATGCTGTAAAAGTGCAGCAAAATCTTTTAAAATATTTGATTTCCCAGGCACAAAACACCACTTTTGGCAAAGACCATAATTTCAGCAAAATTAAATCTTACGACGATTTCAAGAAACAGGTTCCCATTCGGGATTATGAAGCGTTAAAACCTTATATAGAAAAGGTTGTTGCAGGAGAATCTGATGTTTTATGGAAAGGAAAACCGCTGTATTTCGCAAAAACTTCAGGCACCACATCGGGTGTAAAATACATTCCGCTTACCAAAGAATCGATGCCCATGCACATCAGCGCAGCGAGAAATGCATTGTTAATGTATATTGCTGAAACTAAAAAGGCCGATTTCGTAAACGGCAAAATGATTTTTTTACAGGGAAGTCCTGCAATGGATGAAAAAAATGGCGTTAAAACAGGCCGGCTTTCAGGGATTGCCGCACATTATATTCCTAACTATTTAACGAAAAACCGATTGCCGAGCTGGGAAACCAATTGTATTGAAGATTGGGAAATCAAAATTGAGGCGATTGTTGATGAAACCATCAATGAAGATATGACATTGATTAGCGGAATTCCTTCATGGGTACAAATGTATTTTGAAAAATTAATTGAACGCACCGGAAAAAAAGTGGGTGAGATTTTCCCAAACTTTAACCTGTTTGTTTATGGAGGCGTGAATTTTGAACCATACCGCAACAAGTTTGAAGAGATGATTGGCAGAAAAGTCGATACTATTGAATTGTTTCCCGCTTCTGAAGGATTTATTGCCTATCAGGATTCTCAGCAAGAAAAAGGAATGCTATTATTGGTTGATAACGGGATGTTTTATGAATTTATTCCTTCCGAGGAATTTTTTAATGAAAATCCGCCAAGAATTTCTTTGGCCGACGTGAAAATTGGGGTAAACTACGTGCTTATTTTGAATAGCAACGCCGGACTTTGGGGCTACGATATTGGAGATACCATTGAATTTGTTTCCATAAATCCGCCAAGAATTAAAGTAACCGGCAGAATTAAACATTTTATTTCCGCATTTGGCGAACACGTGATTGGCAGCGAAGTTGAGCGTGCCATAAATAGCCAAACTGCTGGCACAACAATTGCCATAAATGAATTTACAGTGGCGCCGCAAATTACGCCTGAAAGCGGATTACCATATCATGAATGGTTTATTGAATTTGACAATAAACCTGAAGATTTGAACGATTTTGTAAGCAAAGTTGATGCTTCTTTACAACAACAAAACAGTTATTACTTCGATTTAATCAAAGGGAAAATATTAAAACCCTTAAAAATTACCTTGATTGAAAAGGACGGGTTTAATAAATATATGAAGTCAATTGGTAAATTGGGAGGTCAAAATAAAGTACCCCGTTTGTCCAACGACCGAAAAATTGCGGATGAACTTTTAAAGTTTGAAGAAAAATGAAAGTGATTTCCGTGAATATTGGAGAACGAAAAGTACTCAACTACAAAGGAAAAATTGTTGAAACGGGTATTTTTAAGTTTCCTGTAAATTATCCTGTTTTTTTGGGCAAAGAAGATGTTGAAAATGATGCTGTAATAGACCGAAAATATCACGGAGGAATTGAACAGGCAGTTTACGGATATTCCCAAAATCATTATGCGTTTTGGAAAGAATTATATCCAAATTTAGATTGGAGATTTGGAATGTTTGGAGAAAATTTAACTATTTCAAATTTGGAAGAAACCAAAACACAAGTTGGAAGTATCTATAAATTGGGTGAAGTTATTTTAGAAGTAACCAAACCCAGACAGCCTTGTATGAAACTAGGATTAGTTTTTGGAACACAAAAAATTTTAAAACAATTTTGGAATTCCACCAAAAGTGGCATTTATTTTAAAGTGCTTCAAACAGGTAATGTGAAGGTTGGCGATGAAATGATTCTTGTAAATCAATTTGAGAATTCACCAACAATAGCCGAAGTTTACGAAACTAAAAAATAGAAAAAGGGTTCACCAACGAAAACCCTTTTTTTAATTTATAAAAAATTTTACTTATTTTTTTGCCAACAAATCTCTAATTTGAATCAATAATTCTTCTTGAGATGGCCCTTTTGGAGCAACAGGTGCAGGAACTTCTTTCTTTTTAGTTTTGTTAATAGCTTTTATCAGCATAAACATGACAGCCGCCACAATAATAAAATCAATAAGGTTTGTTAAAAAATCGCCATAAAGTACTGCAACTCCTCCTGCAACTTCTCCCGCTTCATCCATAACTCCTTGATCTATAACGTATTTAAGATCCTTTAAGTCTGATTTGAAAAACAGTCCAATAATAGGCGAAACAATACCGGCAGTAAATGAGGATACAATCTTATTGAAAGCCGCACCCATTACAAAACCTACTGCAATGTCAACAAGGTTTCCCCTTCATTGCAAACTCTTTAAACTCCTTTGACATTCCCATTTTATTATATTTTTAATTAATGATTAGTGTAGTTAATTTAATAAAAAAAATAATTCGTTTAACAAACGGGCTATTTAATGGATCTTTTTACGCGCTGTGAGATGGATGTAAGTAATTCATAAGGAATGGTATTTATCCTTATTCCCAATTCTTCAATATGGTCTTGGTCTTTGAAAATAAGGACTTCATCGCCTTCATTGCAGTCTATATCTGTGACATTGACCATAATCATATCCATGCAAATATTTCCTATAATTGACGCTTTTTTGTTGTTAATGAAAACATAACCAACACCCTTTCCAAACTGCCGTGAAATTCCATCTGCATGACCGATAGGAACAATAGCTGCTTTTACTGTTTCACTAGCTTTAAAGGCGCGGTTATAACCAACAGTATCGCCTTTTTCTATGATTTGAATTTGTGAAATAACCGATTTTAAAGTAATCACATTTTCCAGTTTTGCAGTTTCAGCTTCTTCATTTGCAAAACCATACAATCCAAGTCCCAAACGTACCATATCAAATTGCGCTTCGGAAGCATAATTTATGATTCCCGAAGTGTTTAACATATGCCTAAAAGGCGTTGTGGAAAGTTGGCTTATAAATTGTGCCGAAACCTCTTTGAAGTTGTTAATTTGCGCTAAAGTGAACTCGCGCTCATTTAAATCTTCACTGGCAGCGATATGCGAAAAAACGGAGGCGACAATGATTTCATTTTGATTTTTAAGCAATGATAAAATTTCAGGAATGTCTTTTTTTGTAAATCCTAAACGATTTAAGCCTGTGTTGAATTTTATATGAATAGGATAATTCTGAACTTTTAAACTTTTCGCGGCTTCAATAACGGCTTTTAGTAAAGTAATGGAATAAACGGTAGGTTCCAGATTGAATTTTATAATTTGCTCCAAATTAATTTTTTGTGGATGCAATACCAAAATAGGTGTTTTAATCCCTGCGTTTCTCAAAGCGATACCTTCATCTAAATAAGCAATGGCAAAATAAGCAACTTTTGGGGCCAGAAACTTAGCAATTTCAACAGCACTGCTGCCATAACCAAAAGCTTTCACTACGGCCATGACTTTTGTTTCAGGATTTAGTTTCGATTTAAACTCATTTAAATTATGTTCAATAGCATTTAAATCTATTTCAAGCACCGTAACGTGGTTATTTCCCATTCTTTTCTTTCGCTTTTTTGAGTTTTTCTGCAGCCATGGCTTTAAAATAAGCCGATCGGCTTAAAGGTTCATATTCTTGGGTTTCGCCCAATAAAACAAGTTCTTCGCTGGCGGCGGTTCTATGACTGTAATGCGCCAAATTTCCCGTTCTTGTGCAAACTGCATGAACTTTGGTAACATATTCCGCAGTAGCCATAAGGGCAGGCATTGGTCCAAACGGATTTCCTTTAAAATCCATATCCAAGCCCGCAACAATAACACGAACGCCGCGATTTGCCAAATCGTTGCAAACAGCTACAATTTCATCATCAAAAAATTGAGCTTCGTCTATTCCTACAACGTCACAACCACTGGCTAAAAGTCTGATATTTGCGGAAGAAGGTACTGGAGTTGATCTGATTTCATTGGCATCATGAGAAACTACTTTTTCTATGTCATACCTAACATCAATGGCAGGTTTAAAAATTTCCACTTTTTGTTTTGCGAATTGGGCTCTTTTAAGCCTACGAATCAATTCTTCCGTTTTTCCGGAAAACATAGAGCCGCAAATTACTTCAATCCAGCCAAATTGTTCGTTATGATTTACTGTATTTTCAAGAAACATTTTGTAATTTCACGCTTGAAAGGTTATTGTAATTTTTTTATTATTAAAATAAAAGTATGGTAATATTTTTTTACATTCGTTTTTATAAAAACCACTTTGTATTTTTACGATTTCGATTTGATACAAATTTATTAAAAATTACACACCAATACTCATTTAAAACGTCAACTTATGCACAAAAAATTAGAAGCCGAACTGGTTAGTCTGGCAAACAGCATTTTGCTTATGAAAAACATGGATGATGTAAATGCATTGCATAAAAAAGCACGCGATATTTATGAAAAATTGACGGTTTTGCGATTTGTGGAAGATTATGTTGAAAATACACCAAGTATATCCCAAACGGAGGAAGAAACTATGGATAGCATTGAAAATTCCTGGGTTGAAGAAATTAAATTTGAAAGTTCCGTGGCCGTTGAAATTAGCGAAGAAGAAGAAGAAGTAGAAAAAGAGGTTTTTTTGGAAACTAAAGTAGATGAACTGTTTAACGAGGGAGACACCATAGTAAAAGAGACCGAAAAAAAAAGTTATTCGCTTCAAATCTCTTTGGAAGATGAATTTAAAGATGCTGTTTCTGCAGATATTGCAACCAATCTATTTGAAAGAGTAACTAAGGAAAATCCCATAATTGAAGAAAAAATAACAGAAAAACAAGAGAGTAAAAATCGTTCTTTAAACGATGCTTTATTTAAAAATAATATTCAGGTTGGCTTAAATGACCGCATCGCTTTTGTAAATCAATTGTTCGATGGAAGTCAGCAGGATTTTAACAGGGTAATTTCACAGCTAAACTCTTTTAAAACAGAAGATGAGGCGAAAAAGTTTATTTTTGAGTTTGTAAAACCAGATTATAACTGGAGTGCCAAAGAAGAATTTGAACAACGATTAATCAACTTAATTGAGCGTAAATTTTTATAATTCTTATGGATTATAAAAGGCTTGAAAAAGAATTAAAAAAAAGAACAGAACTGGACTATTTTTGGGGCAGAAAGCAACAGAATGAATTCGACAATCAGACCAATTTTATTTACAAAACAGATTCGTTTGAGGCGCTGTTGGAATTAATAGAAGGAAATTTTAAAAACAATCCACAATATAGCGATTTAAAGAATTACGCATTAAACCGATGGTTTAATTATTGGTCGGCAAAAGGTGTTGAAAGCATTTTTTGCGAACATGAAAACGTAAAGTCACACACCGATCCTTTTAACAAATTCACCGATTTTTATATTGAAAATATTCCTTTCGACCATAAAACCACTGTTTTTCCAAAAGGTTTTAACAAATCGGTTTCATATGCCATTTTGCATAAAAATGAACTTATCGAGTGGTTGTATGATAATCAAAGTCAGCAAAAGAGAAAACATCATAAAAATCGACTTTTTATTGTTTTGGTAAATTATCAAAATGAAAGAGAACACTGGAAATTGAAATCTGAAATTCATTGGCTCAATGAACTAATCTCAGCTTATTTGCTTAATTTTGACCAGACAAAGCTTCATCGCTTTACTTTTGAAAATGAAGTTGTGAAATCCGATATTATATGGGCAATTAAATGAGGTTTAAAGGCTAAAGAAAAAAGTTTTAAAATTCATAAATCTAAAATCAAAAATTGTTAATCGTACATCATAAATTAAAACTGTGAATTATATAGGGTCAAAACATAAACTATCCTCTTTTTTAAAAGATGCCATCATTGACACAGTTGGGAGGGATTTATCGAATCTGGTATTTTGTGATTTGTTTGCGGGAACCGGAAGTGTCGGACGAACTTTTAAACCTCTTGTAAAGCAGGTTATTGCCAATGACATTGAATTTTATAGCTACGTTTTAAATAGGAATTATATCGGAAACCACCAATCTTTGATGTATCAAGAACATCTCAGTTTCTTAAATAACTTAAATGAATCGGAAGGATTTATATTTCAAAATTACAGTGAAAACGGTAATGAAGGACGATTGTATTTTTCCGCAGAAAACGGAAAAAAAATTGATGCGATAAGGCAGCAAATTGAAATCTGGAAAAACACTGATGAAATCACGGAAGACGACTATTATTTTTTATTGGCTTCCTTGATTGAAAGTGCCGATAAAGTGGCAAACACGGCTTCGGTATATGGGGCTTATTTAAAAAAAATCAAAAAATCGGCCCAAAAGGAAATGATTTTAAAACCTGCGTTATTTACGCTAAACAGCAATAAACATCTGGTTTTTAATGCGGACAGCAATACATTAATCAAAAAAATAAAAGGAGATATTTTATATTTAGATCCGCCTTACAATGAGCGGCAATATGGGTCAAATTATCATTTATTAAACACCATAGCAAAATATGATTTGTTTGAGCCTCAGGGAAAAACAGGTCTTCGGACCTATTATCGTTCCGATTATTGCAAAAAAAACGAAGTTAAAAATTCTTTCGAGGAATTGATTAAAAATGCTAACTTTAAGTATATATTTTTAAGTTACAATAATGAAGGTTTAATGGGTGAAGATGAAGTAAAGAGCATTATGGCTACCTATGGGGATTACAGCCTAAAAACAACCAATTATCAGCGATTTAAAGCCGATAAAACAGAAAGCAGAAACCACAAAGCAACTTCAACAGTTGAATATTTACACATATTAAAAAAACAATGATGAAAGCAGCCCAATACAACAAACTTTTTGATGAAATAATAAAAAAATATCATGTGATTGATGATGTTGACCAGGTATTTAAAAATCCGTTTGACCCAACTTCTTTTGAACATTTATTGTACAGAAAAAACTGGATAGATTCCGTGCAATGGCATTATGAAGATATTATTCGCTTGCCTAATATTGATCCGGTTGAAGCGTTGGTTTTAAAACGAAAAATTGATGCTTCCAATCAGGATAGAACCGATATGGTTGAGTATGTTGACAGTTATTTTTTGGATAAATTCAAAAATGTAAAGGTTAAAGAAGGCGCTAAAATTAATTCTGAAACGCCTGCATGGGCAATTGACCGGCTCTCTATTTTAGCCTTAAAAATTTACCATATGAAAGAAGAAGCCACGCGCAAAACGGCTTCCGATGAACACAGAGCGAAATGTCAGGAGAAATTGAACGTTTTATTGGAACAAAGAGTTGATTTATCTACCGCAATTGATGATTTATTGCATGATTTTGCAACGGGAGAAAAATACGTTAAAGTATATAAGCAAATGAAAATGTATAATGATGCAGATACAAATCCTATGTTATATAAAAAATAACAGGCTTGTTAAAAGGCGCCTGACTGGCATTAAAATAGCATTGCTTTTTTTAGCGATTGTTGTTTTAAGTAGCTGTAAAAGTGCTGTGATTCCATCTTTTACATCTCAGCGGCCGCCTGTATCTCCAAATTATGAGAATGCTTCAACTTGGGCTGTTTTACCTGATTCTTATCCCGAAAATTTAAAACACTGGCAAACAACCACAACAGCTTTAGAGGCAGATGTCTTCTATATTTATCCGACCTTAAATGTCGAAAAAAAGGATTTAAGATGGAATGTGCCAGTGGCTGACTCCATTCAAAATGTGAAGGTGATTGACAAAGCTGTTTATTTTCAGGCATCTGCATTTATGAACGCCGGGAAATTGTATGTTCCTTATTACCGGCAAGCACATTTAAGATCTTATACACAATTTGAAAAAGGGGGAAAAGAAGCCTTAAATTTAGCCTACAGCGATGTTAAAGAAGCTTTTAAAACCTATTTGAAAAAGTATAACAATGGCAGGCCTATAATTATTGCATCACATAGTCAGGGAACCACTCACGCAGTTCAACTTTTAAAAGATTTTTTTGACGGAAAACCATTACAAAATCAACTAGTTGCAGCTTATATTCCGGGGATTGCCATTAAAAAAAATGAGTTTGAATATTTAAAATTGATGACCAATCCAACGCAAACTGGTGGTTTTGTAAGTTGGAATACTTTCAAAAATAATTATTATCCGAAAACTTATGATAAATGGTTTAAAGGTACAGAAGTCTCTAATCCTGTTGATTGGGACAAGAGCAATGTATCTGAACGCTCAGACCACAAAGGATTTTTATTTACCGACGATAAATTATATACCCATGCATTACAAGTTTTTGTAAAAGATGGTTTATTGTGGATTAGCTTGCCGCATTTTCCATACCGGTTATTGGTTTTGTTTAAGAAGAGATACCATGCAGGAGACATCAATTTATTTTGGGAAGATATTAGGGAAAACGCAGCTTTACGTGTAGAATCTTATCTTAAAAATTATGAAGTGATGACTGAAAATAAAAAATGAATTAAATTGATAGAAGTTTCATCATTTGAATGAAGTAAACACCATCTTAAGTGTTTCAAAAAAAGCAATGCAAAATGTTACAAAAAAGGGGTTTGATCGTCATAGATTAAATACCTTTTTTTATGAAAAACAGTTTTTTAATTCTAGTTGCCGCATTAGTATTGAGTTCTTGTGCGTCGAAATCATCTTTTAATTCTTTTTATGAAGAAAATAAAGAGGAATGTGAGTTTTCAATAAGTTCACCAGCATTAATTGCGAATTTATTTATACCAAAAGAGGATGTTGGGGAATATAAAGCATTGAACTGGTTCAAACTTTTTTGATTGAAGCGAAAAATAGGAATTTTTTGCTCAATTGAAGGCTTTTTTTAACTGCATAGCATCGCTACGGAGTTCAAAAAAGACAAAA
>JGI1221J11331_1000352_pt1 | contig 15025 bp, 5 predicted proteins | sample LakVidmifraction_4_FD_11331 | JGI IMG/M metagenome (IMG submission 11331) | reverse complement strand
ACCGTTGATCTTCTCAAAAAAACACAACATAGCTCACTATGCTTCTGTTTTTTTGAGAAGCCAACCTTGTCCTCGCTAACACATCTACACGACATCTCAATCGTTCATTGCTATAACGTCCAATCAATATCCTATTCTATAAAATATATTGTCTTTTTTAGCTGTGTTAAACCGTATATTTTGCATTGGATCACCTGGCCAGCCATTCTCGAGAATAAAGCAGGCTGTGTTGTTTTTCTCTTCGCTAAAACAATCATTTATGAATGCCATAACCGAGAATTCGTCGAAGGGTTTTGGTGATTCGATATTGAGTTCGATAGCCTTACCCGTTTCTTTGATCGAGATCCTGTCGCTTAGGTTTTCTGGATAAGAGAGAAATTTCAATTCAGTGACCTTTATTGTCTTTTGGCGGAACACGACAATTTTAATAACACCATCGGGAACGCTATCGATATCTGCAGTTGGTCTGCCCGTTTCCTTCAGCGACCGCAGATCCAGAAGAAAATCAATTGAGTCACACTTCTGGGCTCCGGCCCGGGCGAGAATATCAACCGGTGCATTCACCTCCTTGCCGACCCTAGAGGTCGTGGTTTCTTTGGCAAAGACAGGCGTTAGATCATCCCAGTTGAAGTTGAGACGAATCGTCTGTTTGTCAGCAGATATTTTCAAAGCTTTCACAGGCGACGTGATACTCTCCTGCTCCTCTTTCCCAAGGTATCCTTTTTGGTGGATGGATAAATGAAAGTCCTTTTCGGTAAATGCGGCTGGACCTTCGGCGAGAGACTTCTGCGGAGCGGCAAAAATAATCGTATCACTGCACCATGATTCCGTCCCCGTTGTAAAGCGTACGAAAAGCGGGCTGACCGTATTCACGTCGGGCAGGACAATAGGAATCTCGATTATTTCGCTACCCAGAGGAGGAAGAGAACAAACCACGCTGACCGGCCTGTTAAAAGAGGTAAGCAGTGTAACTGAGCCCTTCTTTTCTGAACGGGATATATTTTGGATGCGCACCTTGGCACGAATCGTTTGTCCGAGCTCGGTAACCGATAAGTCATCAAGAATTTCAATCTGCAAATCAGAGGAAGAAGCGGTGGATAATTCAGGTCTAGTCCCGCTGGAAAGTTCCAAGCCAATGCCCAGTGCTTTGATTAAGGATGAGCTTAAGGCGGCATTTCCAGGGCTGTTGGGATGCACCACATCGGGGGAGAATTCATAATGGGGGTTCTGCGTCCAGGCGGCGGACAGGTTCCGTTTATAAAAACCGTACCCATCGATGACGGCAATATTATGCAGAGTGGCATACTCCTGCTGGGCATTGAGGAGTGTATCTAATGCAGTGTTTACCCCAGATAGCCAGAGATCATTGGCCAGATTATGCGAGAAGGGAGACTCCTTGATGAGAATCAATGGAAGATCTTTTGCCACACAAAAGTCCTGCATCTTCTTTAAATTGTCTACGAAGGCAGCCGACTTCTTATCAATATCCTCATTCCGCCACAGGGTGTCATTGACACCGAACATCATAAACACGAGCGTGGGAGTATTCGTAGCCAAATACTCCTTCAAAAGCGGAACGGCTGCACCCGCCTTTGCACCACCCTTACCATGGCTGACCACCTTGATTCCAGCATCGGGATAGACCTGCTGGATAACGCAATTAAGCATGCGCCCATACTCCCCCATCTCCGTCAGGGAGTCACCGATAAAGACCAGATGATCCTTCGCTTTTAAAAATGATTTTGCCGGAGCAGCAAGCAGTAAATTCATGCTGGAAAGACACAGTAGTAAGCATAATAGTATCGATTTCATTTGATTAACCGCTTTATCACAATTATTCAAAAACCAACTCACCCCATGATTGAGGCACAAACCATGATTCCTGAGGAAGGTCACTTAACAAATTAGTATTTTTATTTGACCAGTATGTACGTGCAGCATTAATCTGTCCAGTTGCATCCGATGCAATAAAGCCTAGATCGCCCTTAAGTTTCATACCCTTTACCGGTTTTAAACCAATTGTTTTAAGCGGAATTACTACTTCAACCGTATAACGGTTATTGGCTTTCGAAACCTTAGTTTGCGCATCCGTCATGATTTCAACTCGATCGTGAGACCTTGTCATCACCGGTGATTGATATAGTACCTTTTTATCTTTCGGTGCCGTTTTGTCAACCGTCTTTGTGAGAATTGCTGTCGGCTTACCATTAAGCTGAGATACAAGTATTCTGATATCTCCAGTCGTCGGATCTCTCCTGCCGGCATCTTTGGTCATTTCAGGATCAACATTTATGAATAGGTCAACCGCATCCCCAGTCTTAAAAAGACGGGTGTAGTCTTTACCAGCGTTCATCCATGGAGATGTATCCTCTATTGTGTAGAGTAAGTAGAGATTTGTATCATCATAAGCCATCTTGGCTGTTCCCTTGTAAGGTGCACCTTTGCGATCCATTGTAAGTTCAGGAATATCGCTCCATTTGCCATCAAACTTTTTGACTACATAGCTTTTAGGCTGGACTGATTTTGCCCGACGAGCAATGTTATCCTCATCCGATTTTATGATATCCTGATGTGTGATTTCCATCTTAGGAAGTTGGAATTTGTTAATTGAATCCAGACCTTTGACTTCCAATACCATGGCAGCCTGACGTGGAAAACCGGTAGTCATTCTGATTTTGCCATCATCCTGACGTCCGAACCAGCCATTGAAAGGTTCTGACCCATGAGAAAAACTTTCCATAGGCATTCCTGCCAACCTATCTTCTTTATCCGGCAGAACAGCTGCTGGAACACGACCATCCTGGAACATGGTTCCAACATAAAGACCATCTTCGGTCATAAAGAAATCTTGCCCCAAGTTTCCGCGCATGACAAACACCTTACCAACTTTATCGTTGACTTCTGCAACACCGACAATTTTCAAAGGTCCAATGATCAGTCCTGGGCTAGGCATGGTCGCTCTATGAGAACCGTGCACTCCTGGATAGGGATTGGGATACTGCCAGTTAACTTTACCATCTTTGGTATTCACTCCATAGACATAGGCATTATTTCCCCAGGTGAGGAACAGTAGATTGTCTTTATCGGCAGGAACGGTGTCTCCACTGCGATTGCCGATATTGGCTACTTTCTTGATGCTATCTTTGCTGTAGACCGGAGCTCCGTCATCCNTGAAGCTGACCGGGGTGTAACTATTTACGCCTACCGGACTTCTTCCTTTGCTGCCGGAAGTATAAAAGACAAAGTCCTTACCCATTCGTTCGCCCCAACCACTTCCCATAGGAATGGACATTTCACCACGTTTCTGATCTGTTCCTGGGCGTTGTGCAGGAAAAATCTCACACTCTGAACGTTGGAGAATTCCATCTTTGTTAGTATCGTTCCAAATTACAGAATCATAAGCATTTAGTCCGGCCATCTCGCCATCCGGCTCTTTTACCACTTGCCCGTGATGGGCAAATTCACCGCTGATCATACCTGCAGTAGTGATGGCTGATACCGGTTGCCATTTGCCTTTACACTCCATGTAAATAACATAACCTGCGTAGTCACGGTAAGGGGGAGCAAACAAGTATTCGTGTTTTTTGCCGTGGACTTCAGCGGTGAAACGCTGACATTGAGCATGATCCCCTGGTGCCAAAGAAAAACTTTCTCCAGCTTTTTCATCCGGTACCCAGAGAATTTTCTCAACTTGCCATTTTTTGTTTTTGCGATCAAGTTTGATTTCAATCGGACCAACATAGGCCAGTTCCGGATTATCATCATGTAGATAACAACCAGTACCTGCATAACCTGTATTTCCAATATAGTCCTTTACCAGAGACCCATCCTGAGGATTCCAGACCGAGATACGACGTGGAAAATCCCAGCTTTCAACAACCCACACTTGTCCTTTGGAATCAACAGCGACGGAACTCATTTCCAGCATTGACTGTGGATCGAATTCACCACGGATAGGACGACTCCCCTTCTTTCCACAAGTGTAAACAAGTTTTCCATCAAGGGAATATGCTTTTACCTGCTTATCCAGACCAATGTCAGTAACAACCAGATTATCATCACTATCAAAAGTAAGAGCTGAAGCTTCACCAAGTCCTGGAGTTTTTAAAGGTGTCAGTTCCCCGGTTTTCATATCAATGGCAAAAACTTTCCCATTACGAATTCCATATATATTTTCTTTAGAATTAAAAGCAATTGCCTCAAGTACTGGAATCTTGACTTTGCTAACAAGTTGAGCTGTCTCTTTATTAATAAGAGCCAACATGCCCATGGTATCTGCAGATTCACTTTTTTCATTCCTATCCCCCAATGCTTCAGGACGGTTTACTTGTTCTGTTGCCTGGTCGTTAAGAGCAATGGCTATAACTTTTCCATGAACAGCAATCCCCGCAACATTACCAGCTTTAGGATCCTGAACAGCATCTTTAATTAGGTATTCAAATGGAAGTTCTTTGCCATTTAATTCAAAAGGTTTGTAAGCCCCTGTCTTTTTATCCAGACGTATCATGTAATTTTCTTTGATATGCCAGCCGGCAGGGATGGCATAGACAAATTTATCATCAGCAGCAAGTTGCTCAGCACCTCGTTTTTCTCCCCATTTTTTTAGTCCATCAGGTCCGATGCCCATAATTCCACTTCCACCTTCGGCAAAAGGCCAAGAGGCAATAATCCAGTCACCTGCTTTAGCAACGCATTTAGGTGCACAATGATCCGCTCCCCAGGAACCATCGCCTTTGGCTGTTGGCCATGGAGGAGTACCTGGATTGTAATAGCACAATTCGTATTCGCTGCCTATGCCTTTGTGTGATAAACCGATTACTGAATACGTTCCAGGTGGTACCAATTTTCCCATGTCATCCAGACAATCCCATTTGACTTCCACAATTCTTTTGTCGTCTTTCACTTCAACGCTGTAGTCTTCGGGGATACAATCGCCAGCCAAATTTCTAATACGATTGCCGTTTGCATCATTTATTGCCAATGTAAAACGAGCTGCATCCTTAGAAATTTCAGCACGAATCGGAATAGTCCCGGCAATCTGCCCATCATCACTCACATATTCACGAACTGCAATGTTTCCTTTATCCAACAACTTTATATCGCCCCAGGCTTTTGTTGCTGTCCAGAAAAATTCACGGCTTGTTGCTCCAGGTTGCATATTATCAGCATAGCGGTGAACAGGCCAAGTTTTGCCGGTAACATCACCCCATAAAAATTCCAATCCCATACGGAAAACCAAACCAGATTCAATATTAGGCACATCTTTATAGATAAAGCTCCATGGAATTTTAATTTCCTGAACATAGCCTTTTTTGTCTTCATCCATCTTGTAGGCCATTTCAACGCCCTTGCCCAAAACTGTCGCTTCAGGCTTGCCTATCAACAGTATCTCATCCACTCCATTTTTATTATTGTTTCTGTCTTGCCATACAGCACTATGAAAAACTGGCTGCTTCTTCTCGGCAAAATACCAGGTTGTGATCCATGATGTCTGATCGGAAGAAAGAATGCGCATCTGAACGGCATCTGATTTCCAGCCCAAGCTAGGATTAAACTCAGGATCGACCATGCTGTACATCGGGGTTGGATCTTTCCATTTTGCAGCAAAATACAACGCTTCCCCATCCCACATGGTTGACACTTCTACCGAAAAACGATTACGGACATTCTTATCGGCAAACACCCAAACTCGACCTGAAAGATCCCAATCAGAAAGATCTCCATCAATTTTAACTGCCCCTTTAGCAGGAAGAGCAAAGATTCCTTCATTTTGACTCTGGTTTCCAATCATATTCTTTGGCTGACCGAACAGCGATGTCATAGTTGCCATCACGGCAAATAGTGCCATAAACTTCATCATTTTATTCATTGTTTTTCCTTTTTATTTTTATTTCTTCCCATCGTACAGACGTGATTTATCGCGTCTCTCCTAAATTTCGCATTCGCGCATTTTCGCATTTATTTCATGCCTGCGGCCGTGTCGGGCGTAGCTTGAAAAGCGAAGCCTGAAGCTATTCCATCGTTTACAGTTTACCCTTTACCGTTTACAGTTTCTTTGTTCTCTTATCACAAACTAAATTACATATATTTTTTGTTATTCGTGAAGTGTAGAGATTTATACTCAATATGTCAATAAATATTATTTTATCCAGACGATTAAATCTTAACGAGGAAAGCTTTCACTTCAAAAGGCCTAAATTCAAGCTCAACCGTCCTATCAAGAGTCATTTCCATTGGTTCAGATATCTTCTTTTCGAGTCCGTCAGCCTTGAAAAGCTGTGATGAAGCATCAGGCATTTCAAGGCTTACGGCAGAAGTCTCGCCCGTCGCTTCATAGATCCTGACAAAGATATCTTCATCACTCCAACGTATTGCAGAAACATGCACATTCTTACTTCCAGTAAGCTTAAATTTATTTATTAAAGAATTATCATCTACAGGAATCAATGGGTTAGAAAAAGAACGTGCCTCGTTTATTATTTGACTAGCCTCAATATTAGAATGAGGCATAAACGCATAATCAAATTCGTGTGGTACGCCTTCACTGTAAGAGTCAATACTGTCTGTTTTATATTCCATTGCAACAGATCTAAATAATGTAAGCATCATAATCCCATCATCAACATTATTCGCAGGTATCCCACGATTAAATAGTGCCGCCCCAATATCACTTTTTGAATAATTGATCCATGATTGAGCGGGATGTTCGTATCCTTCGCGTTCCTGAATTCCAAATGGGATTTCATGTATAATCTTGCCACTATCAATAAGTGTCGGGAATGCAACTCGGATACGATAATTTTTACCCTTCGGGATGAATCTTGTTCTATATTTTATAACAGGTGAAATTGAAGACAGCTTTATTTCCGTCTCAAACTCAACCTGTATTTGCCAATAATTTATCACCCCAAACTGCTTAATTGTTAATCCTTCCCCATTTTGGATTATTTCGGCACGTTTTATTTGTGGGTACAGTGTATTTTTATAGACAATATCATTAGGTGTATGTCTATCTAATGGGTCTGAATTATTCTGAGTAAGAGCGGCTTCGACACTTCCCCCATTTAGTGGCCCCTCAAAATTCAACCACAAATCTCCATAATCCATCTGCATCGACAAAGACCCAAAAAAACATGTACCAGAAGATACAATCTCTTGTTTACTATGATTCTCAACAAGACTAGTAATGTAGCCTTCTTCATTAATTTTAGCAGAATAATAATTATGAATAAATGAGCAGGGCAAATTTATTTTTTGAGGAGAACCGGTGACGTCCTCCATTTCGTGGATGCTCTTTTTCTGCAATGCAGGAATTGTAGCTTTATAGAGTTTGTCTTCAGAAGATATAATTTCTGTTCTTTCAAAAGAAAGAGGATTAAAAAAGGCTTTAGGTTCATTGCTATTATTAAATTGTTCAAGCTCTTTATCTATCATCTTTTCTATTAGTTTAAAATCATCGTAAGTCTCTTTTAAACCAACGTCAGCTATAGTTCCACAAATTGTATCATGGAACTGTTGCTTCAAAACTAATTTCCATATAGCCTGCAAATCTATTTTTTTTTTATAAAGTACAGCCATCTTCTCCAAAGCATACAGCTTATTACATAGATGCTGGTTGTATTGTTTTATTCTGATATTAGAGGTAAATGTTCCTTGAAAAGCACTATTAAATTCCCCAACAACAGTCTCACAATTCCCCCAGTTTATCGATTCCATAAATTTTGTAGGCGTTGAAAACTGTATCTTGGGCGCTTCTCTAGTTGCATTCAGCTGTTTAACAATCTGCGCTGCACTTGGCTGGGGTGATGAAAAATCACCTCCATTACACATCAATACTGAATCGGATGGACCATACTGCATAATTGTATCATACAGAGAGTTAATATCTTTGGGAGTTACTCCAGCAAAATCAAGCTCAAGAGCATTTTCACGCTTGCTCTGATCAGGAAAATGCAGGTTTGCATATCCTGTTGCCAACCAATGAGTATTTATAGTTGTCCCATTAAGGCCCTTCCATATAAATTCATTCTTCATGACATCTCGTCTCATGCAACGCCAGAAAAAATAGTATTTGTAACCAGACTGAGATAGAATCTGCGGCAACTGCGAATGATGTCCCCAACAGTCGGCAATCCAACAGGAGTCCTGCTCAATACCAAGATGTTCTTTGATCCAATCCTTACCGACCTTTGCCTGCATAAACATTGATTCACCATCAATCAGATTCATATCAGGCATAACATACATTGCCGGGGCAATATCAAAGCGACCTTCTCCAACGAACTTTTTTACAATATTACGTTTTTCTGGTCGACGCTCCCAAAATTCTTCTAATAGAATAACCTGTTCCATAGTAAATACGTAATCAGGGTTAGCCTCCAAAATGTCGAGAGCCTTATCAATTATCTTAAGCGAAATACCCAAGTATTCATCATATGACTTTAGATAAATAACATCGTAATGAAAACTTGGAACTAAATGGATTGAAGATTGTTCAACATCCAACATATTATTTGTCATGATACTCATTTCCTAAAAGTTACCTAAATTTTGGCATTTTTCGCATTATCACATTCTCGCATTATTAATCATTGCCAGTTAATTCTAAAAACATATAAACAATATGTCAATAATATTCTCTATTTTTTGACTTTTTTCAACCAACTTATAATTAAAGAAAACTTTTTTACACTACATCTTGACTTTTTCATTAAGATAATAAATAATAGGAAAATATGTACAAATCTTTTAATTAAAAGTTGAAAATTATGGAGTAGCTCCAGCTTTTTAGAGCCGTAGGAACGAGGACTGCAGGTATTGAAATAATGGTTAATGTTGGTTGCAAAAACAGGAGCGTGTTCTCTCTTCCTAAGGACTTTAAAGACCTTAACGACTTTAAAGACCTTAAAACAATGTGTAAAGCTGGGAGTTAACTATTCCGCAATTATTAATTATTAATTGAATCATGCGTCATGCGTTAAAACTAACAAATAACGTAACACGAATTTATTAGAACTTAGAACGTAGAAAAAAAGAAAGAACAAACATGAAAAACAAATTGACTCTAACAGCATCAGCAATGATGCTTACAGCGGCACTCTTTGGTGATGGCAGAAGCATGTCACTCAACAGTGAGGTAAAAGTTCTTCCGGCACCCGGAAAAGTTACAATCGACGGCAAAACCGATGATTGGGATCTTTCAGCAGGAGTGTGGAGCTACAATGATCCTACAATAGTTGATGATTACAGTGTATGGACACATCTTATGTGGGATGACAAAGGTATATATTTTCTAGCTAGATACCACGATACCAGCCCCCTGCAGAATGCTGCTGCAGGTAAAGATTTCCAGCAAAGCTGGAGAGCTGACTGTTTTCAAGGACGTGTAATTTTTGATGATGGGGCAGACGATGAACACCAGATGCATGTTAATATGTATTATGCCACACCTGACGAAAAACCTTTGATGATAATTCATCATGGCGGTTTCAAAGACAAGCCTCCTTATGATGCTACTGGACCACAAAGACCTGACCAACTTGAAAAATGGACTTCTACAATGGATAAATCAGGAGGCAAGATTGTCATTGCTCCATGGCCGGATAACAAGGGTTATAATATGGAAGCTTTCTGGCCTTGGTCTTATTGCAGAACAAGTGGACAGCCTCTGAAACCTGGCGAAAGTTTTACATTTGGAATTGAAGCCATGTGGGGAAATGCGGATGGCACTATGCTGGCACATCGTCTGGCTGATGGAATCAAAGACGACACAGTGAACAGAATATTTATGTTCAGAGCCCGAAATGGTTGGGGTAAAGCAACTATTCGTAAAGAAGGTAACCTAGATATAACAGAAGAACAGATTGCACTTCAGAAAGTAAGACTCAAACAGTTTCAGGATTATGATACCTACGGCAGTGTGCCCATAGCTTATGAAATTCCGGAAAAAAGAGATGTCACAATTGCAATTGACGATGCTAACGGACTGCGAGTTCGTAATCTATTTGGTCAGTATCCTCGAGATGCCGGCAAAGTCGTTGACAACTGGGATTGTCTTGATGATGCAGGGAACCCTGTTAAGCCAGGAAACTACAAGGCTACAGTTCTGCACCATAAACCAATAGAACTAAAATTTTTCAACAGTTGCTACAGTTCAGCAACTCCACCATGGCCAACAGAAACTGGCACAAAATTATGGGGTTCAAACCACGGATATCCAACATCTGTCGCTACTCGTGGTGATGTTACCGTTCTTTACTTTACTGGTACAGAAGGTGGCTCTGGAATTCAGCGTATAGATGACAAAGGTATACTGCAATGGACAGATGGAAATGAATTTTTGGATGGAACCATTGATGACACTTACGCATACGGCTTATCCAAGAGCAGCTGGCAAGACAGCACCCTGCTATTCAGGTTTAAGCTCACAGATGGACATCTTACTCCGTTTGACGACGGAAAAAGAACACCTAGTCCTAAATTGCTGCCAGATGTCCTAATTTCAGTTAATAGTAGTTTAGCACTAGCTCATGGTTACCTATGGGCATGTATGCCTGAAAGAATATTACTTCAGATTAATCCTACAACAGGAGAGATAGAAAAAGAGCATCCAATAGAAGAGATGGCTGCAGTAACTGATAGAGATAATGAACTATATGTTCTATATAACGACGGAACTGTCAGTCTGCTGAATTCCAAATTAAAAGCAAAAAAACTATTTAAAGCAGAAGGAATTAAACAACCAACCAGATTGTCTATCAGTGAAGATAAAGCACGTTTTGCAATCAGTGACATAGGTAATAATCAAGTTGTTGTTGTGAACGACAAGGGAAAAGTGCTGTCAAAAATAGGTAGAGCATGGGAAGGAAACGATCGTCCGGCAGGAAAATTTGTAAAAACAGATCTTGTACAGCCAATGGGCACAGGATTCGACCATTTAGGTCGTTTATGGGTACCGGAAGGTGTGAAGTCATGTAAAAGAGTAACTTGCTGGAGTAAAGACTACCAGCTCTTAGATCAATACTGGGGACAGGCTGACTATGGTGCCATGGCAGGATTTCCAATCACTTTCGATGACACACGTTTTGTTGCTCATGGTATTGAGTTCAAACTTGACCCTGATCCAAANCCANTGGTNCGNAAAACAGATGAACAACCTTTATATTATCATCCTGAACTTAAAAATCAGAGAGGTTTGATTTATAAATATAAAGGCAATGAATATGCTTGCGGAACACCTGGATATAACAAACCAAACGATATATGTATCTTTAAACGAGATAAAAATGAAATTTTCCAAATGGTAGTAAATATTGAACTTGCAGGGCGAAAACTTGAAAACGGTAAATGGATTAACAGTCTTGGAACAGCCTGGACAGACCTTAACGAAAATGGCAAGGAAGATGCCGGTGAAGTAACTAAAGACTTAGATATTAGAAGCTTCTACTGGTCAAACGGCTGGATTCGCCCTGATTTGGTTTTAATAACAACTGGAGGCAAGCGTTTTGACCCTATAAAATTTACTGCAGGTGGAGTTCCTGTATATGATTTTACTAAACCTAAGATGGTCAAAAATTGGATTAATGCTGCAAACGGACAGGGTTCATGTGGCACACCAGTTATGGATATGAAAGGTAATGTTTCAAATGGAATTGTCTATCATACCGTTGATGGCAGAAAAGGTGAATACCCCAACCCATATGGCAGACATGATGCTCCAGCAGCACAGCGTGGTTTGCTCATTGCTCCATTCCGCAGTAATGGCGTGGTTGAAGATATTCCTGGTATAGGAAGTATGACTGCACTAGGCGGTGATCGTGGAGAATGGTTCCTAATGTCAATGGATGGGCTTTATGTCTCAAGCATCTGTCAGGATTCAAAAGCCAACGTAACCTTAGATGACACATTTATTGGACAGGAAAGTTTTGGCGGCTTTATCTGGAAAGACACAAATAGCAAAAATATTTTAATCCAACTGGGAGGTCCTTCATATCGCTTAATGAAGGTTGAAAATCTGGATACATGTGTAAAAGAGACAATGAACCTCAATATATCTAACGAAGATATCAAAAAAGGTATGGCTATTGTACAGGGAAGACAACAGGAAGCTGTTGCAGAACCTGACTCAATTAAAATTGCAAAGATACGCAGCGTGCCAACAACTCCACCAGCTGTTGCTCAGGCTTCAAACATTCCTCTTATAAAAGGTGCAACAGACTTCAAGGTGGCAGAACGTGGAAACCCTGCACGCTGGTTTAGGGCTTCAATTGCACACAACAACAGAGATTTGGTAATTGCATATCAGGTTACAGATAAGACACCATGGAAAAATGGTTCAGGGCAGTTTACACACGCCTTCATCGGAGGTGATTGTGTTGACCTACAACTAGATGTTCCTGGACGCGGACCAATTAGATTGCTTGCAGCTAATGTTGGTGGAGAAGACACTGTTGTTTACTGGCAGAGTAAAGCAGAAGAAAAAGAAAATCCAATGACATATATGGTAGCTAACAACAAAGCAAATGCAACAACCTTTGATGTTGTCAAACGTCTTACTGATACTAAACTTCAGGTTAACAAAGGACCAAGCGGATATACCGTGCTCATTACAGTTCCTCTAAAAGATTTAGGACTGGAAAACATGGATGACAAAGAGATCAAGGGTGTTATAGGAGTAATATTCTCAGACCCAAGCGGCAAGAACAGAGCAGCACGTATATACTGGCACAACAAAAACACTGGTTTAGTATCAGATGTGCCTAGTGAAGCTCGTCTCGATGTTAAAAACTGGGGACCAGTCTTCATTGAAAAATAGATAAATGCGTGATACGTGAAACCACGTATCACGTTATTCGTCTCTCGTTTTTCGTTTTTAGTTAAGACACCGCCGTTGAACTGTAGCCGCGTCGCTTCGGCGCGGACTCCCCGGCTAGCTTGCGACAATCTTTGTCGCAAGTGCTCCTGCCCTGTTTAGGGGAGGTGGCCACGCTGTTATTTGCTTTTAAACAAAAAGCAAATGACGGCGTGGACGGAGGGGTAACCTTGATTCACCATTGGATCCCGCTTGGCGGGACTAACAAAGCTAGTGTGTTGGACGTTCCTTAGGGCTGATAGCCCTAAAAATCATGCGTCCTGAGTCACTGGGTCACTTTGGTAATTCTTAATTAAACCATGCGTCATGCGTCAATCTGTAGCCGCGTCGCCTCGGCGCGGAAAACGGTAACGCACGCTTGCAAGTGATTAGAATGGGCTGACCAGTGTGCAAAATCTTTAGTCCAGAGTCACTGGGTCACAAAGTCATGCATCTCTTTGTAGCGGCGATGGTTCATCGCCGAAAGGCTTTTCAACAAAAGAAAAAACTTGCAAAAAAATTAAACCTATGATATATTTAGATATAAATAAATCAATAGTGTATTATATTAATATCAAAATATATAATGTTTAGTGCAAAAAATCAAGGAGATAACATGAAACTAAATATGCAGTTTTTGAAAACAACAACAATAGCATTTTGCATTTGTATAACGGCATCAACAACATTTGGAGAACAACTATTAAACACTAACGTGCTGAATTCAAGTGCTCTCTGGACGGGTAGTAGCGGCAACGGATGGATTGAAGGAACAAACCTTACAACACTTTTAGATGGCGACCCTCAAACTATTTGGAAAGCAGATACCTACAGCTATCCTCGTGCCTGTATAGCTCTGAGCAGTCCACTACCCTTTGTAGTAAAAAAAGTAGAAGTTGTCATTTCTACGGTTGCGGGTAATGCTGATCGATCAGCCAGTTCGATAGAAATAATGCCTGTTGGTACATGTGATTTTATTTCTACAGGTCTAGCAATTGGCACCGGAGAAACCGGCGGAGAAACAATTGTGCTTAATATGCCTCTTGAATTTCAAATTCCAATCAGTGCAATACGCATTAAAAGTGCCGAATACTGGTTTGAGCTAAACGAACTTAGTTTTTATGGAGAACCTGTTGTTGCGATAAGTCGTGTAGAGAATTTAACTCATATCGGAACTTTTAAAGCATATAGAGACGACACTATAGTAGTGCAGGATGTTTCAGCTCTTACCAACAGCATTTACGAAGGTGGCTCTGGCGGTTACCACCAAAGTGTTCCGGCTCACAATATTATTGTCGATTTTGGAGCAACACCTAAAAAAACAACAGAAGCATACGTCGCTGTGAATCCTAATGGGTATTGGAAATATCCATGGGCGGCAATAGGAACACAGAGTTCATACACTGCTCCAGGAGACCTCGAACTATTTAGTGACTACACACCAACACCAATCAATGTAACATCCTCCTCCGGTACGGGTGGTTTAGGGCACTCATGGATTGTTATGCCGGTTACAAATAAGATATCTTACGCTCTCGGTGTACGAATAAATAACCATTGGGGAGACATATGTGAGTTCAGAGTATTGAACATTGCTCCACGTGCAGGCACGGTATTACTTATAAATTAGTTGCCATTGTTTTTTTAACAACAAAAAGAGAATTAGTTAAATGGTTGGTTCGTTAGATGGTTGGATAGGATAAATTAATTACGAATTACTAATGACAAATTACGAATGGAGGAATGCCTTCGGCGATATTTATTTTAATTCGACGACCAACGGTCGACGCTACAGTACACTTTAAGAGACACGGACACTAAACTTTAGCGGCGATGGTTCATCGCCGAGAAGAACCGACCAGTGTTCAAAACTTTTAGTCCTGAGTCATTTGGTCATTGGGTTATTTAGTCAATTGAAAATGCAGGAAAAGCAAAACAGGAAAGTCTGCTCTCTTCCTAAGGACTTTAAAGACCTTAATACTACAACCCTTCATTTTCTTGCCTGTCCGCCGTAGACCGGAACGGCGAAGGAGGATTTTATGATCTATTATTTTTTTAAAAACTTCTAACACTCTGGTTTCCAACAACTTCCAAAGCAGCTTCATGCCTGTCAACTTTTCCTGATAATGAGGACATAGAAAAAATGTAAATGGTAAAGGGTAAAGGGTAAATGTT
>JGI1221J11331_1000349_pt1 | contig 15163 bp, 17 predicted proteins | sample LakVidmifraction_4_FD_11331 | JGI IMG/M metagenome (IMG submission 11331) | reverse complement strand
CACTAATAAGTCAACTTTATTTTAAAATTGATGTTAATATTATGAGATTTTAAATTTTACAACCTTCAAAATAAAAGCTATTTTGTAATTTTGTATTTAGAATCATTCTAAAAAAATAAAATGTTAGATATAAAAAAAATCAGAGCTGATTTTCCCATTTTAAAACAACAAATAAACGGCAAACCATTGGTTTATTTAGACAATGCCGCCACCAATCAAAAACCTCAGGTTGTAATAGACAGTATTGTAAATTATTACTCTACCATAAATGCAAATATTCATAGAGGCGTTCATACTTTAAGTCAGAAAGCGACCGATGCTTTTGAACAGGCTCGTGAAAAGTTGCAAAAACACTTCAATGCCAAAAATAGCTACCAAATTATTTTTACTGCGGGCACAACACACAGTATCAACATTGTTGCCACCGGTTTTACTTCATTGCTACAAAAGGGCGATGAACTCATTGTTTCAGCTATGGAACACCATTCAAATATTGTGCCTTGGCAAATGTTATGTGAGCGAACCGGAGCCGTTTTAAAGGTAATCCCAATGAATGAAGAAGGCGAATTGTTGATGAATGAATATGACAAATTACTTTCTGAAAAAACAAAATTAGTATTTGTAAACCATGTTTCCAATGCTTTGGGAACCATCAATCCGATTAAAGAAATTATTGATAAAGCCCATGAGGTTGGTGCAGCGGTATTGATTGACGGCGCCCAGTCTTGCCCGCATATCAAACCGGATGTTCAGGCATTAGATGTCGATTTTTACGTGGCTTCCGCGCATAAATTATGCGGACCGACCGGAGTGGGAATTTTATACGGAAAAGAAACATGGCTCAACAAACTACCGCCCTATCAAGGTGGTGGAGAAATGATAAAAGAGGTGACTTTTGAAAAAACAACCTATGCCGATTTACCGTACAAATTTGAAGCGGGAACGCCAAATATTGCCGGCGTAATCGCTTTTGGAACCGCCATAGATTATTTAAATAATTTGGGATTTGACAACATTGCCGCTTATGAAAATGAATTGCTTCAATATGCCACAAAAAAATTACTTCAAATTGAAGGATTAAAAATTTATGGAACTTCTGAACATAAAACTTCCGTAATTTCCTTTAATATTAATAAAATTCATCCTTATGATATCGGTACAATCATAGATAAATTAGGTGTGGAAGTTAGAACCGGGCACCATTGCGCCCAACCCATTATGGATTTTTATAAAATTCCCGGAACGGTGCGCGCTTCTTTTTCATTTTACAATACTTTTGAAGAAATTGATGTGTTATACAATGCTTTGTTAAAAGCAAAAATGATGCTTTCCTAACTAAGGTCTGCTACGCTTCTTAAGTTAAAAAAAAATAAAGTGTACCTTTGCCGTTCATTAAAAAACGTGCTGTTTTAAAGTTTAGGAAACTAAGTCATTAAAAATGCTCTGAATAAAAAAGGAACATGTCTAAATTGCCTAAAAGCCACAAATTTATTGATCTTTCAGATTATGGAAGACCCGCCGCAAGAATTATAGCAAATTCCCTAAAAGAAACCTCAATTACCCCAATTCACATAACCTTTTGGTTTATTATTTCAGGATTAATTGCCATTGCCTGCATGATTTATGGCTATTATTGGGCGGCCGCTTTTTTCCTGATTTTAAAATCTGTTTTAGATGCTGCAGACGGGGAATTAGCGCGTGTAAAAAAGACGCCTTCTTATACTGGACGCTATTTTGACTCAATTTCCGACATCCTTTTAAATTTCATCACTTTTATAGCGCTGTGGCACATCACAAATTCAAGTTTAACTTACGCTTTGATTGCTTTTGCTGGAATTCAATTGCAGGGAACTTTGTACAATTATTACTACGTTATTCTTCGAAACAAATATAATGGCGATACCACAAGTCGCATTTTTGAAGATAAAACACCGATAGCCTTGAAAGGAGAAAAACAGCGTAATGTAAACTTCCTTTTTAAACTGTATAAGATGCTTTATGGCGTTTTTGACAAAACAATTTATATGCTGGATAAAAAAGCAATTGGCAGCGAACCATTTCATAACTGGTTTATGACAGCTGTTTCCACTTTCGGATTGGGATTTCAGTTACTCCTTATTGCTACAATGTTGGTGTTGGGATGGGCGGTATTTATTATTCCTTTTTTCATTGGCTATTCCGCAATGATTTTCGTTTTTATAGGCATCAGAAAAGTATTCTGATATTAGAAAAAAGGTATTTTGAAAGATTAATTTTCTTAAAAAAGTGGCTTTTCCTGATTAGTATACCCCAAATCATCTTGTAATGTTTTCTTTTTTGAAGCTTCGACAGCCAACACGTCACAACGCTCATTTTGCATGTGGTTATTATGCCCTTTTACCCATTCAAATTTTGTGTTATTCGGGTTGTAAATCGCTAAAAATCGTTTCCACAAGTCAGGATTTTTAACATTTTTAAACAGCTTTTTATGCCAGCCCAAAAGCCATTTTTTTTCAACGGCATCAACCACATATTTTGAATCGGAAAAAATGGTGATTTCCGCATCTCTGATTTTCATACTCTCCAAAGCAACAATAACAGCCAACAATTCCATTCGGTTATTCGTGGTTTTTTTATAGCCTTCAGAAAACTCTTTCCTATAAGGTTTCCCCACCCATTCCATCACAATTCCGTAACCACCGGGTCCCGGATTTCCACTGCAGGCGCCGTCTGTATAAATATGTACTTTAGGTTTTTCAGTCATTCTCTAAGATTACTTTTTCAATAACTTTAGGGAAATAGTCATATTCCAAAATATGAATTTTTTGTGCAACGTCATCAGGAGTGTCACTTTCCAAAACATCAAAATTTTTCTGAAAAATAATGACGCCTTCATCATAATTTTCATTCACAAAATGAATGGTGATTCCTGTTTCTTTTTCCTTATTTTCAACAATGGTTTTATGTACATGCATTCCATACATTCCTTTACCGCCATATTTAGGCAACAACGCAGGATGAATATTGATCATTTTATTTGGAAAAGCCTCAATTATTTTTGAGGGGATTTTCCATAAAAATCCAGCCAAAATAACATAGTCAGCATTTTCTTTTAAAAAATTCAGCACTTCATCAGTGGCAATAAAATCATTTTTATCAAAACTTCTGTTGGGAATATCTAAACGACTGGCTCGATCCAAAACTTTAGCGTCGTTTTTATTAGACAGCACGTGAACCACTGAAATTGAATCGCTGTTTTTAAAATATTTGATAATGTTTTCAGCATTGGTGCCAGATCCCGATGCCAGTATAGCAATACGCTTCATATTTCCAAATTATTACCTTCTATTAAACAACAAATAAAATGAATTAATACCAACTATTATAGGGTAAATAAAAAAACTTTGTCTATTTTTAAACTTAGTTTTTCATCTTTTATGAATTAAAAGATTTTGGTTTAAAGAAAGTTTTATATTTTTGCCCAGTAATTAAATTTAAAATAAAAGAATTATGTCAGACATTGCATCAAGAGTAAAGGCCATTATCGTAGATAAATTAGGCGTTGACGAAAATGAAGTAACAACAGAAGCTAGCTTTACAAACGACTTAGGAGCAGACTCACTTGATACTGTTGAGTTAATTATGGAATTCGAAAAAGAATTTGATATTCAAATTCCGGATGATCAAGCCGAGAACATTGGCACTGTAGGCCAAGCAATCAGCTACATAGAAGCCGCAAAAAAGTAATTTAAAATATGGAGATTAAACGAGTTGTTGTAACTGGACTTGGTGCATTAACGCCAATAGGCAATAATGTTGAACAGTATTGGAATGGTCTTGTTAACGGTGTTAGCGGGGCGGCTCCAATAACCTATTTCGACACGACCAAGTTCAAAACTCGTTTTGCCTGTGAACTCAAAAATTTTGATATTACTCAATTTTTTGACAGAAAAGAGGCCCGTAAAATGGACAGATTCACTCAGTATGCTATGGTTGCTGCTGATGAAGCTATTGTTGATTCAAAATTAGATTTAGAAAAAGTCGATAAAGATAGAGTTGGCGTTATTTGGGGAGCTGGAATTGGCGGATTGGAAACTTTTCAAAATGAAGTTTTAAATTTTGCCGAAGGTGATGGCACTCCAAGATTCAATCCTTTTTTTATTCCTAAAATGATTGCGGACATGGCACCCGGTCAAATTTCTATCAGATATGGATTTAGAGGTCCTAATTTTGCAACAGTATCTGCCTGCGCATCTTCATCAAACGCCATCATTGATGCCCTAAATTACATTCGCTTAGGCCATGCCGACGTTATGGTTTCAGGTGGTTCAGAAGCTACCATTACCATTGCAGGTATAGGCGGCTTTAATGCTTTACAGGCGCTTTCAACAAGAAATGACGACCCGTTAACCGCTTCAAGACCATTTGACAAAGACAGAGATGGTTTTGTTTCAGGAGAAGGAGCTGGCTCACTTATTTTAGAAGAATATGAACATGCCAAAGCAAGAGGCGCAAAAATTTACGCTGAAATTGCCGGCGGAGGATTATCTGCTGACGCTTATCATATTACCGCACCTCATCCGGAAGGTTTAGGAGCTATAAATGTGATGAGAAACTGCTTAAAAGATGCTGGTTTAAAACCTGAAGATGTTGACGCCATAAATATGCATGGAACTTCAACTCCACTAGGTGATATTGCAGAATCTAAAGCAATTTTAGAGGTTTTTGGAGAACATGCCTATCACATAAATCTTAATTCAACCAAGTCAATGACCGGCCACTTATTGGGTGCTGCCGGTGCTGTTGAAGCTATCGCTTCAATTTTGGCCATAAAATACGGAATTGTACCTCCTACAATTAATCATTTTACAGATGATGATCAAATTGACCCTAAATTAAACTTTACGTTTAACAAGGCTCAAAAACGTAATGTATCAGTTGCTATGAGCAATACTTTTGGATTTGGAGGACACAATGCTTGTGTACTCTTTAAAAAACTTGATTAACAGAAAAACTGAATGGGTTTCATTCGAAAAATCATTACTCCTCGGGCTAAAAGTGACGACACTTTTTATAATGATTTAGCCAAAATAATAGGTTTTAAACCTAAAAATATTACCCATTATCAAAAAGCATTCGTTCACCGTTCCATTAAAGAATTTGACAAAAAGACTGGAAATCCGCTAAATTTCGAACGTTTGGAGTTTTTGGGCGATGCCATGTTAAGTGCCATTATAGCAGCACATTTATTTCAGGTTGTTCCTTCAGGTGACGAAGGTTATTTAACTCAAATGCGATCAAAAATTGTAAGCAGAGAACATCTTAATGAACTTGGAAGGGATTTAGGTTTACTGCGTTTTATCAGAAGCAATGTATTACTTTCAAACTTTGGAGATAATATACATGGAAATCTTTTTGAAGCTTTGATTGGAGCCATTTATTTAGATAGAGGTTACAAGTCCTGCGAAAAATTTATTTTTAAAAGGGTAATCAATCCTTATGTTGATATCCTAAAACTTGAAGGTAAAATCACAAGTTATAAGAGTTTATTTATAGAATGGTGTCAAAAGCAAAAGAAAGAATTACTTTTTGAAGTTTATGAAGATTCTGGCAACGACATTGTAAAGCACTTCAGTGTAAAGCTTTTTTTAGATGGTGAACTTATTGCCAAAGGAAGGGCTACTTCAAAGAAAAAGGCAGAAGAAGTTGCGGCTAAAAGAGCCTTTTATGCTTTTCAAAATGAATTTAACATAAGTTAAGGTTCCCTCGCGAATACGATTTCGTAATATTATTAGTTACTGTAATTAAACAATGGTATTTTTGCCGAACTAAATGTTCCTTCTTTTTATGCAACTATTAACGATTGATTTAGAAGATGATTATTCATTAATTGGCATTCATTCAACTGAAGAGGATTACCGATTGGCTTATCTTTTGAACAGCTATTTAAAAATAAAGCTGGCACGCTTTAAACATAATTTGGATTTTAAAAATTCAACTGCTGTTTTTCCATTGTTCGAATATAAAGACCAGGCAAATTATATCAATTATTATTTAATCAACAACAAGTATACAGAACTTGTTGACAACCAACACAAAGAAGGTTTATTTGGCGGAAATTACAGCACAACTTCTTATTTAATTCCCGAAAAAAAGAAAGTCGACTTTTTTTTAAAAATAGAAGGTTGCAATAATGAAGATTTCATTCAAAATTTAGTGAATGATTTAAATAAAATAAACCAAATAATAACATCTTACTCAATAGAATCAATAACTTTAAAATCGAAAGAAAATCTCATATTTTAATTATGACAAAAAATAGAAAACGCACTAAAATTGTTGCAACATTAGGACCAGCCTGCAACACCGTAGAAATTATGGAAAACATGATGGAAGCCGGCGTAAATGTATTCAGGGTTAATTTTTCACATGCGAATTATGCCGATGTAGAAGAAAAAATTAAAATCATTAGAGAAATTAATGTACGCCGTGATTTCCATGTGGCGATTTTAGCTGATTTACAAGGTCCGAAATTGCGAGTTGGGGTTATGGGTGATGGCGTATTTCTAAATATGGGCGATACTTTTACTTTTACCACCATAAAATGTGAAGGAACAAAAGAAAAAGCCTTTATGACCTATAAAAAATTTCCAAAAGATGTTCAGGTTGGAGAGCATATTTTAGTTGATGACGGTAAATTAATGTTTGAAGTAACGGCTACGGACAGAGATACACAAGTCACTACAAAAGTATTACGCGGTGGTGAATTAAATTCCAAAAAAGGGGTAAACTTGCCCAACACAAAAATATCATTACCTGCTCTTACCAAAAAGGACATTGAAGATGCTTTATTTGCCATTAAAATGGAAGCAGACTGGATTGCCCTGTCTTTTGTAAGAACTGCTGACGATTTAATTCAGCTAAGGGATTTAATAGCTGCAAATTCTCCGCATAAAATTCCAATAATAGCAAAAATTGAAAAACCTGAGGCTGTTGCAAATATCGATAAAATAACACCTTATTGTGATTGTTTAATGGTTGCCCGAGGCGATTTGGGTGTTGAAGTTCCCATGGAAAAGGTTCCTTTAATTCAAAAACGATTGGTTTTAAAAGCTAAAAAAGCTCATATTCCTGTAATTATTGCAACCCAAATGATGGAAACAATGATCACCAATCAGATTCCAACAAGAGCAGAGGTGAATGATGTTGCAAATTCAATTATGGATGGTGCCGATGCCGTTATGTTATCGGGTGAAACTTCTGTTGGAGAATTTCCTTTAGAGGTCATTGAACAAATGCGTAGAATAATTGAAAGCGTTGAAAATTCGCCATTAATTAAAATTCCTAGTGAATCTACACAATGCGTGAATGATCGTTTTATTACAAAAATAATATGCCATCAGGCTGCGGTAATTGCAGATACAATTTCTGCGGATGTGATTACAACCTTAACAGATTCAGGATACACCGCTTTTCATATTTCTTCCTGGAGACCAAAATCAAATATTTTGGTATTTTCTTCAAACAGAAGGATTTTAGCGATGCTCAATTTATTATGGGGCGTTAAAGGTGTTTTTTACGACCGTTTTGTTAGTACGGATGAAACCATTGAAGATATCAATAATATGGCGCACGAAAGGGGATATTTAAACGAGGATGATTTTGCAATAAACGTAACTTCAATGCCTGTTAAAGCAAGAGGTATGGCAAACACCCTGCGCATTACCCAATTCAAAAAAAACTAGTTGCTTTTTAATATCGCATACAATCCAAAAGAAGCTAACCAATGGGCTCCGGCATATTCGCCAGAGTCCATTTTTTTATAGCTGTATTGAAAATGTTTGTTTGCCAAATTGATCATTTTTTTATTATTTAAAGCCTTTCCTATTTCATATATACACCAGGCGCGGCTAAAATTCAAGCCATCTAAATGTGCTAATTTTCCGTCGGAACGGTCCGTAACTTCAGCAACTTCCAAATACAAGGAAGGATTATTTCTGAAGTTGGGTAAAAAAGCATCAAACCAGGTTATAAACTCTTCCTTTGACAATACTTTCAGCATCAATGAAGCTTCTTGCAGGCAAGGCGATAAAAAATCGAATCCTCCCGGTTCCCAGGTAACAGGACAGCCTTTGTCGTTCATATAATAGGCTTTTGCCTTTTCACCAATCATTAGTGCCAAATCAGGTGCGTATTTTTTAGCGTAATCGAAAGCCAACGACAATCCGAAAGCCGTGTTTGAGTGTTCTCCAACTCTAATCGGATACTTCAGTTTCGGCAAAAATTCCATGTATTTTTTTTCAATGACTTCCACCAAAGGTTTTAAATCTGCGTACATTAATTTGGCTTCTGCATTGTCCCAATCCTGAAGTGTTTCAGCAATTTTCAACAACCAGGCCCAGCCATAAGTACGTTCAAAATTTTTATTGTGCTCGTCTTCAAAATAAGTGATTTCCTTTAAAATATTTTCTTTGGTGATGGTGGTTTTAAGCTTCTTTAAAATGGCTTCATTGTGCTCAAAATTTGGCAATTCCTTCATAATATTCAGCAATGTCCAGTGTCCGTGAACAGACGAATGCCAATCGAAACAACCGTAAAACGCGGGATGCAATTCAGATGGTTCTTTCAAATAGGTTTTATCTCCCAAAACCTGTCCCAGCTTATTTGGATATTCCTGTTCTATGCATTCGAAGGCAAAATGATATAAATAATTGGCGCTTTTTTCATTCAGTTCCGGCTTTAAATAAACTGTTTCATCAAGAACAACTATTGCCTCAACTTTTTGTTTGTCCTTGCATGAAAAAAACACAGTCACCAAAAAAAATAAAAAAAATAATTTTCTCATGCCTTAAAATTTAATATTGGTTTTTATCACGGTCGCGTCATTTAAAACGAATGGCATGGGCATCATAATTTCGGTTCTGGGAATAATGTTGAACTGCAGATTGGTGAACAAATCATATTTGGCTTCCAGTATATCAATATCCATCACTTGATTTTTATCGACCACAAATTCAATATCAATAATTTCATCCTTGCTGGTTCTGTAATAATTCATAATAGTGCCCTTTTCCACAGAAAAAACATACTTACCATTTGTATTGTTTTTCAAAGGTTCCTTATTTATGATAAACGATTTAAACCGAATTGGCGTTTTGGTCATCAACTCAATTTTATTGGCATTTCGCAATGATTCAATTCTTAAAGTAACCTTTCTATCGGCGTCAATAATGGTGTCTAAAACTATTGAAATTAATGGTTTTTTAAGGTTAATGATTTTTGCCTTAGTGTATAATTGTATGTTCGTTTTATATTTACTAGCGGTTGTATTTTCATCGTAACTTCCAATTGTAGGGTTTTCACCTAAAAATTGTTTTGTAAATTCATCCATTTCCGTATTGTAACTTGCCCAATACGCTTCGTTTTTATTACTGTCGAATACATATAAAACACTGTTTGGCTTTCTTCGGTCAACACTATAGGATGAGAACACAGAAGCTGAAATCAAGGCCATAAGACCTATCAATAAAAACACCAAACTTAATTTTTTCTGATCTTTATATTGTTGAAAAACCGGAACCAAAAATCCGAATAACAACACCGTAAAAACCGATGAAACCACCAGCATTTTAAGTCCGAGTCCAACTGGCAACATTTTCGTCAAAGGGGCAAATATAATAAGCACTGGTACACTGAACACAGTAAACAATAGCAGCATATTTATTTTGGAAACTGAAAATTTCGAGATAAAAAGCATGCCTAATAAAATGAATACCGGAAGTATAAAAAATCCAGCGCCGGGCAAATAAAAGGCAATAAATCCGTTAATCATTAGCCAGAAAAATAATGGTGCTACGAGCAAATCCTGCTTGCTTCTTTTTTTGAAGATGTCTTTGTAAAACCAAAAACATATTGCTATTGTCAGCGAAACAAATGCAGCAATATAATAATAGCCATTATAGGTAAATCCTTGTAAAATATCTTTGTACTGCGGATGTATTTTAAGAAGCAATCTCCATCCGAAAAAAGCCAGTGCAGCAGAAGTTAACAATGAAGCTATAAACGGATAAAATCCCTTTACAATTCCCTTCTTGGTAAGTTTCTTTTTTAGAACACCAAAATGAAGCATCAGAAAAAATAAAACAGCGCAAAATAAAAACATAGGAATCACCCATGAAAACGGATAAAATACCAATCCGATGTAAGGAAAATTAAAATACACATAATCTGCCTCCGATTTTAAATTTTCTAAATCTGCATTAGAAAAATAGTTCAATGTTGCCATTAAATAAGAAGCCTGATGGTTCAACGAATTTAGGTCCATTCTTTCATAAGAATCCTGAGCCGTATGGTAATCGAAATGATCATCAATAAATGCAAAATTATAACCATCAATATTTGCACCTTGCCTAAGAACGGTTAAATCGGTGTCATTGGGCAACATTTTATAAATACTGTACATTAATGAATTTGCTGCTGGATACGCCGTATTTGCCTCTTGAAAAGCTTCAATTAATTTTTTGTTTCCTCCATTGGTTTCCAGCAACATATAACTTGGACCGCCACTTCCTCGAGCATCAAAATTTAGCACCAATCCTACCTCTTTTGCCCAAGGATGATGGTTTACAAAAGCATTGGCGCCCAACAAGCCCAATTCTTCCGCATCTGAAATACAAATGATAATATCGTTTTTTGGAATTTCCTTTTTTGCCAAAAAGGCCCTAATTCCTTCCAAAATAACCACCACGCCACTACCGTCATCACTTGCTCCCAGAGATGAATGCGGATTGGAATCGTAATGTGAAAGCAGCAATAACGCTTTTCCGTTTTCGCTTCCTTTAATTCGCGCTAAAATATTCTTGGTATTTGTAGCCGCTTTCCATTTCTCATTCACCGCCATTTGGTCCTGAATTTCAACCTGTAATCCTAATTTTTCAAGTTCGGAAACCAGATAATTTCTCACAACTTCATGTTCAGGGGAGCCGGTAAAATGAGTTTTTTTGGAAATTTCTTTCAGTTGAAGCAATGCTTTATCTGTTGAAAATTCAGTCAATGAACTGGTCTTTTCAATTTTTGCCGATGGCGATAAGGAATAGAAACTATAAAAAATTGCGACGATTATAATTACTAAAGAGACAACTTGGTGGTATTTTTTCGGAATCATATTTTAAAAATTCAATTATTTAAATTTAGGCTATTTTTTAGATTATCAAAAGATAAAAGGACAATCCGTTAAAATATTTCATTGAAATTAACAAATTAATAAAACAAGCCTAACATATATTGTTTTTTAAAATTTTATATTTGACAAATAATTTACATCACCCCTTTATGGACAGAAGAAACTTTTTTAGAAACGGTTCGCTTTTCGCGCTTGGAACCTCCCTGTTAAATCCTTTTGATATTGCTGCTTCCTCAGTAGATATTAATGACAATAAAAGTAATAAAAAAGCCAAAAATATCATTGTCATTGTGAGTGACGGCATGAGTACCGGAACCTTAAACATGACCGATATTTACCTTTCAAGAAAAACAGGAAAAGGAAGCAATTGGCTGCAACTTTATAAAGATAATCGCGTAAATCGAGCATTAATGGATATGGCTTCGGCAAATTCCATCGTAACCGATTCTGCAGCTGCAAGTTCTTCCTGGGGCTGCGGCGTTAGAATTAACAATGGTTCCTTAAACATAAGCGCCAACGGAGAAACCCATTTACCTATTTGGCAAAAATTTAAAAAAGCCGGTAAAATGGCTGGCTGTGTTACCACTGTTCCAATTACCCACGCAACTCCAGCGGGATTTTGCATAAACAGCAAAAGACGAAATGATCAAGATTTCATAGCTGAAGAATATTTACGACAAGGATTTGATGTGATGATGGGTGGCGGAAATAAATACTTTTCTTCTGAATAGAAAAGACAATCGAGATATGTACCAGGAATTTGCCACTGCAGGTTATCAGGTAGTAAAAACAAGAAATGAAATGCTTGTCGCTAGTAGCGAAAAACCTATTTTGGGTGTTTTTTGCGATGATGGGTTCCCATATTCAAAGGATTGCGATAACAACAAGGAACTTGCCGAAAATTTTCCAACACTTGCCGAAATGACACAAAAAGCCATTGACTCAATGAAAAATCACCCCGAAGGTTTTGTGCTTCAGGTTGAAGCCGGGAAAGTGGATTGGGCTGCGCACGGGAACGATATTGCCGGATTAATTTATGATCAGGCAGCACATGACGAGGCCATAAAAGTAGCGATAGATTTTGCAGAACTAGACAAAGAAACTTTAGTCATCCTAACAACAGATCACGGAAATGCAAATCCAGGAATTATTTATGGTAAAAATGCAAATGATAATTTTGATACCATCCAAAACTATAAACATACCAACGAATGGATTCTAAATGGCTTTGGAAAAGAAACTTCAATTTCCCAAATAAAAGAACGAATTGAATACACTAATAAATTTGCGGTAACCGATGAGGAAGCTAAATTAATTTTATCTTACTACAGTAATTTAAAAGCTAACGAAGATGGTTTATACAACTCAAGACATTTGCCGTTTGAAGCGCTTGCCCAAATTCAAAAACAACACAATTCTGTGGGTTGGATTAGTATGAGCCATTCTGCTGATTATGTAGAATTGGCCATGTTCGGACCCGGAAGCGATTTGTTAAAACCATTTATAAAAAATACCGACTTGCACTTTTTAATGCTTGAAGTCGCCGAGGTGGAAAATAATTTTTAATAACGGTTCTGGGGTTTGCGAAGTGGCGGATTAAAAACCTACATCACTGCCCCACAGCACAAAACTTTCTATACGCACCGTCCCCGCCATTTCCGCAAACCCCTTGTTAGGTGATGGAGTTTTCCTTTGTAATTTTATTTTCAATTCTATATTCATCTATCTGACTCAACAGTTCCATTGAAATTATTACTGGTGTCCATTCTTTTCCATTAAAAATTATCTTGAACCATTTTTTATCTCTATTCTCATATTTGATATTACGAAAAAGCCAAAAAGCAACGAAAGTGAATGAAAGAGTAACTGCTGCTTGAACTATGTATAAAAACACATTTCCGTTTTCAAGCATACTTTCATTCCAATAAAAGGTTGTCCAAACAGGAAGCTGTAGAAAAAGGATACGGGTAACCCAAAGTGTCGATGATTTTAAACTGGCTAATTTTTCTTGTGTTTCCAATATCGCTTCACTAACGTCAACCTGATAGATGAGAATTAGCTGATATAGATAAATGAACAATGCGATGGCAGTCAGTCCAACTTGAATGGTAGCCGAAAACAGAAAAAATTTGTTGGCTTCCACAAAAGCATAAAAGTAGATATTGCTAAGAACAATCGTTCCTAAACCAACCCAAAAGATACCAACTAAAACAGTAAATATTTTAATGGGCTTCATCGATGATAGTAAAGACTGGGCTTTTATTTTGGTTATTTCTTCTGCATTTTTCCTGTTGAGCAATAGGTTTTCGTTCAACTTTTTGTCATAAGATTTCCAAAGATTGATGATTTCTATATCTTCCATTGTTATTTATTTTTTATGAGTGAAAATTTTTGTTTTAATGCGTTTTTAATTCTGTCGATTTTTGTCGCCACATTGGTTTCTGAATATCCAATAATTCCAGCAATTTCTTTGTAACTTTTTTCTTCAAGGTATAGTAATATAAGTGCTTTGTCTAATTGTTTTAGTTCAGAAATAAATTGTTGAAGAATACTCAAATTTGTTTCTCTTTCTTCTGATTCATTTGTGTCGTCAAGAGTTAAAATGCTATCAGTGAAAGGACTTGATATTTTCGTTCTGCTGTTTTCTTTTCTATAAAATGAAATGGCTACGTTTAACGATATTCGGTAAATCCAAGTCGAATACTTATACTTTTCATTATAGTTGTCAAACGACTTCCACAATTGAATAAGAATTTCTTGAATAAGGTCTTTTCTGTCTTCATTGTCTTTACAAAAGGAATTAGCTACCTTATAAAGAATTCCTTTATGATTTTCTATAACAGAAATGAATAAGTCGTTTTTATCTTTGTCCATCTTTTGGTTTGGGTGTTTGAGAACCTAATCGTAATACGTAGGTTGTACTATCTGTTTCTTGGGATGTTTTTGGTTACTGTAATGCTACAAACTACTGAGAGTATTGTAACTGCTATAGCAGTTACAATAATTAATCTGATGTTTTAGTGCCCCATTTTGATTGAATTTTATTAAGAATTATTCGTCCTTTCTTAATTATTCGCACGATGGTTTCAAAAATCACACTTTTTTGAAGAAAATTTTATCAATTAAGAATTCAGCTTGAACTTTTAATGTTGTTTTTTCCGCTTGCACATAACTATCAATAATGTAGTTGTATGAATTACCAAACTTAATTTTTTCGTTTATTTGAGGTTTTAATATCTGCTTGATGTTAGTACTGTCGGTCGGTGACGCTTGCACCTATCGGCTGTTATCTATTCCTTTTTAATCAACAAATAATAGTCGTTTTCCAAGACTAGATAACCCTGATCATAAATATAAAAGTAAGTATTTCCAGTTTTTGTGGTATATATTGAAGTAAAATAATTAAAATCGAAATTACCATCCAACAATTTTCTTCTGGTAACTTTGGTTTTTCCTGTTTCGTTCAACTCTGAAAGCAATCGGTGATTTTTCCGAAGCCGATTATTGGTATTCCGAATTAAATTTTTACTGTCTTTGTCTATTTTATTGTTGTAGCTGTTTCGGCAATAGTCTGAACAGAATTTTTTATCTATTCTTCCGCTAAAAGGTTCATCACATTCTAAACATTTATTTTTCATAGCACCTGATTAATTATTATTTTTTATATTTCTCATTATCAATGTTTTAAAAACTTTATCGTTCATTTGTAATGCCAAAATATATTCCTATTTACAGTTGAGAACTATCAAATATAATAAATATTATCCGTTTACAAGCGACTACAAACATTTACAATCGAAAGTAATTAAATACCAACCGAATAACACAAAATACCCAACTTACATTTGCCCTGTTGAATTGAACTAATGACATTCGACTAAATTTAAAACCTTATCTTATGAGTACGTTAAGAAACAAAGTACAGTTAATTGGAAACTTAGGAAACAATCCTGAAATCATCACTTTAGAATCAGGAAAAAAATTGGCAAAATTCTCTATTGC